>ERZ808242.284-NODE-284-length-38292-cov-17.739598_pt1 | contig 38292 bp, 28 predicted proteins | sample MGYA00521244_ERZ808242 | MGnify/ENA primary metagenome ERZ808242 (study PRJEB31516, sample SAMN03275573) | gut metagenome | biome: mammalia-associated habitat; material: feces | host: Papio cynocephalus | place: Kenya | collected 2012-07-27 ... | reverse complement strand
TTCGCAATAAGATTTGGATTTGCTGGTGGCAAGGAATCGAGAATGCTCCGGAGATAGTCAAGGCTTGCGTGGCATCTATCAAGCGCAATGCTGGGGAATATGAGGTGATTGTCATTACGGATGATAACTGCAAGGAGTATGTTCAGTTCCCTGATTGGTTGGAGGAAAAAAGGAAAAAAGGAATCATCTCACGAACCATCTATTCTGATTTGCTTCGTTTAAATCTTCTTTCTCAATATGGAGGTATTTGGATTGATTCTACTTTCTTTTGTCTAAATCCTTGTTTTGAGGAATACATGAAATTGCCTTTATGGTCTATCAAGCGTCCAGATTATTTGCATTGCTCTATTGCAAGTGGCTATTTTGCAAACTACTCATTGGGGTGTGACTATGAGCATCGTTATGTTTATGTGGTGGTTAGGGATTTCCTGTATAACTATTGGAAGCATTATGATAGATTGGTGGATTACTTACTGACTGATTATGCGATAGTCTTAGCGCAGAAGCATGTGAAAAAGGTTGCTGATGCCTTTGCCCAGATACAACCCAACAACAAGTATTGTGATGAGCTGTATAAGGTTCTCGGTCAGCCTTATGATGAGAATCTTTGGCGGCAGATTTGCAAGGACACCGTGCTTTACAAGTTGACTTGGAAACAAAGTTTCGCCAAGGAGATAGATGGCAAGCCTACGTTCTATGGGATGTTGATAGATGGAAACTTGAAGAAATAGCTTAATGCGATACAAATTCAAGACATTCAATGTTGGTGTTGGTGATTGTATCACCTTATTGTTGAAAAACAACGATAAGGAGGTGCATATCTTGGTGGATTGTGGCAATTACACAAAAGAGGTGGATGATTATATCACCCATGTGTTCCGCAATCATATCGACTATCTGATAGTCACCCATATCGACAATGACCATATTAATGGACTGATACAGATGTTGTCTTCTAAACCAAACCTTACTATCACCCATATCCTCTACAATTGTTATCAACGGACATCCGATGATTTGCAAGAATGGGATGAGAAGATGATAGAAAATGTAACTTGTGTGTATGGTCATTTGCCAGTGGTCGTTGATATGTTGGAAGGAAAAATCAATGCCAATGCCTCGAAGACTCTTGCGGAACTGATTTTAGGTAATGAGAATTGGAAGAAAGCTTGGCGTAGAGACTATATTACAGCTGATAGTTCTAATATTGATTTGGAAGATGCAATGGGACGCATTGTCTTTTTGTCGCCAACCAAGGAAGCGTTGAATGTTCTGGATAAGGAATATAGATCGTTGTTTTGGAAAAAGCTATACAAGCTGAAAAAGCTTGACTATAATAAGGAGGAGACTATATATGAGGCTCTGATGCGTATCATGGAGGCAGAACATTCTGAATCATCAGAAAAGGCAGTTTCGCAAAAGGTGCTTGATGAAAATGCCCTTGTTTATTATGCCGATGAAGAATTGGGGGCGTTGTCTCCTGCCAATGAAGCTTCCATAGCCTTTGTTTGGGAGCATAAAGGGCATAGAATCTTATTTATGGGTGATGCCGATCCTCAGCAAGTAGCTGGAAAATTGGGAGTACTTTATAAAGACCAACCTAAGCCTATTCTATTTGATGCCATTAAAGTATCACATCACGGCAGTGCACATAGCACCTCGAAAGAATTGGTAAAAGTTGCAGATAGCGAACACTATTTTGTGACAGGAGGCGCAAATGCCAGACCAAGCTATCAGGCTTTGGCTCGCATTGCCATGGACCACTTGAAAGGATTGAGATTTGGATTGGACTGTATCATAAAGAATTGAAGTTTTGGAGTCCGAAACGGGGCTTGGTATGCGAACTGCTTAAAAGTCCGTTTAAAAGTTCTATGGAAAAACATGTTTTTCCTATCATTTGTTTGGTGGATTCATTTAAAATGAGCACCTTTGCAGACACAAAGCATATCCTTAGCTATGAACATTCGGGTGATTATAGACAAGTTGGGTCCCATTGCTGATTCCGAGGTAGACTTCAGTCCGTTTATGGTTTACACGGGCGAGTCAGGACTGGGCAAGAGTTATACTGCGTTGTTGTGGTACAACCTGGCTATGGCCATGACTCCGCCAAGGCTCAAGGATTTTGTAAGCAAGAGGATGAATGGGGCCGCGAAGGAGGAGCTTAGTTTCAAGTTTAAGGATTTCAGAATGTGGCTCAATCAAGGGGTTGCTGCTTCTTTGGGCAATCTGCTTGGCAACAACCGTTTCCAATGCCACGTGAACTATGTCTTTGACCATGATGACAACGAAACGATAGCCATCAAGCGATTGTATGACGAAGAACCTTCCAATTTCATTCGCTTTAGTGTCAATGGCAAGATGTCGGTATTCCCAGCCGATTATGACGACCATGTCTTCTTGATGTGCTATTGCCTGTATGGGTACATCATTGACCTGTGCTTGGGCAAGGCTCATCTGCGTCCGCTGATATTGCCGCCTGCCCGTGCCGCTTTCATGGGGGCGAACATGACTTCTTCGATCGGCATGGATCAGGAGTTCTTGGAGCAACTGAATTATCTGAAGACGCCATCGATGATAGCCAGCCCCGACAACCAGTTTTATGCCAATTGCATAGCGAAGCTGACGGACGGGAAGATTGTCTTGGAGAACGGTGATGTGTCCTTGCAATTTGAGTCGGGCGAAACGATTCCTGTCTCCGCGGCAGCCTCCTCGGTCAAGGAGTTGATGCCCTTCTTGTTGATGTTGCAGAACGGCAAGCATCGGCAATTCAACAGCTTGCTCTTTGAGGAGCCCGAGGCGCATGTGCATCCGAAGAAGCAGTTCTTGGTGATGGACATGTTGGCAAGATGTTGCAATCGGGGTATGTTGATTCAGATGACCACTCACAGTGACTATCTTTTGGGGCGAATGAACCAGTTGCTTACGCTGGGCAGGATCCGCAAGGCATCGCAAGAGGAGTTTGAGGCGTTTTGCACCAGCCACAAGTGGAATAAGAACCTGTATTTGGAAGATGAGCATATAGGTGCATATTATTTCAAGCGTCAGGGTGGCAAGGTCGTCATCGAGAAGCAAGACTTGTCTGACGGGCTTCCTTTTAGCTCTTTTGAGGAGTCGGTCAGGAGCCAGATGGAATTGTCTGCTGACTTGACAGACTTGGCTGAGCGTCTTGGATTGAACACCAATTTGTAAATGTAAAAGGCATGAAGGAGCCTACGATAGAGGAGTTCAACCAATTGTATCCTCACTATGCAGCGTCACCCTTTGTGAGCGGATGCGCGGTAGAGGAACCTGCGCAGAATGCGTTTAATCGATTGGTCGTTACGGACTGCTCCGGATATGCTTTTCCTCGATCTTTGGCGGCGGACTCCCTGTCTTTTTATAGCAAGGCGGCAAGTCCTGACCCGATGCGGTTTAATAGTGATGGCATGTTTTTGACAGAGATAGATGGAAGAAGGTGCCTGTTTGTCTGTGAACTGAAAAGTTCATTTGATCCTGCTCAGATAGCTCACGCTAAAGAACAAATTGTGGGCACATTGCTTCGCTTGAAAGCCCAAATGAGTATCTTGCAAGTGAAGCCTGACTGGGAATATCACGGGGTGATTGTTTCTTATGAGCCGACAGAAGGACAGTTTATGAACGTGAGCAAATTGACCAGTAGGGATGCAAAATTCTCAAGCTATCTGTATACGAGAAAATGCAAGCAGATCAAGGCTTCTGTGGCCTGTAACTTTTACAAGCCACTGGATTTGCCGGATATCTGTGTGCATTATGTGGCTGTGCCAGATCGAAAGAAAGAGCATCGGGTGAGCCTCCGTGACCTGATGGGCGGTTGTTAGCAGTGTCTGTCATGCTTTTATAGTATATCCTTTGCTACAGGAAAATTGCAACGGATTGCAAAAAATCATTGAGTGGGATAGAAAATTGAAATCCATTGCAATTTCCCGGTAGATTGGCGTATAGGTAAGCGGTTGGGCAGAGAGCAGTCTGTTTTTATAAGGTGGGTTCTATCAATTAGCTTTGTCAGATTTCGAGGCACTTTTTGAGGTCATTTCGTTAGCGCGCGAGGGAGCATAGCGGGCTTTGTGACCGAGCAAGCAGGCGGAATGGGCCAAAAAGAGACCCAAAGATGACAAAACGTAACCCACAATCTTATTTATGTTTCTATGGTGGTAATTTATAGAACCCACCATAAATCTTATTGGGCAATTGTGGAGGGGCTTAAAGAGTTAAGGGCCCAAGAGTTTTCTTTTTCTTCGCAGTATCAAGAATTATTGTTGTTGCCTAAAGGCGACCTTGACAATACTCTTGTCACTCTACACATCTGATGGTGATTCAAAAGAATAATTGATGCAAACCGCTCATGCAAACGGAGAAATCAATCTGAGCCGATCTGTATACTTGGAGAACCTTTTGTCATCCCAAACATCGGGTGACTCATGTCTGAGGTCTCACTGTGAAACTGGAAGCGCTAATACTATTTTATAGAGAAAATGAAAATACTATTAATCGACGTATACAATTATAATAAAGGTGGCGCGGAGACAGTTTGCTTCAATACGGGCAAACTATTGGAGGAACATGGCCACCAAGTGGTTTACTTTACCTTGAAATGGGAGGAGAACAATCCTTCGCCCTATAGCAAGTATTTCCCTGAGTCGAAGGAGACCCGAAAGGGACCTCTTCGACAGGTAAAGAACATGATGAACTACTTCTACCACTTCGAGGCGGCAAAGAAACTGGAACAGTTGATAAGGGATGAAAAGCCTGACATCGCGCACATTCATCTGATGTGGGGACAGATCACGCCTTCCATCTTCCCTGTGTTGAGGAGGTATCATATCCCGATTCTCTTTACGGTGCATGATTATCGCATCGTTTGCCCTGCCTATACTTTCCGAGATGGCAGTGGGCGAATCTGCGAGGATTGTGAGGGAAAACATTTCTACAAGTGCTTCGCGCATACCTGCTGCAAGGGAAGCAAGGTGATGAGTGCGGTGATGGCGGCAGAACAGTATTTCCGCAATACTTTCTTCAACCCAGCCAAGTACATTGATGGCTTCCTCTATGTGAGCAATTTCGCTCGTGACATTCAGGAGAAATACATGCCTGCGGTGAAGAAGACTCCGAATATCACACTCTGTAACTTCTCTACTTCGATAGCAGAGACGGCGAAGACGATGCCAAAGGAAAAGTATTTCCTGTTTTTCGGTCGCTTGTCGTATGAAAAAGGAGTGCGGACGCTGTTGGAGGCTTTCAAGGATTTGCCTGACTGCCAACTGAAGGTAGTGGGTACAGGTCCAAAGGAAGAAGGACTGAAGGAGTTTGTGCATACTTTCGGCATGAAGAACGTGGAGTTCCTTGGCTATAAGCGTGGCAAGGAACTGCAAAACTTGGTGGCTGGGGCTTATTTCGTGATTGTTCCTTCGGAATGGTATGAGAACAATCCGATGACCATCATCGAGGCTTATTCGGTGGGTACGCCTGTGATTGGTGCCAAGATAGGCGGTATCCCGGAGATTGTGGTGGAAGGAGAGACTGGCTATCAGTTTGTGAGTGGCGATAGTCGGGACTTGAAAGACAAGGTGTTGGTTGCAGACGGATTGTCTGCTGATGATTATTCTCGATTAAGTGCTGGCACCTTGAAATTTGCTCATGAGAATTTGAGCTTGGAAAGCTATTATCCGAAGTTGATAGCTTTTTATCATCAGTTTTTACAGAAATAATCTTGTTTATGAAAATAGTTGTAACAGGCACCCGTGGTATTCCGAATGTCATGGGTGGCGTGGAGACGCACTGCGAGGAACTGTTTCCTCGCATTGCGTCTCGTGGCTTTGATGTGACGGTCATCCGACGGTCTAACTATGTGCAGGATGACCTGCAGGAATGGAAGGGGGTGAAGCTCGTGACCTTGGAGTCGCCCAAGAAGAAGTCGTTTGAGGCGATCATCCATACCTTCCGTGCCATCAACGAGGCGAAGCGGCTGGGGGCGGATGTGCTGCACATCCATGCCATCGGACCTGCCTTGTTGGTGCCTTACGCCAAGTTGCTCGGCATGAAGGTGGTGTTCACCCATCATGGGCCTGACTACGACCGTGACAAGTGGGGACTGGCTGCCAAGACCATCTTGAAGATGGGTGAGCGGATGGGATGTATGTTTGCGGATGATGTCATCGTCATCTCGAATGTCATCAAGAACCTCATCGCCAAGAAGTATGGCAGGACGAAGCATGTGCACCTGATATATAATGGTGTGTCGGAACCCGAGATTTGCGATTATCCGGAATATTTCGAGCAGCTTGGGATAGAGAAAGGGCAGTATGTCTTAGGCATGTGCCGATTTGTGCCGGAGAAGAACCTGCATCATCTGGTGGAGGCGTTCGTGAAGTGGAAGAAATCTCAAACAGGCAGCACGGATGGCACCGATTTGTCTTCCTCTAAAAAGGATGTCAAGCTGGTGTTGGCTGGTGATACGGATTTCGAGGACAGCTATTCCTTGGGATTGAAGGAGATGGCGAGGAAGAACGGGGTGGTGCTTACGGGCTTTATCAAGGGCCGGAAGCTTCATTCTCTGTTGACCAACTGCCGTTGCTACTGTCTGCCGTCGAGCCATGAGGGCTTGCCAATAGCCTTGTTGGAGGCGATGAGCTATGGCGTGAAGGTGGTGGTGAGCGATATTCCTGCCAATCTTGAGGTAGGCTTGCCCAAGGAGGATTACTTCCACTGTGGCGATGTGGAGGAACTTGCCGAAAAGCTCGGAAAGATGATCGGGCAGCCTTTGCAGCATGTCGACTATGACATGAGCAAGTATGACTGGGATGGGATTGCCGATGAGGTGGCAAACATATATAGAAAATACGAAAAATAAAGCACATCCTTTTGTTTGATGACTGACATTTACAGCAAGTTTTTTCAACTGTTACGTTTGGCTATCGGCTCTTCTGATGTTCTTCCCAAAATGGGAAAAGAGGAATGGAAGGCAATCTATGAGATGGCCCGGAAACAATCTCTGTTGGGCTTGGTCTTTGATGGCGTGCAGAAAACGAGCGACGAAGCCAAAGCCAAGGGTGAGCCGACGGAGATGGATGTGGACTTGCTGATGACGTGGATGGGCAAGTGCAAGCAGATAGAGAAACGCAACCGCCAGATGAACGTGGCGGTGGGCAAGGCCTCCGCTTGGTTTCAGAAGAAAGGCTTTCGCTCTTGCCTCTTGAAAGGGCAGGGCAATGCGCTGATGTATCCTTGTCCCGGTCACCGCACGGCTGGCGACATCGACATGTGGGTGTCAGGAAGTCCTGGGGAGGTGATACGGTTTGTCCATACTGTTTCCCCGAAACAAAAAGCAAGTTATCATCATATAGACTTCCCTGCCATCAGCGGCATACCCGTGGAGGTGCATTACCGCCCTTGCTACTTGCAAAATCCGCTGCACAACTATCGGCTGCAGAGATACTTCAGGCAGCGTGCCGAAGAACAGTTCGCGCATAAGGTAAGTGTGGAAGATGAGGAAGTCGCTATACCGACAGCAAGATTCAATGTCGTCTATCAACTGGTTCACATCTACAATCATCTGTTTCAAGAAGGCATCGGACTGAGGCAGATTGTGGATTACTACTTTGTGATGGAACGTCTCCCGCGGACAGCACAGGTTGACACGGATTTTGACGCCTTACGGCATGAGTTGAAGGAGCTTGGGCTGTGGAAGTTTGCGGGGGCGGTGATGTACGTGCTGCATGAGGTGCTGGGATTGCCGGAAGAGAAGATGGTAGCGCCGATGGATGAGCGTCGAGGGCGGTCGCTGCTTGCAGAAATTCTTAGCGGAGGCAACTTCGGGCAGTATGATGAGCGTTTCCGTTTCGAGCATGGCGCTTGGGGGCATAACGTGCAGCGGTTGTGTCGTGATTTGCGATTGGTGAGATATTATCCAGCTGAGGCGTTGAGCGAACCTTTCTTCAGAACATGGCACTTCTTCTGGCGGATGAAGAACAGGAAATAACAGACTTGAGTTTCGGATTTAGCGTCACTCTATCGCTTGCAGCCCAGCCCTGGATTTATCGGGCTACGGTAAGGCGGAAGAAGCTCGTGTCTCTTTCAACATTGTCCGCTTTATTCCATGGTGTGCGCATTGAATGTAAACCGAATTTAACCGCTCACGCAGTAGGATTGTAAACCGCTTAAAACGCCCTCACCAACGGGCGGGCCGGAACTTGCCGGCACGGCAAACTTGAGTTTTCCCGTGTCTTCCCCCATATCGGATGCCCCTTTGTCATGGGCTACTTCGGGGTACGGAAGCGTCCGGAAGCTATGGTAGGATGTAGGTGTGGACTGATGGAGCAGTCAAGTGGACAGGCTGCCGTCATCAGCATTGCAGGAAGGGACACAAACTCTCATCCTGAGATAAGGTGGGTTCTGTCAATTGCCACCATAAAAGTAAAAGCGACAAGGCTTTTTGCTTTTTGAGGAGACTATGAGAAAGATAAAGCTCTATGACTACCAGCAGGAGATGCTGGAGAACATCATCAAGAAGCTGACGGCGAGATCGGCCTCGCCATTCCTGTTGAGAAAAGGACAAGAAGAAGGCTACTCGGTGTTGGTGCAGATGCCTACGGGCACGGGCAAGACCTACGTGATGGCTTCGGTGGTGAAATGGTTTCTTGACAGTCATGAGAAGGGTGAGGTGTGGATAGTCGCCCATCGCCGTGAGTTGGTGGAGCAGATGCAGCAGACGCTCGACAGGTTCTGTCTGGAGTATGGCGAGAAAGAGATGGCGATGACAGCCAAAGTCAGGATCCGTGTGCTGTCCATCCAATGGCTCGGTAGGCATATCGTAGAACTGGAACGGGCGGAATGTACGCCGGGGCTGATCGTGGTGGACGAGGCCCACCATGCCTTGGCGCGTTCTTACCAGGACTTGTTTGTGCGCAACAAAATGGCTCTGAAATTAGGCATGACGGCTACGCCTTGTCGCATGAAAAAGGAATCGTTCGGCAAGTTGTTCGGAAACCTGCTGACTTCGCCCCCAACCCGGGATTTTATCAAGCGTGGCTATCTTGCTCCCTACGACTATGTGGTCATCGGACAGTTCTCGCAAGACCAGTTGACTATCAATAGCTTGAAAGGGCGTGGCAGCGACGGTGACTATTCCGTCAAGGAGATGGACGAGAAGCTGAACGTGCCCCAATCCATCAGGCGACTGTATGAAAGTGTCGTGAAATATGCCAATGGCAAGAAAGGCATCGTGTATGCCATCGACATCGACCATGCGCAGGTGATCGCCTCTTACTACGAGGCGATGGGCATCAAGGCGGTGGCATTGGACAGCAAGACACCCTCCAATACCCGACAGCGGATGGTGGAGGCATTCAGAAATGGAGAGCTGGACTGCCTGGTGAACGTAAATCTCTTTGACGAGGGGTTCGACTGCCCTGACGTGGAGTACATCCAGATGGCTCGCCCTACGCTGTCGCTTGCCAAATACTTGCAGATGGTGGGACGAGGACTGCGCATCAATCGCCAGCAGAAGAATAAGGTGTGCATGATTCTGGACAATGTGGGCAACTACCGTAAGTTTGGCTTGCCCGACAAAGAGCGCAACTGGGAATCGATGTATGCTGGCTTGAGGGCAGGAAAGGGCATTATTCCTACAAACGCCAAAAAGAGAAATGGGGTGATCATACCCAACAACGACATGGTGTTTGTGGCACAATATGACAAACATAGGCAGGAGCAGACCCGCAGGCAGCGCTACAAATATCTGCAGAACGTAAGACCGTTTCAGGCTTCGGGCAGATGGGGACTTCGGGTGGGCGATGACATCATCTTGCAACCTGTGTATTGGAAGATCCATGACTTCGTGGGTGGTTTCGCAGTCTTTGAGATTGCGCCTAACAGAATGGGCATCTTGATCAGAAACGGAAAGGTGTATTGCCCAGCCGACTATCTGAAGATACAGATACTGCCGAAGAACCGAGCTTTGCTCACGGAGAGTGTCATCAAGACAGTGGAGGTACAGCTTGACACAAGCTGGGGGTATTGAAAGAAGTCCGAGAGTAAATCATCAGAAGCCTGCTTTTCGCCAATGGAGATTTCCTGTCGGTCGATAGATACCGTTCGCCTGATACGCAGCGCATCCTCGACTACGGCCCGCTGGACCGCGGCTTCATTCTCCGCTTCGTGAATGAGGGCACAAGTATGCGTACCACCGCTTATGGGAACAGGGGGAGCATCCGTGCACGCAACTTCTTCGGATCAGCGGGCGCAATAAAGGTAAGCGAAGCCGCAGCGTGTCTCGCAAGACTCATTGACACTGAACTTGCAAAGATGCTCCCAGGTGCGTAAGAAAGGCTATTTGTCGATTTTTACATGCCAAGGCTCATCGCAGGATGTGTCAAATGCCATGTGACCGAAAATGCCCACCACGAATATCGCCAGTCCAACAATCCATTCCCAAGGCTTCATGTCAAACAGAGAGCACGCACTCAACAGAATGCCGAAAATTGAGAACAACCCACACGTTACTGAAATTTCTTTTTTCGTCTCTTTCTTCATAGAATACGTTCTTTTTAGTTGCAAAAATAAAACGGATTTTCTAAAATGAATGTAATAAAACGAGAAAATGTTACGATATGGCAGATAATATTTTAAGGCTCAGGGTGGAATCATCCGAATACGACAATAAAACTGAAGGCCTCAGCCGAAGGCCTTACTCGTTATATCTCAGGGTGCCGCAAAGTCGGAGGAACGCTGGAAGTGGTGGGGAGGGAAACCCTGAAGTATGCGCAGAACTTGGGGCAGGTGTAACTAAGCCGTCAGCACTTCCGTTCCGTAAAACTTTTTCTCTGAATGAAATCCGGTGGAAGCCATGAACCGCGTGGACCGGTTCAAGAACACCGACAGGTAAATCGCGCCTGTTTTTGCTTCCAAATACGTAGAAATTTTCATGGCTAATCACTTACGCATTACTTACACAATAGCGATTTATAGCATAGAATAGCCGTGTAAGTAAGGCTTTTTTTTACAACAAAAAGGCTTCAAAAACGGCCTTTTTCTTGTGTAACTCGCTGATAACCAAGGGAGCGGAATACGGGAATCGAACCCGCCTCCCAGGCTTGGGAAGCCCGTGCACTACCGATGTGCTAATTCCGCGTAATAAGTTTTGAGGTGGGGCTGATTGCCTTTTGAGCCGATACTCGGACTCGAACCGAGGACCTACGCATTACGAATGCGTTGCTCTACCAACTGAGCCATATCGGCAATTGCAATGCAAAGGTATAACAATTCCTCGAAACTCCCAAATGTTTGAGGAGATATTTTTGAAAAAACATTCTGCGAGGTGCTGATGAGGGTGTGCGGCCCTATTCGCCATGGCGGAATACATGTCAGTTGACAATGCCATATATATATAATGGTGGGTTCTATAAATTACCAGTCGGTTTAGGCTGCGAATGAAGTGCGTGAAAAAGATTTTGAGCTAATTATTAGTGAAAATGAACGCGAATATCCAGGTAAATGTGTACTTTTGCAAGTGAAAGGTTGTTTTGCCTTGCATTTTATCAGAAATATGACTAATAATTTTTAATTGCTTATGAAGAATTCTACACTGATTATCCTTGCTGCTCTTGCAGCCTGTTCGGCCACCGCTGATGCCCAGCAGTTGCGCCACAGTCGCATACACACCGCTGCCCCCTTGGTCTTAGGGGCAGGGGATAGGGTGCTGAAGCATGATGCGCTTGGCACGCCGGCCCTGTCACGTCGTCGTGCCGCAGCCTCCCAGTCGACGACTGCCTATAAGCCTATGACGCAAACCGAGTCTTTGTACATGGACGGCGAGTGGATGGAAGTGGGCACTTACACCCTCAGCTATGACGCCAAGGGTCGCCAGACGCGCGTGGATGTGGAGACAGAGGACGGCCTCACCCGTACCGACTACACGTGGACGGACCAAGACCAGCTCGACACCCAGACGGAGAGCACGTCGGAGGACGGTGGCGCCACGTTTGTTCCCTCGTCCAAGCGCGTGCAGACCTATGACGCCATCCTGCCTGCGCTCACCCTCACCAAGGACAAGTATGACTGGGATACGGACGGCAACCAGTGGGTGCCGAATTACGATTCGTTTCGTCGCACCGTTGTCCGCAATGCCGACAACAATGTGACAAGTCTCACGCTGGCGGTGCCTCTGAACGGCAACTTTGACGACACGCAGCGCATCACCAACACTTTCGATCCGACGACCAAGCAGGCCACATCTTTCTATCTCGAGGAACAGCAGTGGGACGGCTCGTGGGCGCAATCGCAGTACTTGCATTCCCTTGTGTGGAAGAAGACCAACGGGCAATTGGTGGATGGTTTTGACAGTTGGCAGAACTATGGCAACTACCTTCTCTCGGCCACCATCGGCGACTATGACAAGGCCACTGGCACGAGCCAGGACTTCGGCACGGTCAAGATCGTGTATGACGCCCAGAACGGTTACACGGAGACCATCGATTACACGGATGTCCTCAGCAAGGCGGTGACCACCAAGAAGTATACGGACGACAAGGGCAGCTTTGTCTACGATTACAAGTATTATGAGGATGCCAACAATGACGGTGTGCTCGACGACCAGGACCTCAGCGAGGGCACCGTCATCACCACGATGTATGACGCCAACGGCAACATCGTCCTTGACGAGGAGGAAGACTATGGCATCGATGAGGACAGCCAGTCCTATGGGAAGATGGGCGGATCGCGCTATGTGTACACGTACGACCCCGATCACGACAATGCGCAGCTCACGATGCAGTATGAGGAGTATGACCTGGACGCTAAGGACTTCGTCCCGATGAGCCGTATTGCCACTACGGCATTTGTCGACATCGCCGCTGGCATCGGCCATGTGGATATGCGGCAGTCTGACGAGTCGTCGGCCGTCTACACGCTGCAGGGCATGAAGACCAACGCCGCAGGCAAGGGCGTCTATATCGTCAAGAGAGGCGGAAAGTATGTCAAGGTCATGAAGTAGGTCTTGCGAGGCGTATTGCTGCCGCCCTGTACGGGCTGCCTATGACCGACGGCGGCCATCACCCCTTTGCTGAGTGATGGCCGCCGTTTTTTTTGGGGGGGCTCTTCCGGAATTTGGAGTGATGGGTCCTTTGTGTCGGGGTGGAATGTAAACCGATATAAACCCCAGGGGTGCGGGAAGCCCTGACGGGCTCATGCTGCTGTTTGCGGCATGGGCCTTCATAATCAGTATGTTACACGACTATACTTTTGCCCCTTCAGGGCGTGTATTCATAATCAGTATGTTACACGACTATACTTTTGCCCCTTCAGGGCGCAGGCTCACGCTCGTTTTCTTACCCAGGGTGCCGCTTCGCTTGCCCTGGGCTATGGAGTTTTGGCCTTTCAGGCCGCGCAAGCGACAAAGTCGAGCGCAGGCCGCGCAAGCGAGTAGCTTTCGGCCCGTCCACTGAGAACGCACGGCAGACTGATAACGGGCTGAAAGCCCAACAATTCCACAGCCCAGGGCAAGCGAAGCGGCACCCTGGGTTGGCATGGCGACAGCAGTCACGCCCTGTAAGGGCAAAAGTATTGTATTCATAATCAGTATGTTACACGACTATACTTTTGCCCCTTCAGGGCGCAGGCTCACGCTCGTTTTCTTACCCAGGGTGCCGCTTCGCTTGCCCTGGGCTATGGAGTTTTGGCCTTTCAGGCCGCGCAAGCGACAAAGTCGAGCGCAGGCCGCGCAAGCGAGTAGCTTTCGGCCCGTCCACTGAGAACGCACGGCAGACTGATAACGGGCTGAAAGCCCAACAATTCCACAGCCCAGGGCAAGCGAAGCGGCACCCTGGGTAAGAACGGCAACACAGTCACGCCCTGAAAGGGCAAAAGTAAAATCATATTGGAAATACAGATGCAAATACTGCTAAAAAAGGTGCATGAATACAAGCCCCAAAGCAGCGTTCCCCTCACTCCATATTCCGGAAGAGGCACGCAAAAGCCCCACCTCGCGCAAGGCGCAAGGCAGGGCTGCTTATGAATTAACTGGTCGTTTGTCGGCGATTTCAGAAAAGCTTGGCGGGGTAGACACCCTCGTCGACGAGCTTCTGAATCTTCTCCACGACGCTGGGGCGGTCAGCCGAGTAGGTCACGCCAAACCACTTACTGGTGGTGTCGAGCACCTCGCAGGTGGCCACGCCGCTGTGGATGAGCTTGTCGACCACCCAGGGGATGAGATACTCAGCCTTGGGGTTGGTCTTGGTGGTGGGAGCGTCGAGGAACTCCTTGAAGTACTTGTCGCTGTGCTCGAAGAAGTCGGGCGTGAAGCCCCAGACGTTCATGCTGACGGGAGTGTTGTCGGGTATGCTGACCCACTCGCCCTTCTCGTCCTTGAAGGCCACCTTGCCGTCGTCCTTGCGCTCGATCTCGGTGCGCTCCACGCAGCTGGTGAGGTGACCGTTCTCGTCCTTGGCGCATACGCCACGCGAGACGGTACCGTTGTCGCTCAGCGTGTTGCTCACGCGGAAGCCCACCATGGCGTAGGTGTCCTTGCTGTCCTCGGGCAGGTTGGCCAGGTACTTGCCGATGACCTGGAAGCAGTCGCGATTGTAGAAGTCGTCGCAGTTGATCACGCAGAACGGCTCATGGATGGCGTCCTTGGCCATCATCACGGCGTGGTTGGTGCCCCAGGGCTTGGTGCGACCGTCGGGCACGGAGTAACCCTCCGGCAACTTGTCGAGGCTCTGGAAGACGAGTTCGCAAGGAATCTTGCCCTCGTACTTGGAAAGGATCTTGTCGCGGAAGTCCTGCTCGAAGTCCTTGCGGATCACCCAGACGATCTTGCCGAAGCCAGCCTGGATGGCATCATAGATGCTATAGTCCATGATGGTCTCGCCGTTGGGGCCCAGGCCGTCAAGCTGCTTCAGTCCACCGTAGCGGCTGCCCATGCCGGCTGCCAAAAGTAACAATGTAGGTTTCATGATGATAATATTTTTAAAATGATGATTTCAGTCTGTTAGAAGGGGAGGTCGTTGCTGTCGTCGCTGCTTGCGCCACCGCCGAGCGGGTCGGCCTGCGGAGTGGCTGTCTGCGGAGTGGCGCCCAGATTGCTCTGAGGCTGCGTGGTCTGCGCGCCCGTGTTGACGGCATTGGGGTCGATGTGGTCCACGCGGAAGGCGCGGATGTCGTTGAAGTAACGGTCCTGCCAAGCGCGTGCGTTGATGTCGAGCCACACATGCACGGTGTCGCCCTGATGGATGTTGAACTGCTCAATGCGGTCGGCGCCAAACACGTTGAACAGGCAAGTGCGGGGGTAAGCGTCGCGCGTCTGGATGACATAATCCTGTGACTTCCATGCGTTGCCGCTTGATTTTGATACGCCCTCGCGAGGTGGATACTCCTTGATGATCACACCTTCCACTTCTATTCCTTGTAATGCCATTTTAGTGAAATTATTGTTTTATTCTAATGAGTTGATGTTGCGAAATTACTCAATTTATCACTAAAGAACAAACTTTCACCACACAAAATTCAAAAAAAGCAAAAAAATGCAGACGGCTTCGCCCATTATCCTTTTTTATTTGTATCTTTGCAATAGATAGGTAGCGCTCAGCCATTTGCGGGCAAGTTCGCTTGCGGGCGAGCCCACGTCACATTCGCTGGCACTGTCTTTGCGTATCAACAATTAAGAATCGAAACAAACTGTAATATTCATGAGATTTACGCTTTCCAGTACGGCTCTCAATGCCAAGTTGCAGATCCTGTCTAAGGTTATCAGCAGCAAGAACTCTCTGCCCATCCTCGAGAGTTTCCTTTTTGAGGTCAACAACGGCCAACTCTTCATCACCAGTTCCGACAGTGAGAATGTCATGAAGACTTCGTTGTCGCTCGACCAGTTTGACTCGGATGGCGCCTTTGCCGTGCCCTGCCGCACCATTCTCGACGCAGTGAAGGAGCTGCCCGAGCAGCCCGTCACCTTTGATGTGGACCTGCAGACTTTCGAGGTGCTCGTGGGCTATCAGGGCGGTGAGTACCGCTTTACGGCGCAGAACGCCGAGGAGTATCCCCATACCCCCCAGCAGACAGAAGACCTCAGCGTCGTGACCATTGATGCCGGTGTGCTGGTGGATAACATCAACCGCACGATGTTTGCCACAGACAACAACGAGATACGCCCCGTGATGAACGGCATCTACTTTGACCTCACGCCCGATTGCCTGGCTTTTGTGGCGAGCGACGGCCACAAGCTCGTGCGTTGCCGCTACTATGGCATCAAGAGCGACGCCCCCGCCTCGTTTATCCTGCCGAAGAAGCCGGCCACGCTCCTGAAGAACGGTCTCAGCCGGGACGGTGGCGACGTGGTCATCAAGTTCAACAAGCAAGCGGCCGAGATCCACTTTGCTGACGGCGTGCTGACCTGCCGTCTCATCGAGGGCGTGTTCCCCAATTACAATGCGGCCATACCCACAGCCAATCCCAACGAGGTGACCATCGACCGCAAGGCGCTCATCAGTGCCGTCCGCCGCGTGCTGCCGTTTGCCAGCATGAGCAGCCAGCTGGTGCGCTTCCGCCTCAGCGCGGGCACGCTTGAGCTGTCGTCGGAGGACATCGACTTCTCCACCAGCGCCAAGGAGACGCTCGTGTGCGACTATGCCGGGCAGAACATGCAGATCGGCTTCCGCGGCGACTTCCTCCTCGAGATCCTCAATGCCATGGAGACCGAGAGTGTCAGGATCCAGCTGGGCGACCCCAGCCGCGCCGGTGTCGTGCTGCCGTCCGACCAGCCTGCCAACACGGACGTGCTGATGCTCATCATGCCTCTTTTGCTCAACGATTAACCCCCCGTTATCATGAAGCTTCATCTCACAAAGCCCTTGGTCGTCTTCGATTTGGAGGCGACAGGGCTTGATTTGGTCCATGACAGGATCATCCAGATATCGTATGTCAAGGTGTCGCCAGGCGGAGACGAGAAGCGTGTGAGCCTCTTCGTCAATCCGGGCAAGCCCATCCCCGCCGTGGTGCAAGAGCTCACGGGCATCACCGATGAGCGCGTCAAGGGCGAGAAGACGTTCAAGGAGCTGGCCAAGGAGCTGGCCGCAGAGTTTGCGGGTTGCGACTTCGCCGGGTTCAACTCCAACCGTTTCGACGTGCCCATGCTTGCCGAGGAGTTCTCGCGTGCCGGTGTCGACTTCGACTTCTCCAAGTGCCGCCTCATCGACGCCCAGACCCTCTACCACAAGCGTGAGCCGCGCAATCTGGCTGCCGCTTACCGTTTCTACACGGGCCACAAGATGGAGGACGACTTTGTGGCGCACCGGGCCGACCAGGATGCCGAGGCCACCTACCGCGTGCTCATGGGTCAGCTGGACAAGTATGAGCCCGGAAAGGTGGAGGAGCCAAGCCTCGCCTTGCCCAACGACATGGACGTGCTGGCGGAGGAGTCGAAGATGAACGACAACGTCGACTTCGCCGGCCGCATGGTTTGGCAGGAGATGAGAGACAAGGACGGCAAGGTCATCACCGGCCAGGATGGCCGTCCGCGCAAGCAGGAAGTGTTCAACTTCGGCAAGTACAAGGGGTGGGCAGTCACCGATGTCTTGCATCGCGACCCCCATTACTACGAGTGGATCCTCGCCAGCGATTTCACGCTCAACACCAAGCAGGTGCTCACCCGCATTCGCTTGCGCGAGGCCAGACTCAACATGAACGCCGCCTCCGCCGCGGGCAAATCGTTGTAAGCATCCCAATACACTCATGAACATGCGCCATCTCATCCTGTCTTTGCTCTGTCTCCTGTCGCTGCCCGTCGCCGCCCAGGAGCTCAACGCGAAGATCACCGTCAACCACAACCAGATACAGGGCACCGACGCGTCGGTGTTCGACAACCTGCAACAGACGCTCGAACAGTTTGTCAATGACAGACAGTGGACAAACCTGCAGTTTCAGAAGAATGAGCGCATAGACTGCAATTTCAACATCACGGTCACCAAGTATGACCAGTCGTCGGGCATGTTTACGTGCAAGGCGCTCATACAGGCCAACCGTCCCGTGTACAACGCCTCTTATACCACCACCTTATATAATAATACCGACAACAACTTCAACTTCAAGTTCGCCCAGTTTGACCAGCTTGACTTCAACGAGGAGACCATCGACAACCAGCTGACGGCGCTCTTCGCCTATTATGCCTTTCTCATCATCGGCCTCGATCTCGACAGCTTCTCTCCCATGGGTGGCGAGGATGTGCTGCAGCGCTGCATGAACCTCACCAACAACGCCCAGAACCTGGAGTTCACCGGCTGGAAGTCGTTTGACAACGACCGCAACCGCTTTGCCATCATCAACGACTATCTCGACGGCGGGATGAAGCCTTTCCGCCAGTTGCAGTATGACTATTACCGCAAGGGCCTTGACGAGATGTCAACCAATGCGGAGCGCGGGCGGACGGAGATCACCACCACCCTTGAGAACAACCTCAAGAAGTGTCATGAGGACAAGCCCATGAGCCAGTGGCCGGCCATCTGGACTGACTACAAGCGCGACGAGCTCGCCTCCATCTACAAGGGCAAGGGCACACAGAAGGAAAAGGAGACGGTCTACGACATTCTGTTTGCTATCAACGCTTCGCAAAACAACGCCTGGGAGAAGATCAAGCAGTAGACAGACCGTAAGCACAAAGACACATACCGTAACACAAGCAATAGGATGCTGAAACAATTATTTGTCAAGGACTTTACGCTCATCGATGAGCTCAACATCGAGTTCCGGCCCGGTTTCTCCGTCATCACCGGTGAGACGGGTGCGGGAAAGAGCATCATCTTGGGAGCCTTGCATCTCCTGCTGGGCCAAAGGGCAGACAGCAGGCAAATCAAGAGCGGCGCGAAGAAGTGTGTGGTGGAGGCCCACTTTGACCTCTCCCGCTATCAGATGGAGGACTTCTTCACGCGCAACAACATCGATTATGACGCCACCGACTGCATACTCCGCCGAGAGGTGAACGCCAGCGGGAAGAGCCGTGCCTTCATCAACGACACGCCCGTGAGCCTCAATGTGATGCGCGACCTGGGCGAACAGCTTGTCGACATCCACAGCCAACACCAGAATCTCTTGCTCCAGAAGGAAGATTTCCAGCTCAGTGTGGTGGACATCATCGCCAATGACGGTGCCCTGCTGGACCAGTGCAAGTCGGCTTACGACCGATATGTGGAGGCCAGGCAGGCCCATGCCACCTTCCGGGAGCGCTGCGAGAAAGCGCGCGAGAACGAGGACTTCTTGCGCTATCAGCACACCGAGCTTGACAAGGCAGGGCTGGTGGCGGGCGAGCAGGAGGAACTGGAACAGCGCTCCGCCCTGCTCAGCCATGCCGAGGGCATCAAGAGCGCACTCTATCAGGTCGCGTCTTCGCTTGGCGGCGACGACGCGGGCTGCCTGGTCTCGCTCAGCGAGGCCGCTGCCGCCTTGCGCGGCATCGAGGATGTCTATCCCGACGTCAGGGAGCTGGCGGAGCGCCTTGACACGGCCTACATCGAGGTGAAGGACATCGTGCAGGATGTGGACGGCCGCAAGGACAGCATCGACTACGACCCGGCGGAACTGGAGCAGATCAACGGTCGTCTTGACACGCTCAACTCCCTGTTGCACAAGTATCATGCCTCTACCATCGGCGAACTCATCGCGACGCGCGACCAGCTGGCCCTGCAACTGGAGGGCATCGATGGCGGCGACGAGCGCCTGGCGGCGCTCAAGGAGCAGGCCGACAAGGCGTTCGCACAATATGAGGGCGTGGCCGCCCGCCTGACCGCGGTCCGCCGGAAAGCGGCCGTGCAGGTGCAGGATGAGATGAAGAGCCGCCTGCAGCCCCTGGGCATTCCCCATGTGCGCTTCTCCATCAGTTTTCAGCGGCGCGAACCGTCGGCCACGGGTGTCGACAAGGTGGCGTTCCTCTTCAGCGCCAACACCAGCTCGCCTCTCCAGCCCGTCTCGCAGGTGGCCTCAGGTGGCGAGATTGCCAGGGTGATGCTGTCGCTCAAGGCCATGATCAGCGGTGCCGTGAAGTTGCCCACCATCATCTTCGATGAGATCGACACGGGCGTGAGCGGACGTGTGGCGGAGCAGATGGCGCAGATCATGGTCGAGATGGGCGAGAACCATCGCCAGGTCATCTCCATCACCCACCTGCCGCAGATAGCTGCCATGGGGTCCACCCATTACAGGGTGAGCAAGGAAGAGACGCCACAGGGAACCACCAGCCGCATGACGATGCTCACTGACGGCCAGCGCGTCCGCGAGATAGCGCAGATGCTGAGCGGAAGCAGTGTCAGCGAGGCGGCCATTGAAAACGCCAAGGCTTTGCTCGGCATGCGGACCGCCACTCGTCCGTGACACGTGCCCGTCCTTCAGGCAGCAGGATACAACCATATTCACAACGTAAGCGTTACACATAGGCAATGAAACACAAAATCATAGCAATCGCATTCCTTTTCTTGGGCGCCGTCCAGTGCGCCTGGGCCCAGCCGGCACCCGTGAAGAAGGCAGCGGCCAGTGTCTTCTCGTTGACCACGTTCGACAAGAAGGGCGACATCGTGGGCTCCACCCACGGCGTGTTTGTCGGCAAGGACGGCGAGGCCATCGCCATGTGGAAGCCCTTCATGGGGGCTGACCGTGCCGTGGCAGTCGACGCCAGGGGCAACAAGCATGAGGTGGATGTCATGATGGGCATCTCGGAGATGTACGACGTGTGCCTCTTCCGCGTCAAGGGCGCCGTGCCCGCCTCCCTGCAACTGACCGCCGACAACACGCCGGCCGCCGTCACCTACACCGTGGGCTACGACCTCAAGCGTCCCTCCTTCAAGAAGCTGGCGCCGGTCCGCACGGAGAAGTTCATGGAGGTCAACAACTACTACGTCTTCCGCGACGAGGACGTGTCGGGCACCGACCTGGGCTGTCCTGTCGTCAACGGGCAGGGCATGCTCCTGGGCATCATGCAGCGGCCGGCCGATGGTGGCCAGGCCTTTGCGACCGACGCGCGCATCATCCGTTCGTTTGGTGTCAACGGGCTGTCGCTCAACGACCGCACGTTCCGCGCCACGGGCATCCGCACGGCCCTGCCGGCCGACCAGCAGCAAGCCGCCTTGACGCTGATGCTGGCCCGGCAGCAGGGCGACACCCTTCGCCTGGCGCAGTACATCCATGATTTCATTGCCGCTTTCCCCACCGCCACGGACGGTTACACGGCCTTGGCGGAGATGCGCATCGGGCAAGGGAAACTGGCGGAGGCGGATGAGACGTTGCAGAGGGAGGTGAAGCGCGCGACACCCAAAGACGAGGCTTACTACGACTATGCGCGCCTGGTCTACCAGTCGGCAGTCTTCAAGGTCGATACGACCTTCACCGACTGGAACCTGCAGAAGGCGCTCGAACTGTCGGAGCAGGCGTCCAAGTTCAATCCGCTCCCCATCTACCGGCACCAGCAGGCGCAGATAGTCTACGCCCAGGGCGACTACCGGAAGGCACTTGACATGTTTACCGCGCTGCAGAAGACCGAACTGGGAAAGAACGGCGAGGTGTTTTACGAGGCGGCCCAGTGCAAGACGAAGCTGAAGGCCCCCCAGGCTGAGGTGCTCCAGCTGCTCGACTCGGCAGTGGCCGCGCAGGATGGCGCTATCTCCGCTCCCTACGTGTTGGCCCGTGGCCGCATGTACGACGTGGCGGGCGAGTACCGCAAGGCCTTCATGGACTATCTCAAGTATGACACCCTCATGCACATGAACGCTTCGGCCGACTTCTATTACCTCCGCTTCCAGTGCGGCATGAAGTTGCGCCAGTACCAGGTGGCTCTCAACGACATCGCCCACGCCATCGTGCTCAACCGCAACGAGCCTACCTATTACGCCGAGATGGCCAGCTTGCAGCTGCGTGTCAACCAGCTGGACGATGCCGTCAAGACTTGCGAGATGGCCATTCCCCTGGCTCCCGGATATGCGGACCTGTACATCATAAAGGGCGTGGCCGCCTGCGAGGCGGGCAAGAAGGGCGACGGCCTCGCCGCCCTGAGGAAAGCCCAGGAGCTCGGCGACGAGCGCGCCGGGGAACTCATCGGGAAATACGAGAAGAAATGAGGCGCATCCACGGTGTGGAGGAATAAGACCGCTGCATTTCTTTGAAGGTGGGGGCTATAAATTAGCTTTGCCAGATCAAAGTTTTGCGTAAACCACCCCTTAGGTTCAAATAGTTTTCGTAACTTTGCGGCCATGATCAACTTAGACTTATTGTCCCCCGAACAGGTCACGCGGCTGGACGAGCTGGTGGCAGGCGCTTCGCGCATCGTCATCCTCGGCCATTCACGGCCTGACGGCGACGCCCTTGGCTCCAGCCTGGCCTGGTCGGAATATCTTGGCGCACACTACGGCAAGGCCTCACAGGTCATCGTGCCCAACTCGTTTCCCGACTTCCTCCATTGGCTCCCCGGCGTGGAGCGCGTCATGCGCCACGACAAGCACCCTGAGGAAGTGGAGCGCCTGATGCGCGATGCCGACCTGGCGTTCTGCCTCGACTTCAATGCCGTAGAGCGTCTCGAGGGCCTGGCGCCGGCCCTTGCCGCCTCGAAGGCCCCGCGCGTGCTCATCGACCACCATCTCAACCCCACGGTGGAGGCCGATGTCAAGGTGTCGTACCCTGACCTCAGTTCCACATCGGAGATCGTCTTCCGCATGGTGTGGCAGTTGGGTGGCTTCGAGCGGCTGAGCAAGAAGTTTGCCGTGCCCGTCTACTGCGGCATGATGACCGACACGGGCGGTTTCACCTATAACAGTTCGCGCCCCGAGATTTTCTACATTGTCAGCCAGTTGCTCACCAAGCCCTTCGACAAGGACAAGATCTACCGCAACGTCTACAACAACTATAGCCCATGGGCCATACGCCTTCGAGGCTACCTGATGTGCCAGAAGCTCAATGTCTTCAATGACCTCCACGCATCCTACTTCACGCTGACCCGGCAGGAGATGCGCGACTTCCACTTCGTGCGCGGCGATGCCGAGGGACTGGTCAACGAGCCCCTGCGCATCAAGGGCATGAAGATGAGCATCTCGCTCCGTGAGGACGACCGTGTGGACAACAAGGTGTGGGTGAGCCTTCGCTCCGTGGACGACTTCTCCGTGGAGGAGGTGGCCAAGCGCTTCTTCAATGGCGGCGGACACCTCAACGCCAGCGGCGGCCAGCTCGACTGCCCGATCGACGAGGCTGTGAAAATAGCCCGCGAGGCCATCGCCTTTTACGCCGACGAACTGAGGAAATAGCGCCCCGGCTGACGCCTCCCGCATGCGGCTCGGGGGAGCCGATTGCCAATATTCTTTAAATAATCGGCCCTCAGGCGTTGTTCAACAGAGAATTTTCGTAAATTTGCATACAAAAACAAGGAAATGAAAAAACTGGCATATTTGCTTTTGGCCCTGGTGGGGCTTACGGTGTTTGCGGCCTGCAACGACGAGGAGTCGTATGCTGACCAGAAAAAGGAGGAGCGCTCGGCCATCGCCCGTTACATAGCCGACTCGTCTGTCACCGTCATCAATGAGGCGACGTTTGCTGCCCAAGGCTACACCACCGACGTGTCGAAGAATGAGTTTGTGCTTTTCGCCTCGTCGGGTATCTACATGCAGATTGTCCGCAAGGGGTGTGGCTCGCCCATAGCCAATGGCAAGACCGTCACGGTGCTCTGCCGCTTCACCGAGCGCAACCTCAAGACTGACTCTGTGCAGCTCTCCAATGAGCAAGACTCACGGTGGGACGCTGTGGTCGACAAGATGACTGTCACCCGCAACTCGGCCGACTATACAGGCTACTTTGTCAAGGGCGAGAGCCTGCTGCAGGCTGCCTATGGCAACTCGTCGACGGCTGTGCCGCAGGGATGGCTGATGCCATTGGGCTTCATCAACGTCGGCCGGCCAGCCAAGGCGGGTGACGAGGTGGCCAGGGTGCGCATCATCGTGCCACACGACAAGGGGCACGCTTATGCCACCCGCTATGTCTACCCCTGTCTCTATGACCTGACCTACGAGCTCGGACGGTAACTCCTCACGGCCCTGCCCCCAAAAAAGGCGGGGCTTGTCGGTTTCGGTAAGACTTCAAACACAAGTATGATGGGATGCGGCACGTGCATGATACGAACAGGCACGCAGCAACCCGCTTAAACATAACAACTTATGACCCTTATCAAATCTATTTCGGGCATCCGTGGTACCATCGGAGGCCGTGCGGGCGACACGCTGAACCCGCTTGACATTGTGAAGTTCACTTCGGCTTACGCCACCTTCATCCGCCGTAGCGGCAAGTCGGCCAGCAACAAGATTGTCGTCGGCCGTGACGCACGCATCTCCGGCGAGATGGTGAAGGATGTGGTGTGCGGCACACTGATGGGCATGGGCTACGATGTGCTGAACATCGGCCTGGCCACCACGCCCACCACGGAGCTTGCCGTGAGATGGAGTGGGGCGGCAGGCGGCATCATCATTACCGCCAGCCACAACCCTCGCCACTGGAATGCGCTGAAATTGCTCAATGAGCAGGGCGAGTTTCTCACCAAGGCCGACGGCAACGAGGTGCTCGACATCGCTGGCAAGGAAGACTTCGAGTATGCTGACGTGGACCACCTGGGCCACTACGCCGAGGACAACTCCTTCGACCAGCGACACATCGACTCCGTGCTGGCGCTCGACCTGGTGGACGTGGACGCTATCAGGAAAGCTCACTTCAAGGTGGTGGTCGACACCATCAACTCGGTCGGCGGCAGGATACTGCCCGGTCTGTTCCACGCTCTCGGCGTGGAGGCCACGTTCCTCAACGGCGAGGCCAACGGCGACTTCGCCCACAACCCCGAGCCCATTGCCAGGAACCTGGGCGGCATCATGGGTGAGTGTGCCAAGGGCGGCTATGATCTCGGCGTGGTCGTAGACCCTGATGTGGACCGCCTGGCGTTCATCCAGGAGGACGGACAGATGTATGGCGAGGAATACACGCTGGTGACCGTGGCCGACTACATCCTCGACCACGTGAAGGGCAACACGGTCTCAAACCTCAGCTCCACCCGTGCGCTGCGCGATGTCACCGAGAAGCATGGCTGCCACTACTATGCGGCGGCGGTGGGCGAGGTCAACGTCACTACCAAGATGAAGGAGGCCGGAGCCGTCATCGGCGGTGAGGGCAACGGCGGTGTCATCTATCCCGAGAGCCACTATGGCCGCGACGCGCTCGTGGGCATCGGCCTCTTCCTGAGCTCCATGGCGCAGAAGGGCCTGAAGGCCAGCGAGCTCCGCAAGACCTTCCCCAACTATTTCATCGCCAAGAACCGCATTGACCTCAAGCCCGAGACTGATGTCGACGCCATCCTGGCCAAGGTCAAGGAGATGTATGGCAAGCAGCCCGATGTGCAGGTGACCGACATCGATGGCGTGAAGCTCGACTTCCCCACCAAGTGGGTGCATCTGCGCAAGAGCAACACGGAACCCATCATCCGCGTGTACAGTGAGGCGCCGACCATGGAGGAGGCCGACGAACTGGGCAAGAAGCTGATGGACGTAGTCTACAGCATGTGATGTGATTGTGGCATATGCCGTCGCGTAGTAATCTTTAACGCATCGCCGCCCGTCTCACACGGCGGATTTTTGTACTTTTGCAAGTATGAGTGAACCATTGGCAGAGCGTTTGCGCCCCCGCACGCTCGATGACTATGTGGGGCAAGAGCACCTGGTGGGGCCCGGCGCGGTGCTGAGAAAGATGATAGAGAGTGGCCATGTCAACTCTTTCATCCTGTGGGGACCGCCGGGCGTGGGCAAGACCACGCTGGCACAGATCGTGGCCAGCACGCTCAAGGTGCCCTTCTACACGCTGAGCGCCGTGACCAGCGGCGTGAAGGATGTGCGCGACGTCATCGAGCGGGCCAAGAAGGGCCGCTTCTTCAATTCCGAGTCGCCCATTCTCTTCATCGACGAGATACACCGCTTCTCCAAGTCGCAGCAAGACTCGCTCCTCGGTGCCGTGGAGCGTGGCGTCGTGACCCTCATCGGCGCCACGACGGAGAACCCGTCGTTTGAGGTCATCCGCCCGCTGCTCTCGCGCTGCCAGCTCTATGTGCTGAAGCCTCTCGGCGTGGGCGACCTGGAGAAACTGCTCCACCGCGCCATCACCGAAGACGTGGAACTGCGGCAGAAGCATATCGAACTGCGTGAGACCGCCGCCATGATGCGGTATAGCGGAGGCGACGCCCGCAAGTTGCTCAACATCCTGCAACTGGTGGTCGAGGCGGCAGGGGCAGACCCCGTAGTCATCACCGACAGTGTGGTGGAAGACCGCTTGCAGCAGAACCCGTTGGCCTACGACAAGCAGGGCGACATGCACTATGACATCATCTCCGCCTTCATCAAGAGCATACGTGGCTCCGACCCTGACGCGGCCCTCTACTGGATGGCGCGCATGATCGAGGGGGGAGAGGACCCGCAGTTCATCGCCCGCCGGCTGGTCATCAGCGCCGCCGAGGATATCGGACTGGCCAACCCCAATGCCCTGTTGCTGGCCAACGCTGCCTTTGATGCCGTCATGAAGATAGGATGGCCTGAGGGGCGCATACCGCTGGCGGAGGCTGTGGTCTACCTGGCCACCAGTCCTAAGAGCAACTCCGCCTACCTCGCCATCGCCGAGGCGCTGCGTGAGGTGAAGCGCAGCGGCAACCAACCGGTGCCCCTGCCCATCAGAAACGCGCCTACGGAGCTCATGGCCCATCTCGGCTACCATGACGGATATAAGTACCCGCACGACTACCCCGGCCACTTCACACGACAACAGTATCTGCCCGATGACCTGCAAGGCTGCCGGTTCTGGCACGCCCAGCACAGCGCGGCGGAGGACAAGCTCTACCGGCACATGGTGAACTGCTGGGGAGAGCGATACAAGGAAACGGAGAACACAAAACAATGAACATCGTAGAATTAGACAGTTATGCGGCCAATCCCGGGGACCTCTCGTGGGACGGGCTGAAAGAGTGGGGCACACTCACCGTCTATCCGCGCACCGCACCCGAAGAGGTGGTGGAGCGCGCCCAGGACGCTGACGTCATCCTTATCAACAAGATCAACATCACGGAGGACATCCTCCAGCAGTTGCCTAAGCTCCGATACATCGGCGTGCTGGCCACGGGCTACAATGTGGTCGACATCGAGGCGGCCCACCGCCACGGCGTCACCGTGACCAATATCCCGGCCTACAGCACCGAGTCGGTGGTACAGATGACCTTCGCCCACATTCTCAACATCACCCAGCAGGTGGCGCACTACGCTGACGAGGCGCGTGCCGGACGCTGGAGCGGGAATCCTGATTTCTGCTATTGGGACACGCCGCTCATCGAACTGGCTGGCAAGACGCTGGGCATCGTCGGGCTGGGGCACATCGGACAGCGCGTGGCCACCATCGCCCAGCAGTTTGGCATGGATGTCTTCGCGGTGACGTCGAAGGATGCCACGTCGCTGCCTGAGGGCATCCAGAAGACCACGCTCGATGGTCTGCTGGGCGCCTGCGACATCGTGACGCTCCACTGTCCGCTGACCGCTGACAACCACCATCTGCTTGATGCCGGGAAGATCGGGCGCATGCGGCAGGGAGCCATCCTCATCAACACCGCACGCGGGGCCCTGGTCGATGAACAGGCCGTGGCCGACGCCCTGGCCTCAGGCCGCCTGGCCGGCTATGGCGCCGATGTCATGGAGAACGAGCCGCCACGCGAGGGCAGCCCGCTCTTCGACCAGCCGCATGCCTACCTCACGCCCCACATCGCCTGGGCCACGCGCGAGGCGCGCGAGCGGCTGATGCGCATCTGTGTGGACAACTTGCGCGCCTTTGTCGAGGGACGTCCGCAAAACGTGGTGTGACCCGCTTTTGAGTGACATGATTGTAACAATACAACGCTGAACACAAACACAATGATCAATGCTGACCCTGTCGTGGTGCACACCATGCAGCAAATCATAGAGATCCTGGGAACATTGGCCTTTGCCATATCGGGCATACGCCACGCCGCCGCCAAGCACTACGACTGGTTTGGCGGTTTTGTCTGCGGCATTGCCGTGGCCATCGGCGGCGGCACGCTGCGCGACGTGATGCTGGGTGCCACACCCTTCTGGATGACCTCGCCGATGTACATCCTGTGCACCCTCTTGGCGCAGTTTATCGTCATCGCTTTCGCCCACTCGCTCAAGCGTCTCGACAACGCCTGGTTTGCCTTCGACACGCTCGGCCTCGCCTCGTTCACCATCACAGGCCTGCAGAAGACCATCGACTATGGGCACCCGTTTTGGGTGGCCATCATCATGGGCTGCATCACGGGAGCGGCCGGCGGTGTCATACGCGATGTGCTGCTCAACAAGACCCCCGTTATCTTCCAAAAGGAAATCTACGCCATGGCCTCCATCGTGGGCGGACTGCTCTATTGGGTTATGTGCAGTCTCCACGTCAACCTGGCCATCACCGCTGTGGCCACCTTCGTCTTCATCGTCCTCGTGCGTTTCCTGGCGGTGAAGTACCACATCTCCCTGCCTGTGCTCAAGGGTGAGGAGTAGCTGTCGGAACGATTGCCGAGGGCCACACGCGAAAGCCCCCGCACCACGTTTGGCTTCCTGCCATTCGTCGTGCGGGGGCTTCGTCGTTGAGGGGGAGGAGGCCCGAGGTTGTCTGCGGGCCTCCCTTTAGCTTGATTACTTCACGGCCACCTTGTGCGTGGTCGTCACGCCATCGGCTGTGATGCGGATGATGTAGATGCCCCGGGCGGCACTGTTGACACGGCGGCCGTTGAGGTCGTAGACCTTCACCTGCATGCCGTCGCGGTTGAGGTTGTCAAGGGTGACACTGTCGATGCCTGTCACCATAATCTTGAAGATGGTGATGTCGCGGCGCAACATCTTCACGGCTTTGTCGATGACCTCCTGGTCGGTAGACTCCAGGGCGGCGCCGTTCTTCTCCAGGCTGGCCTTCAGGTCCTCAAGATAAGCGGGCTCGTAAGGAATCTCGCCACGCTCGGCCTTGCCGATGAGGTCGGTGGCCTCGTCGACGAGCGCCTGCAACTCCGAGTAGTCGTTGGGCACACGGCTGGCCTTGAAGGTCTCGACAGCCTCATTGAGGTTCTGTGAGGCTTCATCCACTTCCGTCTGGTTCACCGTGTTGTCCTTGATGGCGGCCTGTGCGTTGGCGACCAGCGTCTCCAGCGTGGTGAAGGCTGACGCGGGAATCTTGCCGGGGCCCTCGCCCTTGAAGGCGGTGTTGTCCGCCAGCGCCTGTCGGGCTGCGGCGATGGCAGCTTGCAGCTGGGCATAGTCAATGACGACCTTGGCGGCAGCGAAGTCGGCCTCGGCCTGCTTCAATGTGGCCAGCGCAGCGTCGATGGCATCCTGTGTGACATCCTCTTGCTCCATGATGGCCTGTGCTGCGCTGATGGCCTCGGCTAAGGTCGTGATGGCCCCGGAGGGATATTGGCCGTTGTGGTCACCGGCCACGGCGGCAGCCTTGGTCTGGCCAGCCTTGGCGATTTCCGCTTGGAGATCGTTGCGGTTGATGATGTCGGCTGTGTGAGCCTTGCCCTTGTAGGCCTCGTTGGCAGCTGCCAGCTGTGCGGTCACAGCGTCGAGCTCCTCTTGTGTCTTGGCCTTGTTGGCGCTGGAGCGCAGCGAGGCCACCTGCGTCTTGAAGGCGTTGAGATCTTCCTGGAAGTACATCCCCGTCTTGTAACCGATGACGGTGGCCTTCACGAGTGAGTCGGCAATGGCCATGGTGACGTTGAACGCTGTGCGGTCGAGCGCCACCGACACGTTGGGTTCGATGGTCCAGTAGGAGTTGGTGCCAGCGGCTTTGTTGAAGTAAAGCATAGAGCCGTTTCCTGTCGCATCGCTACCGAGATAGGTGTCAGACACGATGAACTTCAAGCCAAGGTTCTTTCCGTTGAGGCGCTCCACGCGGATGATGAGGGAGTCGTTGGCGCTGGAAGGCACCCATTTGGTGTCCCAGCTGCCGATGGCAGAGAGGTAAGTGTCGTTGCTGACGGAACGGATGTTGTACTGGTTGTCGAGGGTTCCAGCCTTCTCCAGTGTGAACAGTTGCTGCTGCGAAGCACCGTCCTCGGCCACGGTGGTGATGGTGGCGTTGCCCGTCTCGGTGGCCGTGAGAGCCAACCCGCTGCTATGACGGATGACGTACGACTGCCCGTCGGCAAAGTCGGGCAGGGCGTTAAACGAGTTGTTGAACGTGGTGATGGCTGCCTGGAGCGTGCTGGCGGCCGCACGGGCCTCCTCGTAGGTTATGGAGGGAGTGATGGCGGCGGTCGCTGCGCTGATGGCGTCGGTCAGGTCGTCGGCTGCAGACTGCGGCACCTGGTAGTACTCACTGCCCACCTCTGTCTCAGCCAGCAACTTGCGGGCCGACTCGATGAGGGCCTCGAGGGCAGCTGCCGGGGTGTGCTTGGTGAGGATCCAACGGTGTGAAGCGGAGTTGCCGTTCTTGTCATCATAGACCGATGCGCCGTCGGTTGTGCCATCTGTGCCCATATACGAGCGGTTGGCGTTCTTGATGAGCACATAGCTGTCTTTGTCGACAATCGTGAAGAGGGCGTCTTTGCTCGTCAGGTCGACGTCGGCACCCGACTTCATCTCCCAGTTGCTGTTGGGATCCTTGTAGATGTAGGAGCCGTTGGCGTCATGGATGTTGTAGCCTTCACCGCTGGCGGCAGGCACGAAATAGAACACCTGTGTGCTGTCGGCAGTGTCGGCAGTCTTGATCTTCACGCCACCATCCGCCGTGGCGAGGTTGATGTTGGCGGCCACATTCGTGATGTTGTAGCCCACACCCACCTGGAAAGGCGGGTTCACGCTGGCCTTGTAGGTGGCGATGGCGGCCTGCAGGGCGGTGTTGGCCTCGTTGAGCCGGGTCTGCTCCGTGGCAGAGGCAAGAACGCTTTCTGCCGTGGCGACAGCAGCCTGTAGGGCAGCGCGCACGCTGGCTGAATACTGGCCTTTGCCATTGCCTTCCTCCGTGCTGGCCAGCAACTGCTTGGCCTCGCCGATGGTGGCTTCCAACTTGTCGGTAGAGAGTTCGGAAGAAGCGGTCACCTCGCCCAGATAGAACGCGGTGAACGAAGAGGCAGCGTTGAGCCAACCGAGGTTGACCACGAGGTAGGGGCGCGTGGCCTTGAACACGATCTGCGTCAGCGTCCACGTGTCAGCCTTGTAGCTGACGGAGGCAATCTGCTCGTTGGTGCCAGTCTCCGAGTCCGACAGGTAGATGCGGCTGTACTGCGTGTTGCTCGACATGCCCGATGCCGTGCGGTAGGCATAGCAACGGAACACGTAGGTCTTGCCGGTTTCCAGCGCCCAGCCCGTTTTCACGCTTTTGGACGAGCCGCTGCCCGCTCCGCCCAAGGCCTTGAGGCATGACATGCCATTGGGGCCGCCCGTGGGCTGCACTTCAAAGTTGGCTTCGCTCAGGTCTGAGTTGTCGCCGGCCTTCCATCCGCTCAACCCCTGTTCGAAGTTGGGGTTGGCGATGAGGTTGGCGCCACTGACGACAAACACTCCTTCGTCGGTAGAGACCTTGTCACCCGGCTGAAGCGTGTACTGTGCTTGCGCTCGTAGCCCAAATCCGAATAGGGCCAACAACGCTAACAATAGTAGATTCTTTTGTTTCATGGTTGATTGGGTTTTGGTAAATATAAACAATATGATAGGAAGCATTAGTAGGCTACCGTCTCCCGAGACGACGGCAGGCTGTCTGCGCGGGTCACGTTGTATCCGCTCTCGGGGTGTAGCAGGGCTGACCCGCCATAGTGGGCAGGCTTGGCCTCTCGGCAGATGCCACGGGCCAGTTCGTTGATGCTGGCCTTGACGGGACGCACCAGAAACTCAGGCGTGTTGTAGCTCTTGAAGAGGTTTTGGTAATAATCAGGATCTTCCTGGGGCAAGAGGAACGGCTTGTGTACACGTCCTTGGCGGTCGAAGTAGGCCATGTAGAGGCGCGTGTAATTGCCGTCGCCACGACGCGAGGTGTAGAGTATCCAGCGTCCGTTGCTCGACCAGGTGTGGTACGATTCCGTCTTGTCGCTGTTGGCTTCTGTGAGGGCAGCGGCCTTTCCTGTCTTGAGGTCGAGCGCCCACAGGTCGCCGCTTTTGTGCCACACGTGGAACTGCCCATAGTCGCCCAGGGAGAAGAGAAGGTATCTGCCATCGGGCGACACGCGCGGGAAGGCGGCACTCTTGCCCGTGGCAGCGGCGTCGAAGACCAGTTGGCGGTCGCCGAAACGCATCGTGCGACTGTCGAAGCGGCGACAGTAGATGTTGTATTTCAGCTGTTGGTAGCACTCGTCGAGCTCAGCGTCGATGTTGTCGGTCTGTTGCTCATAGTGGGCCGAGACATAATAGAGCGTCTGGCCGTCGGGGCTCCATGCCGGGAACGACTCAAACTCATCCTTTCGCTTGTCGATGTCATAGACCCTGTTGCGGTCGATGTCGTAGAGGATGAGGTCGCTGGCAAAGTCGAGCACTTCCACCTTTTGCGGGTCTCGCGTGTGGAACACCTGTCCTGTCTCGTTGACCGAGTAGGCTATCAGGTTTTTTGTGGGGTGCCAGGCCGGATAGACGCCGGCAGACAGGGTGCTGTCCGTCTTGAGGTTGACCTTGCTGACCTGGTTGCCCTGGATGAACACCGTGCCGCCCTGAAACTGGCGGGCATGAAACATGGAGCGCTCGTCGCGGTTGTAGTTGCGTGGGATGTGGCAGTTGACGCATTGGCCCTTGTCTCCGTCCGAGACCATCATGTTGTTGTAGACCTGCCTTTCCTCGAAGGAGGAGAGCGAGCGCTGGTTGATGCTCATCTCCTCATAGTCGACATATCCGGGCTCAATGAGGCGGTAGGTGATGTAAGGGTCGATGTCGTCAGGGGCAATGTCGTTGATGACCGACTGGTACTGACGCCACTTGCCGTCGGCCTTCACATAGATGTCGCAGTGAAGGGTCTTGCCTTTGCTGGCTTGGAGCAGCGCATGCCAAGCATCTTCGTCGATGGAGATGCTGGGTCCCTCGACAACAAGGCCCTCGCGGTCGGCAGGCGACCAGAGATGGCACAGGTAGTCGTCGCCCGGTTCCTCAATGCGGAAGTTCATGGGGGCGATGTTGGGAGGAAGCACCGCGCTGTCGTTGTCGACCGAGAGGTGAGGTTTGCGTGGGCATTGCTCAGCGCCCTCGGGTAACGAAGGTGAGCATGCCGTCAGCAGCGCGCTGATGAAGGCCACGATGGTCATCAGCAATGTTTGTCCGGTTTTTGTGTGGTTCGTTTGCATTATAGACAGGAAAGGTTATCAATTGGTTTTTAGTCCCTCAACGAAGAAATAATAATACCAGTAAGTGCCGCCAAACTCGGGACGCAGGGTGACGGCGTTCGACTGGTTGTCGCCGTTTTGCGCCGAGGCCTCGATGAGCCGCTCAAAACTCTGGCGGATGCCCGGGTCGATGGGCAACCTGCTGATGTCGGGTGTACCCTGCAGCCGGGAGAAGAGGAGCGCCGCCTCTTGGTAGTGCACGGGGATGTGGCCCTTCCACGTTGGCAGCAACTGGAAGAAGCGGGGCCAGAAACCAGGAATGTTCTTGGTGATAAGGTTGCACATGAGGCTCATGTCTACCATCTCGCGTGAACCACCCTGGCTATAGGCCATGCTCTGCAGCCAATACATCTCCACCAGGCCGCCGTCGCCGTCGAGCATGTCGTTGTAGCGGAGCAGGGGTTGGAGCGATTTCATCTCGGCATCTTGGCGATGCGAGGCAAGGAGCTGCGCGTGCCGGGCAGCAAAGTCGCGATGGAAGAAGGTGTGACGCAGCTGCGACAAGTACTTGCTGGCCAGAGCGGTCTCACCATTGATGACGGCACATTTGGCCATGTACTTCAGGTAGCTGGGACGACGGCCATATTCGACCATGTCTTCCATGCACCAACGGTAGGCATAATTGATCTTGCCCAAATAATAATAGAGCGTGCGCCCCACCATCAGGCGCAAATACTGGTTGTGGAATGGCACGTTGTAGGACGCGCTGCCGTCGGGGTAGGTGAAGAGCTTGTCGCCGGCCTGGCCCGTCTGCCAGAGGGCTATGCGTGTCAGCATCACCTGGGCACGCGTGGGTACCTCAGGGCTTTGCATGGACAGTTGCAGCACACGGTCGGCGTCACCCTCTTCGAGCGCTTGCTTCATGTTGAGGATGGAGAAGAAATTACTGTCGCGGAAAGACTGTTGATAAGACAGGCCTGCGCCTGCCACGAAGACCACGGCACCAAGCACATCGACCAGTCGCTGAAGCCCCTTGCCCTTGGGCTCGCGGAAGGGCAGAACGGAGCAGAGGGCCAGCAAGGAGACTGCTGCGCAGAGGGGGAACGTGAGGTGTGTGTCCTCGGCTGCTCGTACGAAGTCGGGCAGTCCTTGCAGGTAGAGGTCGGCCTGGCGGACATGAAACCATCCTTGCTGATAGCAAATCATGGGGATGGCAAGGAAAGAAATGAGCGTGATGAAGATTTGGAGCGAATAATAAAGGCGGTCGGATTTCCACTTGACCGTCATGGACAGGATAAGCAGCAGAGCAGCCATCAGGGCATAAAAGCCCAGCAGGCAGAAACCGACAAGAGCGGCAACGACAATCGCCATCGTTGCCAGTCGCTTGCCGACGGGCGTCTGCCGGCCGACGACAAACCTGAGAAGGCACGCCAACAGCAAAGCCGCCAGCAACCCCACGACGGGGGTGAAGGCAAAGGCGGGAGTCTTGAGCGTGTAGAGCATGTAGCCCGTCTGGGTGAAGTTGGCCAGCAGTGCCCATGAGGGCAACCAGCTGAGCGCCTCATACCTGTTGGGGATAAGGAGTGCCGCCTTCGTCAGGTAAGCCATGGCAAGCAACAGCGCCAACATCAGCGTGGCACCCATGATGGGCAGGGACATGCAACTTTGCAGCAGGCTGGCCACATAGTACAGACCGCCCGCAGGACGCATGATCGTCTCCTTGAGGAAACTGGCCGTCGTGTAGAACGGGGTCATGTCGCCTGTTTCTATCAGAAACGGGCGCATCGGTCCCAGCAACAGCCAATAGCCGAAGATGAGAAAGAGTGTCGGAAAGGTTAATCGTCGGATGATATTCATGATGGAAAGAGTTTACAGGGGTGTCTTCTGGTGATTAGCGGACTACCTTCTTGCCGCCTACAATGTAGAGGCCGTGAGGCAGATTGCCGGGGTTCATGCGGATGCCTTGCAGGTTGTAGATGGCATCGTCGGCCTTATGTGTGCTGACAGTGGAGATGCTGGTCTGCACAGCCATCTTGCGGCGGTTCTCCTCTTTGTAACTTGCTGACCACATGTCAGCTTCCTCATAGCCGGCATGAACATCAGAGTCGAAGTAGACCCCAAACTTTTGGTGGATGTCTGTCTCAGGCGAGTGCAGGTAGACGCTGGTGCCGGCAGTGGTGGCGTTGCCGGATATGGACAGGGTGACACCATCGTTGGCATTGCTGATAGCATAATAGCCGTCTTCCTGCAGCGTGAACACCCAGTTTTGGCTTGGATCATCATTCTCGGTGTTCCAGCGTAGCGTACCGAAGATGCTCTGCATGTATTTGCCTGTCGACTTGTCCTCAATCTTCCAGGTGTACGGGTCATCGGTGGCATGGAGGATGAAGCATAGGTTGCTGGCCCCGTCATCATCTATCACCAGGGTCGACTTGGGACGTGACACCATGCGGTTGCTGTAACGGTCGAGCAGGTAGAACTCCATGCCGTCTTGGAGTTCCTTGGCGCGCTTCATGCGGTACATGTCGTCAAAGACAGAGAGGTCCCACGAGTCGTACCAGCGCACGGCAGGATAACCGGAGCGCACGCTCAGGGGCAACCACACGTGCTTGGAACTCTCGATGTTGCTCGAGTTCCAGCGGTCGCCGCAATAGACGAAGCACTTCTCCTTGCCCTGTATGGGGAACACATAGTTGCTTTGCGAGTCGTAGGTGGTGCTGGCCTTGTTGTCGACGCAAAAGTTGGTGCCAGTTGAGCCATCACTTGCCTTGAAGTCGGCGGGTGCTTCCCATGTCTGGTTCATGAGGTCATTGGTCCACATCGTACGGCCCGGGTTGGCATTCCAGCCTGTGCAACCGGAGAAGAGACCATAGTAGGTCTCGCCCACCTGGAACAGAGAGGCGGCCTCATAGCGGCGGCCCTTGAGCTGCACCACATAGTCGGGCTCAGGCGTCAGGAAGTCTTCGGCAAGGCGCTCGCAGTTGGTGTTCGAGTTCATGTTGGTCGAATAGATGTGGTAAGCCTTCCCGTTGGAGTCGAGAAAGAGCGTCTGGTCGCGCGAGTCGCAACCGTTTGGGCGGAACACATCGACAAGCGCATAGGGGCCTTCGACCTTGTCGCTCGTCAGCACGGCCACTTTCGCCTCATTATAGTTCGTTCCATTCTCCCAGTGAATCCACATCACCCATTTGCCGGTCTTGGCATTATAGATGACCTTAGGGCGCTCCAGAGTGCGGCCGCTGGCAATGTCCTTACATTCGTCGGTCATCGTGCCCGTCGGGGTAACGGCCTTGTTGAGGCGCTCCCAGTTGTAGAGATCGCTTGAGCGGTAGCAACTGATGCCGTTGCTCTTGCCCTTGTTGCGACATTCGCCAAACCAATAATAATAACCATCGCTGTACTGTATGCATCCGCCGTGTGCGTTGATGGCTGCGCCCGACTTGTCGTTCCATGTCTGTCCGGGCTTGATGTTGTTGTCCGCAAAGGTGAGGGATGACGCGGAAAGCAGCAAGGCCAGTCCCATGGTCTTGAGTGAAATGGGAGAAAAGAACGGTAGAGATGATGAAGTAGAAAGATTCATGGAGTTCTGTTGTTTTTTATATTTCAATCTGAAAAGAAGTCCGGTGGGGAATGTGTGTAGGGGGGGGATTCCCCACCGGACCGGTCTTGTTAATGGATTAGTAGGCAACCTTCACAACCTGTTTCTTGGTGCCGTTGAACACTGCCACGACATACACGCCATGTCCGGGAAGGCCGATGGCGGTGTCATCCGTGTAATTGTTCAGCTGCCCGACGACAGAGCCGTTGGTCGCATAGACCACGACACGCGAGCCATTCCCGACACCAGTCAGGTAAAGCATGCCGTTGCTCACGCGAGCCTTGAGCGTGCCGCTCGCCTGTGGAGCTTCCTTGATGGCGGTCGTCAGTTCCTTGGCTGTCAGGCCAGGCAACATGGGCGCATAAGCTCCCGTGTTGTCGAAGGCGAAGTACGCCACGTCCGAACCCGTATTGTGGAAACCGATCTGTTGCTGCACATTGCGGGTATAGCCCGTGAGCTTCACGTCGTCGACCTTCAGGGCCGACACGGAAGCGCCCCACTTGGCGCGCTCGAGGTAGAGCACCACGCGTATCTGCTTGGTGCTGGCCAGTGTCGAGAAGTCGGTGGCGTAGGTCTCATAGCTGTCAGAGGTGACAGGCAGGTCCACCTTGTTGTCCTCGTTCTGGAGGTCGAAGATGCGGATCTTGCCGAGCGGCGAGCCGTTGTACTGTCCGCCCTTGGCCAGGCAGGAGAAGGAGTAGACCTCATTGGGCGCCACGTCGACGACCTGCGAGATCTCGGCAGCCGACCATCCGTCGCTCCACATGTAGCGGTCGATGGAGATGACATGGTTGTTCTGGTCGACCTCGTTGGAGCGCTCCTCCGCCACGATGTCCTGTGTGGAGTTGTACTGGTCATAGGGGTAGACATCCCAACCCTCGATGCGTGTGGTGATGTTGCGCGACTTCGAGAAGTTGTGCTCGCCCTCGAAGTCACCGTTCTTGATGAGGTTCTCGCTCATCTCTCCGTTCTCCACGCTCCACTCAGGCTGCAGTGCCAGGTCGGCGATGCGCATGGTGTCCACGGGCATGCCGTCACGGTAGACGAAGACGCGCTTGTCGGGCGTCACGGCGTAGCGGTAGGTGTGGTAGAGTCCGTCGGTGTTGTAGAACGTGCCGCCGTTGGCAGGATTGGCGATGGCCTCGTTGCTGTAATAAGAGGAGGCTCCATTGAGCAGTCCGAGCGACTCGTTGCCGATGTAGCTGTCAAATCCGGCCTTGGCGGCCGTCACGGCAAAGGCGTTGAGCGTGCTGCCGCTCATGGAAGTCTTGGCCTTCACCTCGACGGTGTAGCCGTTGTCGCCGGGATTGAAGCCGTCGAACGTCTTCTCGGCGTCCGTGCCGCCCGTATAGGCCGGGTTGGCCGAGATGTCCTTCAC
>ERZ808242.283-NODE-283-length-38313-cov-8.765748_pt1 | contig 38313 bp, 28 predicted proteins | sample MGYA00521244_ERZ808242 | MGnify/ENA primary metagenome ERZ808242 (study PRJEB31516, sample SAMN03275573) | gut metagenome | biome: mammalia-associated habitat; material: feces | host: Papio cynocephalus | place: Kenya | collected 2012-07-27 ... | reverse complement strand
TGGTGGGGTTGTTGGCGGAGTTGTTGGTGGGGTTGTTGGTGGGGTATAGGTATTATTCGTGGTGGTGTGTGTTGTAGTCTGGTAAGTTACATTAGAAGATTGTGGTACATAGGTTGTTTCTACTGTCGGAACATATACTGCGTAGCCTGCTAGTAGCTGATCACAATGCGGCGAAACTGCAATGTATTTGCCATCGCCGACGCCGTTAATATTGGCAAGTTTAATTAGATGGCCAGTATGCGTATCCGATTCTGTAACCGTTAGGCCGTTGTCGTTATTGATGTCACCGTATGAGTAAACATTGGCTGCATTAAAGCCATTAATTTGTACATTGGACTGCAGTAGGATATCGCGAATTTCGTTAAACTTTTGCTGCTGCAGTTCTTTATTGCCCTTTAGATCGTGCGATAGCTTCACAACATTGTCTTGTGGGGTAATAAATCCATAAATGGTACTTGAACTATTAGCCTTGGCTTCATCAATTGCACCTGCATACATTGCTAGCACATCATCATGCTGAGCAGCTAGATAGACCATATTGTATTTAACCATATCAGGATTGTTCTCGCTATCCACGAATGCGTCACCTACGTTGCCCTGCTGCTCTAGATTGTCCTGTAAATACTGCTCAGCGTTGTCGCTCAGTAAGGTGCTATATGGTTGGCCATAGCCATCGGCCAATTTCTTTACTGTATCATCCGAAATACCCATGTATTCAGCGGCCTTATGGATACTGCGGTAATCTTCCAGATTGGTGCCCAAGGTGTTGGCCTTAATCTGATCGCGATGATCCTCAGCCTCCGTACGTACTTTGGCAATATTACTCTTTATCTGCTCGCGTTCAGCTTCGTCTTTAATCTGATCTGCCGCCTTATCAGCAGCATCAAGTCGCGATACCATGCCATCAGCTAGAGCCGAATTGTCGTCGTTTTGCTTATCCTTAAGCATCTGGTTTACATCATCAACTTCCTTTTGCACCGATTGAGCTTCACTTGATAAGTCTTTATTATTTTTACCGTGATCTTCCGTATTAGAACCGTCTACCGTCTGCGACGTGGTTGATTCCTTAGTGTTTTCAACTTTCGAGTCACTACTCATTGCACTACTAATGCCTAGCGCCATGGCGATAGCTAACGCAGCGGCAGCAGCGCGCTTAGCAGCACGTGACAGCAAACCTTTCTTAGTCTCCTTATCATCACCTGTGTCATCTACATCATCACCAACAACCTCAGTTTTCTGTGCGTCATCTTCATCCGGTTCATCCTCAGTCTCCTCATCTGAGTTCTTACGTGACCTCAAATTGATAAACCAATCCTTAATCCTAGTATGCCATGGCACCTTTGGTTCATCCTCTTGCTCGTTATCAGTGTCCGACACATCTTCTAGGCTAATCGGCGTTTCACCTTCTGTGGGCTGGCCAGACTCTGGGCTTTTAACTGGTGTATTCAGTACTGAATTAACCGCTGTCTTGCCTGCAAAACTAGCTATTTCAACTAAACGCTTCTCTATAAGATCGAGTTGATCCTTCATCTCGTCTAGATTAGCCTTCATTGCATCGATTTCTCTCTGCATGCGCTCATAACGGTCACCGCCCTGGTCTTCTGGACCAGATGTCGAGCCTTCTGGATTCTTTATCATTACCATCTCCTTTCTCACAAACCTGCCATACAGGATATCTACAGTCTATAATCGCTGTAAATTATACCAATAATCTAGCACAAACACTTTTATTTGTCAATGTATTTGGCAAATTGTCAAACAAATCGCAAGCGAAATAGAATCTTTCACTTCTTAGTACTAGACAATCCACGCCGTGTATGATAGTATACATAGTGTTCTGACGTGGGCCGGTAGCTCAGCTGGTTAGAGCAGGGGCCTCTTAAGCCTCGTGTCGAGGGTTCGAATCCCTCCCGGCTCACCATGAGATTATTTCACACCCTGACTATAGGGTGTGATTTTTGTTATAATAACAGCATGAAGGTCACACGACGACTACTTTTGTTACTGGCAGCAGCCCTATCGGCTTACTCTGCTTGGTGGCAATGGTACGGATTATGGCCCGCCAGCACTAGCCTGAATTCCCTGCTTACGCACGCTAGCTTCGCCGGCATTACCCTAAGCGTCGAGCTGTTCAATCATATTACGCTAGCACATACCATATTTGCATTAGCGTTTGTAGTTTTGCTAGCTGCCGTAACAGGATTTAGATCAATCAGTTGGATAAGCATTTTCTTGCAAGTAATCATAATATTATTCGTGACGTTTGCGACCGGCTCTAGCATCGATACCCTGGCCAGCATTCACGCTGGCAACGGCCCATGGATTATGATTGGTACTTGTATTCTAATTATCGTAATTATCCTGTTCCCAAAGCGTAGACCTAAAGAGGACAAGAAATGACAGGCGCCGATTACCGGATAGCGATTGGACACCTAATTACCGAATTACGACAGAACAAGCATTTAACCCAAGCTGACTTAGCTGAGTTGCTCGGCACCAGTCAATCTGCCATTAATCGCATTGAGCGCGGAGCTCAGAACGTTAGCTTAGACATCTTAGCCAAACTGTCTGACGTCTTGGACAGTGACATCATATTACTAAGCAATCCCAATCGCCTAAGCCTTAAAATAACCGGAGGATGCACCCTATCTGGCCAAATAAATGCAACTCATTTAAGTGAGTTTCAAGCCCTGGCACTGGAGGTTTTAAATCGCACCACTGGCTCTAGCATTGAATTATCATCCGTCAAAACCACTGACAGTCACATACAAGAAGTCTTGAATGGCACTAGGAGCGTTACCAGTGTTAAGCCATACATATCTCCAATTTTCTACCAGCTGCTATCCCTACTCAATCGCTCTAGCTACTCCGAGCCAACAATCGAATACTCTGATAGCATACCCGAAAATAGTATTATATATGTCGTTAGAATGCTAGCAACAGCCGGTACATCTTACTTAATAGACGCAGCCAACACCAATCGACAATACAAGGAAATTTACGACCAGTTAAAATATTGCGGTGCACAAATTGAAATCTATCATGAAATCTGATATTATGTGTACAACCATGGCGTCTGTAGCTCAGTTTGGTTAGAGCGTCTGTTTGTGGCACAGAAGGTCGCAGGTTCGAGTCCTGTTAGACGCCCCATGAAATTATCTAAATGACCCCATGCGGGGTCATTTAATATATGATATAATATGTTTGTAAGTTTATGCGGGTGTCGTATAGCGGTTAATATTCGAGTTTTCCAAACTTGCGACGAGAGTTCGACTCTCTCCACCCGCACCAGAATTTATTCTATGCCTCAGTAGCTCAGGGGATCAGAGCAGGTGGCTTCTATCCATCGTGTCGGGGGTTCGAATCCCTCCTGAGGTACCAGAAATTATTATTTGCCTCAGTAGCTCAGGGGATCAGAGCAGGTGGCTTCTATCCACGCGAACAGGGTTCGAATCCCTCCTGAGGTACCAGAAATTATTTAGTTATTTCCTAGTGCACTTTGTATATCAGCCACCGTCAGGCGAATGCCGCTACCAGCCACCAACTCACCTGACAGCATCTTATTGGCTACAATATTCTCTACTGTACGTTGTACAACTCGCCGCATCGGACGTGCACCCAGGCGAGGGTCATAGCCTGCATCTACTAGCAGCTTCTTTGCATCATCATCCACTTCCACTGAAATTTTCTGCACTGACAGATTCTTGTTGATGCCCTTTAATATCAGTGTCACAACCTGTACTAACTCATCCTTAGTTAGTGGCCTGAACACTGCAATTTCGTCAAAACGATTCAAAAACTCCGGACGAAACTCGCCAGAATTAATAATGGCATCTTGAATTTGTCCAGCAAACTGCTCTATTTGATAACCCGCATCAATGTATTGGCGAATCAATCCTGCACCAGCATTAGATGTTGCAATCACGATCGTATCACGGAAGGAAATCTCTCGATTATTAATGTCTCTCAAGACACCCTCGTCCAGAACCTGTAGTAATGTTGTCAGCACATTGGGGTGTGCCTTCTCAATTTCATCTAGCAGCACAACGCTGAATGGATTCTTCTGTACCTGCGCAGATAGCGAGTTCATATCCGTTGCACCATCTGCGATTAAGCGCGCAACATCCTCTGCTCGTACATACTCGTTCAGGTCAATTCGCACCATATGACCTTCGCCGCCAAAATAGACATCTGCCAAAGATTTGGCCAGCTCCGTCTTACCTACACCAGTTGGCCCCAAGAACAGGAAAGTACCGATTGGCCGATTCTCATTACGTACACCTGCCCTAGCCCGCCTCAGCGCCGAGGCTACCGCTGAAACTGCCGACTTTTGATTAATCATGCGTTGGTGGATTAGATTTTCCAGATTCAGCAACCGTTCTCGCTCCGCCTGATTGTCTCCGTACGCCAAGTCACCGCCAACCTTGATTCCTAAGGTCTTCTCGATGGTTGCCGAAATAGACTGCGCCGTTACAAAACCATTGGTCGCTTGTTGCACTGACTGCTCTAATAGCTGAACTGCCGCACGCGGTTGCGCTACGGTTTGTATGTAGCGATTACTTAGACGAATCGCTTCGGTCAAAGCTTGATACATAAACATGCACTTAGATTGATACTCTAATACGACAATCCTATCCTCTAGAATTTGCATAGTCTCGTCTGGAGTAGCAGGCTTTACCTCAATGCGATTTAGTGAATTTGCCAGAGCTGGTTTAGCTTGCATAATCTGCAAATAGCGCTGCTCATCCATCGACATGATCAGTTTCAAGTTACCGCCTTCCAAGATTGGCTGCAGAATATTGCTTAAGTCTACCGCACCTGTGCCATCCTCAAAGAAGACTTCAGCATTATCCAGAAATAGCACTATATTCTTTGCTTGGTAAGCTTCGACTAGCAGACGATTTATCAGGTACTCAACTTGGCCACGACCACTTGCATTGGCTACAATTGTCGGCGCATCTAGTGAAAATACCTGGTTAAAGCGCAGGTTAGCTGGAACTTTTTGCCCAGCATCCATTAGTCTATCGGCTAGCGACTCTACAATAGTTGATTTACCTGCTCCCAGTGGGCCCACCAACGCCACATTACGACGACCAGGCGTAGATAAATTAGTTATCATTGAGTCTACAATCGCCCGATTACTCTCTAATTCAACATTAGACGATCCACTATGAGTATATTTTTGACTAATATTTACACCAAAGTGTTGTAGCGTCGGTATGTAACCAAACGACCAGTCACGTGCGATGCCGCCGGTATAACGAGGCTTATCGGCGGTTCGCCGTAAATAATTAATATGCTCGAACCACTGCACTACCTTAATAATGTCATCACTATCCACATGATGCTGGCGCAGTAAATCATCCACGCCAGGCGTTGTCAGCATTATTGCCGCAACTACTACTGGCGCAGTAATAACATCTGAGCGATTGGGCACATTTTGCCATAAGTGCAGTGCAATCTGCCAAACCGCTGCAGCATCAGAAGGATTATCGGAAATCAGGGGAAGGATAAAATCACTAGCGATACCAAAACGATTCATTACAAAATAGCCGCCGTCAGCCTGCTTGGCTGCCTCGAAAATTAGCTTGGGCGATGGATTAGCAGGCAACCGGCCCAGCAGGTCGCCCGACAGCACCGCATCTATTGTACGACCACCTTTAGCTGGAGCCACATTCTTTAGATCGTACTTTTGCCATAGATATAGCGTAAATAGCCACAAACCCAGCGATGCCACCAGCCAGCCCGCAGCCTGACCAGACAGCCACATGACTACGCCTAGTAGCAGTAAAAATACACCCAAGACCAGCGATAGAATACCTATCCACTTACCAAATTTAGCTGCAAAACGCGCTCTGGAACATCGCACTGAATTATAGTTTAGATTAGTTTCCACGGTGCCCCCACTATCGTCATCATGACCAACCCAACCACAGGCATTACAGGCATTAACGGCCAAGCCACTATCTGGACTAGAGCGAGGACAGACTTAATAATCAGCGTAATTGTACCTGCTACTATCATAAATGTCCGCATCACGAAACCGATAACACGACTAATGAGCTTGTCTAGAAACATATTCATTTTCCCACCCGCCTCTTGCTGGGTTTCGTCGGCGCTAATTTGCCGGAATGGCGCAAATAGAGTTTTTAGCAGCAGACCAATACTAAACGTATCAGCTGTCTTGCGCAGCGACAGCTCTGAACGAGCTATTTGACCCATCCAGCCCTCGCTATACCACCATTTCAGCATTCCCACTAGAATCATATAGCATTATTATAGCAGATTCTGCCTATGGTTTAAGAGCTAGACAGCTACCCCTATTATCTGGTATAATATTCTCGATTTAAGGATAAACAAGGAGAAGAAAATGTCCGGACACAGTAAGTGGGAGACCACCAAGCGCCAGAAGGCCGCCGAGGACGCCAAGCGCGGCGCCGCCTTTACCAAACTTAGCAACATGATTGCCATTGCCGCTAGGAGTGGAACCGATCCAACCATGAACCCATCACTCGCTATGGCGATCGACAAGGCCAAGCACGCCAGTATGCCAGCCAGTACCATCCAGCGTGCTATTGATCGCGGTGCCAGCAAAGATGCCGCCGCCCTAGAGGAAATCGTCTACGAGGCTTATGGCCCAGCCGGCACCGGTATCATTATCGAGGCCGCTACTGACAACCGTAATCGCACCTTCCCTGATATAAAGACCACACTAAATAAGAACGGTGGATCGATTGCCGCCCAGGGTTCAGTCATGTTCCAGTTTGACCGCAAGGGCGTAATCACAGTCAATGCTACTGGCGACGACAACCTGATGGCCGTACTGGACGCCGGTGCTGAGGACGCCCGCGAGGAAGACGGTGAGATCATCGCCTACACCGATATGAAAGATTTGCACAAGGTGCGCCAGGCTATCATTGATGCTGGGTTGGAAGTCACTGATGCTGGCCTAAAGTATGTCGCCAAGGATCCAGTTGAAGTCAGCGATCCAGAAATCGCTAAGAAGGTCATCAAGCTACTTGACGCTCTGGACGACATGGACGACGTCACGGACGTTCATACAAATGCTGACATTACGTGCGATCTTTGATATAATAAGTCCCGTTGAGGGTATCAACGGGAAATTTCGGGGTGTAGCTCAGTTTGGCTAGAGCGCGCGCTTTGGGAGCGTGAGGTCGTCCGTTCGAGTCGGATCATCCCGACCAAGCAATTATTTAAGGGGTTTTAGGTGGACAAGATCAAACAGCATATCGCATTAGTGAAGAGTAAACGAGCAGATGGTTCAAGTTGGTTATCTCGACACAAGGTGTCAACCATAATCTTATGTAGTGTATTGGTACTGTTTATAGGAATCGTTGGCTTTGCTTATTATTACTATAGCGATAAAGCCGCACCAAACACCACTATCGCCAATATCAATGTCAGTGGACAAACCCAGAGTCAAATTAAAGGTGCACTAGAAAAACTATTACAGAATACTCGCCTCAGCCTGACTTATAACGGTAAGTCTGCTACCGCTAGCGCCAGCGACCTAGGTCTTAACGTAGATACCGACAAGTTCGCCGCCGAGGCGGCAGGTACTGGTCGCGATATGATGCTGAATCCGTTTGCTAGTCGACATTTTGACCTGAGCGGTTCGTACGACAAAGATAAAATACTTAACTTCGTGACCACCAACTTCCCCGAGCTAAGTTCAAACCCCGTCGACGCAACCGTTCAATTTAACTCGGCCAAGAATGCATTTGTCGCCGTTCCTGGCGCCGTTGGTCATTCTATTGAAACTCGCAAGCTATTCGCCAAAGTCGAGGGACTCCTAAAGGATCCGAAAATTACAAGTTACGAGATAGAAATCAGCAATGCTCAGCCAGTCATTAGTGATCAATCGGCGTCCGATACCGCAGCTTACATGAATCAAGTCATTAATCAACGCATTAGCATAATCAACAACGGCAAAGTACTCGCCTACCCAGACCCAGCAGATATTGCAAAGTGGGTCAAGTTCACTGGCAATAGCAGTACTGGCAAGTATGATATAGCCTACGACAATAGCAAAATCCAAGGTTACGTCAACGACTATATTAGCAGCCGACTCTCCAATAAGCCTGTAAACGAGAAGGCCATTACTGATGCGTCTGGCAATGTCTTGCGATCTGTATCGCCAGGCAAAGTAGGACAAAAGCTCGCTGACCCAGATGCAATCGCCACAGGTATCTCGAATGCCTTAGCCGCAGGTAAGGGTGGCAGTGTCGAAGCACAGACTAGCGATGCTCAGTTTAAGACCGATGGATATCAAGCCAAGGATAATCACTGGGTCGAGGCTAATCTAAGTGATTACAGTGTCACACTATGGGACGGTAATAACCAAGTCTATCGTACTACTAGCACTTCGCATGGTAAGCCCTCGACCCCGACCATCACTGGCTTATTTAAGGTTGTGCGTAAAGTCTATAACAAATGCATGCCCAACCCGCCATCCAAGGAGCCCCTGTGCAACATTCACTATTCCACCTTTTTTGATGCTAGCGGTTATGCATTCCATGAGGCCTGGTGGATGAGCGCCGCCAAGGGCAATATGAATAAAGGCATTTCACATGGCTGCATCAACATGTTGAAAGACGACGCCAAGCGTGTCTATGACTGGTCCACTGTTGGTACTCCAGTATGGGTGCACTACTAGTCAACAATATTATCACTATAATAACTATGCTTGGTTATACGTTTTAGCGCCAGCACAATCAGCGCCACTACCACATAAAATACCGCTGCCTGCCACAGTGGCATTTTAATATCCGCTGTACCGCCCGGAATCTCACTACCCCACGCCGCCACCGCCAGCACAAAATCCAGCAGCCACTTGGCTGGCGTCGCAATTACAATCGCCACACTAATCGGCGCTACAGCCACACTTAGCCCGGCAGTAAAAGTTAGCAACATGGCGAGCGGCAGCAGTGGTAGCACTAGGATATTGGTTAGTATTCCTACTATCGATACATTACCCATAAAAATGGCAATAATTGGCAGAGTAAAAGCCTGGGCGCTAATGGTTTCAAATAATATTTGGCTAATCGTTTGCGGCAATCCACCCAGCCATTCATTCACTCTATCCCAACCCTTTAGCTTAATACCCTTCCACTTGCGCTTCTGCTCTGCCGCCATCCTATCCGCATAAAAATAGTCCTGCAACAGTGGCGCCATTAGGATTACACCAGCAAACGACCCGAACGACAGATACCAACCCACATCGCCCCATATAGCCGTCGGGTCAATCATCAGCGACACCGCCGCCACTAGCGACAGTAATACCACTGGGTGAATGTTGCGACCGTAATACCATAACACCAAGCTAAGAATCGCCACCATACTGGCCCGCAGCATACTGGCACTCATACCGGTTACCCCTGCAAACATAATCACTAGCGTAGCTGCTAATATCAGCGCCAGTAGTCGCGCATGTTTAGCAAACAGCCGCCGCGCAAAGCGCACCAGCACCGTCAAATTATAGCCACTGGCCACCAAAATATGTGTCAGCGCCGCCGCGATGAAGGTCGCCTTCATATTATCCGACTGTGCCGACTTCTGCCCGGCCAGAATCCCCATGCCGAGTGCCCACTCATCATCATTGGTAACCTCATGTAAATTATCGCCAAACCAGTCACGCACTTGGCCCATTGGGTCAGCACCTGGCCATTTTACAACTTTCTGCAACTTTGCCGATTGAAGAGTTGCCGCATAGACGCCGAAACCTTTGCTTAGCTTACCCGATAGCGTCACCTGATTGCTGCGCGCGATTGATGCTTTCGACCCCTTGCTAATCGACGTCCATATCTTACCACCCAACAGCTTCCCATCAATCCGAACGTCCGACAGGGTTAACGACCACTTATCCCGTAGCGACGACAGGTCGTCCGATACGGTTGCCGTAACAGTAACAGTCTTATCGAAATGTGCCCGATATCCCGCTAGCTCGCTTTGCGTCACCCCGCCGCGCAGCAGCCCAATTAGCACGCCCGATAATACCGACACTATTAGCCATAGCCGGGTACTGCTATGGCACGCCAATATAAGCGCTCCCAGTGCCAGCGCGGCCAGCAAATAATTCCAAGGAGCCGCCACGGTGAATCTAGCTAAACTTAGCAACGCTACACCACCGACAAAGCCCAGACACCAGGCCGTAATTTGCCAGCTAATGTGGATTTTTGTTTTCAGCATTAATACTATAATAAAACTGCGCCAGTACTTTAGCAAAAATATTAATTCCGCCCGCCTCTTTTAGATAATATGTTTTTATGCTATGATATTTAACAGACATGGGTTGATAGCTCAGTTGGTAGAGCACGGGCCTTTTAAGCCTGGTGTCGCGGGTTCGAGACCCGCTCAACCCACCAGCAATTATAATGACACTTTGCATGAAGTGTCATTTTTTACTTTACACCCATATTTCCTCCCCCTTACGGGGTAGGCGTTTACACCAGGCAAGGTGAAGACGGTGGGATCAAATGTTATTTTGTTATATAATCGATCTATGGAAGACAAGATAAAATCAATCAAGACCTGGCTAGGCACTGGGTCAATAAATATATTCGGCATTCAGTTTAGCGGCAAGGATACTCTCGGCGTCAAGCTGGCCGAATTACTAAACGCCAATTTTCTCAGCAGTGGTGACCTGGTCCGCGCTGCCGCCAAGCAGGACAATAGCACTGAGATTCGCCAGGCCGCCATTGATAGCGAGCAGGGCATTCTAACGCCGACCGAACAGTTTCGCAAGTTGATCGTACCACATTTAAAGGACGAACACTTAGCCGGAAAACCATTGGTTTTAAGTTCAGTCGGTCGTTGGTACGGCGAGGAAGAAGTGGTCATGCAGGCCTTGCGCGAGAGCCAACATGATTTGAAGGCTGTGATAGTTCTAGAAATTAGCAATGACGAAGTCTGGCGACGCTGGGAAGCTAGCAAAGATGAACCTAGAAACGGCGGTCGCGTCGACGACCTCGATAAAGCCAAGGTAGAGAAACGCCTGGCCGAATTCTACGATAAGACGGTGCCGGTTATTGAAAAATACTATTCCCTCGGCCTCGCCCGCCGCATCAACAGTGAGCAGTCGCCCGAATCCACCCTCTCCGCCGCAATTGATTATTTATATCTGTTAAGCAAATAGACTTGGCTATCGAGAGTGACGTTTATTAAAGGTTCTAGCGAAGGCGGCGGCAGTAGCCTTATTTGCTTCAGCTAGATTAGTGCTAATGAGGTTAGGTGAATTAAGTTAGCCTTTATTCATCCCGTTTCAGCATGACTGTAAAGGCGTCAGCTGGAATGTCAACCTTGCCGAAGCGCTTCATACGTTTCTTACCCCGACGCTGCTTGTCCAGTAACTTGGCTCGCCGATCTGGGTCACCGGTGTGAATCTTGACCGTTACGTCCTTACGGTAGGACGATATATCCTCGCGTGCAATAATCTTACCGCCAATCGCCGCCTGCAAACTGACCGCAAACTGCTGGCGCGGAATGACTTCCTTTAATTTCTTACACACTTCACGACCAATGCGCACCGACTCACTGCGGTGGCACATTACCGATAGCGCAGACACCATTTCGCCAGCCACCAGGAAGTCCACCCGCACCAAGTCCTCCACCCGATAACCAATCAGATCATAGTTAAACGTGCCATAACCTGAAGTGGCTGACTTCAATTGGTCATAAAAATCGGTTAGCAAATTCGCCATCGGCGCCTCAAAGTCAATCACCGCTCGTTCACCGATATAGCTAATGTTTTTCTGCAGGCCACGCTTACTAATCACCAGCTGAATCACCGTCCCTACGTACTCACTCGGCACCACAATCTCCCCGCCAATCCACGGTTCGGCAATACTCGTAACCATACTGCGATCCGGCAAATCCGCCGCCGATTCGATATCCAGCTCACGCCCGTCACTCAGCTGCACATGATAGTTGGTAGACGGATTGGTCACAATTAAATCTAGTCCATATTCACGTTCTAGCCGCTCCTTCACAATATCCATATGTAGCAGCCCCAGAAAACCTAGGCGCAGACCGAAGCCTAGCACCGGCGAATTTTCCGGCGTATAGCGTAGCACTGAATCAGACAGTGCTAGCTTCTCCACGTCATCCTTTAGCTCTTGATAATACTCGTTGGAGGTTGGGAAAAATCCCGCATAGACAAATGGTTTAACCTCTTTATAACCCGGTAGTGGCGTCACATCACGATAATATATTTCGCCCCGCTCCTCTAGCACCTGCTTCTTCAGGATCACCGTATCACCAACTCGTGCCTCGCGTGTGGTCTTTAAATTAGTTACTATATAACCAATTTCGCTGGTACCCAGGCTGTCATCCGGCTGCATATCCGGAGCCAGGTGTCCAACTTCTAGCGCCAGTGCATTGCCCTGGGTCGCCATCATATGAATCGCCGCACCCTTCGGTAGTTCGCCATCGATAATTCGCACGTACAGCACCACCCCACGATAATCATCGTAATAGCTATCAAAAATCAGGGCGCGTAGTGGTTTGTCAGGTTCGCCAGTCGGCGCCGGAATCTTATCCACAATTGCGTCCAGCACTTCATCCACATGCTCGCCCGTTTTCGCACTAACCTTGATAATATCGCTCTCATCGCAGCCCAGTAAGTTCATTACCTCCGCCGAAACCTTCGGCACATCCGAGGCAGGTAGATCAATTTTATTTAACACTGGAATAATGGTTAAATTGGCATCCATGGCTAAGTAAACATTGGTCAAGGTCTGCGCCTGCACGCCCTGCGTGGCATCAACCACCAATACTGCACCCTCCACGGCAGCCAGGGACCGCGACACTTCGTAGCTAAAATCCACATGCCCTGGCGTATCAATCAAATTCAAATCATAGCCCTTATATTTCATCCGTACGGGCGACAGTTTAATAGTAATCCCCTTCTCGCGCTCCAAGTCCATGGAATCCAGTAACTGCGACTTCATTTCGCGCTTCTCCACCGTATCGGTTAGCTCCATCATGCGATCAGCTAGCGTAGACTTACCATGATCAATGTGGGCAATGATACAGAAATTGCGCACCCTCGAGATATCGCTCATTTCTTCTCCTTAATCATAAAGCGCCCAGTTAGAATACGTCTTAGATAACTCACCACAGGAACAATCTCCTCTAATTTCAGTATACTCGACATTGCACCGTAAACTAATGCAGATATTATTACTATAATTCCCAATGGGATTAGCACCATCAGCATATTCTGATTCTCGAATTTCAAATCAAAAACATTAACTAACATATATGTTACGATACCCATCACCACCGCCGCAATAGCCATTCGTATAACCGCCAGCCAAAACTTATGCGTGAATAGATTTGGTACCTTGCGTAAAATCAGCACAAACAAGCAAGCAAGCTCTAATATTGCCCAAATCACCTGAGCCCATGCTACACCCAATATACCAGTGTGCAGAGCTAGCACAAACCATAATTCAAACGCGACCGATATCGACAAAGTAGCCAGCGACACCTTAAACGGCGTACGTGTATCTTGAAAAGCATAAAAGCTGCGGCTAGCAATATGAAAAACGCTACGCAAGAAAGTCGCGATACACAAAACGCCCAACAATGAAGCAATTAACCCATTGCCGCCACGATCAATAATCGACACTAAATACCCACGCACAAAGAACATGCCAACTGCCACCGGCAAGGCTAGCCAGATAATCGTCCTTAGAGTTGACCTAAGCTGTGCCGCGAATTTCGCTGTATCACCTTTCGCCACGTCACTCGACAGTTGCGGAAAAGCCGCCGTTGAAATCGCCACCCCAATTAAGTTAATCGGCATATTGTATAACGTACCCGCCTGCTGATAAGCGCGAATCGTACCGTCGGCCATACGGCTGGCTAAGTTGGTGTCAATCATCTGACTAACATAGTCTAGCCCTTGGTCCGCCGAACGGGTTGGCAGCATCGATAGCACTTGTCGAAAGCCCCTATTTTTCCAAAAAATCTTAAACCGGTAATCAAAGCCCAGCCCCAGTAATCCTACACTAGATACAATTAGTTGCATAGCTGCACCCAACACCACGCCCAAGGCCACACCCATGATACCACCGCCGAAAATCTGGTGGCCAAAAATCGATATACCGTCAGTAAAGAATAGCGCACCAATAATAATGCCTATGTTATAGATGATTGGCGCCATGGTATAGAATACAAAGCGTCCAACCGCTTGCTGCATCGAGCCAATGACCGCTGCAATTGAGAATAGAAATGGATTAACCGCAATCACCCGCATCATACTGGTTGCAAGTACCTGACCCGATTCCGATAGACCCGGTCCTACGATATACTTCACTAGCACCGGCGCAAAAATCATAATTAACACTGAAATTATCATCGCCATAATGGCGAAGAAATTAATTAGACTGGCGCTCATTTGCCAGGCGCTCTCGCGGTTATTCTTAGCCATACGAGCGTTAAATACCGGAATAAATGTAACCGACAAGGCTCCACTGACCAATATTAAATACATAAAGTCCGGGATACTGAAAGCCACCGTATAGGCATCAATGCCCACCTTATAGGTATCCAGGTACATACTGTTTAGCAGACGGTCGCGGTAAATCCCCAGTAGTGCCGATATCAAAGTTGAGCAGGACAGCAGCAGCGCCGCCAGTCGCATACCCATCTTCTGGTTAGACTTCGCGATAGCAACCAAGGCACGGTTGCGCTTACGCTCCTTCTGACGCTCTTCGCGCTCGTCGTTGCGGCGTTCGACTTCACGTCGCTTTTTGAATTGCATTAGTAAACGAGCCACCGGTCCACGCCCGGCGGACTTAACGTCACTATTGGCTCGTTTAAAAAACACTCTTCTTACGTTCCTTTACCCGCTAATTACTAACTAATACAGCCTAGCCGATTCAGGCATCTTAGCACCCTTAAAGATCTCTGCCACTGCATCCGCTTCTAGCGTCTCGTGTTCTAGCAGAGCATCCTTTATTTTCTCTAGGTATTCGCGGTTAGTAGCTATGACCTCCTCGGCTCGCTTAGCCGCCTCGTCAATTAGCTGCATCACCTCTGCATCAATTTCCTCGGCGGTCTTCTCGGAATATGGCCGCTCGCGACCCATGCGGTCCATGGCTGTACCACTTTCATCCTCGTGGAATACTTGATCGCGCAACTTCGTGCCCATACCTTGTTCGATAATCATATCACGGGCAATTGACGTAGCGTTACGCAAGTCCGATCCAGCGCCCGTAGTAATGTGGTTGGCGCCATAGATTACTTTCTCGGCTACCCGGCCACCTAAAGCACGTGCTAGCGTATCTTTGTATTCCACTAAGCTAGTATACGGTCGGTCTTCGGCCGGCAAGGTCCAGGTCACACCGCCCGTACCGCCGCGCGGAATAATGGTAACTTTATGTACGTTGTCACTATCTGGTAGCACCTGCGCCACTAGAGCATGGCCACCTTCATGATAGGCCGTCAATTCACGATCACGCTCAGTCATTGGTTTATTTTTAGATTCCGGACCGATAGCAATCTTTTCAAAAGCTTCGGTAACATCGGCATTAGTAATCTTTTTGCGATTCTCACGTGCCGCCCGAATGGCCGCCTCGTTAGCAATATTGGCTAGATCCGCACCTGACGAGCCGGTAGTCTTGGCTGCTAACGCATCCAGATCGACATCATCAGCAAGCGGCTTCTTCTTAAAGTGTACCTTTAGGATTGCTAGACGATCGGGGCGCTCCGGCAAAGTAATGTTCACACGACGGTCAAAACGTCCTGGACGGAGCAGAGCCGGATCCAGTACGTCCGCACGGTTAGTGGCTGCCAATACAATTACATTCTGATCCTTATCGAAGCCATCCATCTCGACCAGGATCTGATTCAAGGTTTGCTCGCGCTCATCGTGGCCGCCACCCATACCACTACCGCGACGACGCCCTACCGCATCAATCTCGTCAATAAAAATGATACACGGGGCATTCTTCTTCGCCTTATCAAACAGGTCACGCACGCGCGAGGCACCTACGCCCACAAACATTTCTACGAACTCTGAACCGCTAATTGAGTAAAACGGTACCCCCGCTTCACCCGCTACAGCCCGAGCCAGCATAGTCTTGCCAGTTCCCGGAGGGCCAACTAGCAGTACGCCTTTAGGAATGCGTGCACCTACCGCCTTGAATTTGTCGGGATGCTTCAGAAAGTCCACTACCTCAGTTAAATCTCGCTTAGCATTATCATTGCCAGCAATCTCATCAAAGCGCGTTTTGCTTTTATCAGCCGAGTACATCTTGGCACGACTCTTACCAAAGCCAAGCGATTGACTGTTCTGCGCACCAGCTTGGCGCATCATCCATACCAGCAGACCAACCATCATTAGAACAGGTAGTACCATAACCACTAGATTCCAAATTATATCACCGGTGTTATCTGGTGCTACAACCTCGTATTGCACCTTGTCAATTTTAAGCCCCTGTTCACTAGCCGATGCGCCCGATGGGATGCGTGACGTTCGCGATGGCAATTGCTCTGCCTTACCATCCCTGTCTTTCATGGTAATCGTTAGATCAGATCCACTCTCGGTAATCTTAGCAACTTTACCTGCGTTAACCTCTTTAACTAGATCTGTAAACGACATCTCTTTCATCTGCGATCCCAGTCGCAACGTAGCAAAGATGCCAATAATTAGTATTAAAATTATCGAATAAAATATAACATTCTTAATTGTTCGGCCTGTGCCTCCACGATCCTTGCGCGGCCCCTTGGGACTCGTATCCTTTTTAGGTACATTAACCTTTCTACCATTTGATTCCATATCTTATATAATACCATATTTGGCCTTTAGATTAGTGGCACTTAGCTGAATCGACTTAAGACGTCGCAATATCAATCATAACAGTATGCACTGTCAATCGAGCAGATATCTGTTTAAATTGTAGAACTTTGTGCGGTTCGCCAGTTTTTACAAACAACAGTAGCCGCCATAGCTGATCTGTTAGTAGCCTCGACTGAGTCAAATGCTTTAGTATTTCTATCGCTACACTATTTGGTAGCATAATTAGGTAATAACGCGATAGCACTAATGAACCAGCGGCACGATCGATAAGTATGTCTAGGCCGTCGATTTCCTTCTGGATCAGCCTACGTAGCTGCATCTGTCGAACACATAAATTATATAGCTCATCTAGCTTTGTGCGATCAACTGTTGACAACACCATTCGCACTCGATTACGAAAGTAGAGCAAGGAAGTATTAGTCGAGTCCTCGCGCCATACCAAGTTGTGCTCTAATGCATAAGTAGTTATTTGAAACTTAGTCCAGCTAAGCAAGGGGCGCAATATCTCCCGGCCAGCCACTACCCCCGCCATTGGCGCTAACCCGCGCCAACCCGTACCGCGGATCAGATTCATAGCCACGGTTTCAATTAGGTCATCCCGATGGTGCGCAGTTACCAGAGCTGCGTCGTTGTCCTGGCAAACTTGCGTTAGAAATTTATAGCGTGCCACTCGCGCCTGCTCTTCGCTGGTAGTTCTAGGCAAATGCCCCTGTCTAGATACAAATTGTACGCCATAGGCTCTTACTAGGTCGCGCACAAAGGCCGCATCAGACGCCGACTCGGCACCGCGAATGCCATGATCAAAATGCGCTACTATAAAATCATCCGGAAAATTAACGTTACCGAAGTTATCCAACCTAAAGTTAGTGTCATGTACTATGCGGTCCAATAAAACCACCGAGTCAATACCACCAGAAACCGCTAGAACGTATTTCATTATCGTTATTTTACCTGCCTAGCCCCCATTTTACAATTTATCGCTCAATGCTATTGACATTTTGTCCACTTTTTGCTATATTAAACACAGTTGAATTATCCAAAAATTAAAAAGTAACCAGTAAAGGAAGATAGTGATGAATAAGTTTTTTGGTAGTGTCAAAAAATGGCTAATCCAGACCACAAACAATGAGGCTGAGTTATCCGCCGAGGAGCGACGGCGCCTGTTTATCGAGCGCAAGCTCGGTGAGGCCGCTAACACCGCCGCCAATCGTCAACCCGACGATATCGACCAAATTGCCGCAAAGATTCTATCCGACCCCGTCTCCACCGCCGCCATTGCCTTAAACGGCGTGAAAGCAAGTCTATAGCCATTCGAGCAAGCTATATCAGAGAATATCGCCTCTCATATATTTGCTACGGCGTAGCTTTGACGCTACCACGACGCACCGTCCACTGTTCGATACCACGATACCGATTAGACGAATCAATCAATAAACTACCATTTTCTAGAGCAGATACGCTCTTATCTGTAGCTAGATATAGACTAGGTTGATATAGCGCCACGGCTGGATTGTCCTGTTGCCACTGTTTTACAAATGTCAGATAACGCGACTTACGCAACGCTGGATTCATCGCCGTTCGACCATTAGACAGTAGCAGCTCAGCGCGCTTAGAACTATAGTTTGAGTAATTTAGGCCAGTAGAACCAGTCTGAGTTGACGACCAATAGGCATATTCATCCGGGTCGGCACCAAGGTGCAGCTGATAAATCAGAACATCATACGAGCGAGGCGACAGCACTTCCTGCTGGGCGGTCGATGGATCTACTGTCTGGATTTTAGTATTTACGCCTACCTTGCGCCACTGCTCAGCGATAATACCGGCCACTGATTTATAATTAGTCCCTTTTAGCGTAACCATATTAATAGTCAAAACCTTATCTCCATTAGTACGATACTTGGCGCCATCCTTCTTAATCCAGCCCAACTTATCCAATATCTCGCCAGCAGCCTTAGCGTTGGCAGTGGGTTGTTTCATCTGATCAGCTTCACCATACACACCAGCAGCAATCGGCGTCTCTAAGGCTCGCGGTTGACGCACACTACCTACACCGCTAATGATATCCTTGCGAAGAGCTGGTAGGTCTATGGCCAGACGTAATGCATTGCGCATCTCTAGACTGCCCGTCAGCTCTCCATCTGTATTAAATAGTGCATATACACCATCAGCTGTAGTAACCTGACTAACCTGATAATTCTTAGCTAGATTATTTATATCATCAATGCGTACATTGGATATCGCATTAACCTCGCCCCGTCGTAAGCCCTTTATCATAGCATCTTGGCTAGTATAAGTACGTACTGTTACCCTGTCTAGTCTAGGTGCTGAACCTTGATAATACTTATTTGAAACAAATGACCATACCGTCTGGCCGTCACGTTGATTCTCAACAGACTTTGAGATGAAGGGCCCGCTACCAGCAATACGCTCTGGCGTCTGTAACGACATATTATTTATCTCTGTGACTGATTTGCCCGACAAGATATGCTTAGGTAGCACTCCGAAAGTCAAAGCCGTTGGAAATGGCATGTAAACATTCGGCGTGGTGAACTTGAGTGTACGATCATCCTCTTTCTTAACGCTCACTGTCTCGTAGCTGTTGTACATGGGTGAGTTTAGACCTTTATTCTTAATCAGGTCTAGCGTAAAGACCACATCATCAGCCGTCAGCGGCTTGCCGTCCGACCAAAATAAGTTCGACTTTAGACGAACCGTCCACGTTACACCATCAGGCTCCACCGACCATTTATCAGCTAGGTCACCCTTAAGCACATTAGACTCATCGTAAGAAAGCAGACCCCGATAAACCATAGCGCCCAGTGCTTTCTCAGTATCCGTGGAAGCTAGTATTGGATTGACGGTTGTAATTTTATCAACCACCCCCTCAGCGTAAACTCCACCCGCAACAGACGTCTTAGTTAGATTGTCTTTAGAATAAATAGTAGTCTGCACAATACTTACTACAACCAAAATCAGCACGACCGCCAGCCACAATGTCACACTCCTGCGAACAGCCAAAAAATTATCACGCCGATCAACTAGCCACTTTTGGATATGATTCAGCACATGTCGATTGGCTTTATTTACACTACGCCGTGCCGCCTTAAGACGCTTTTCTACTTTAGTAATATTGGTGGTGGATTTAGAGGCCTTCATTAATACCTTTTTAGTTAAATCAACATACTACCTAGCAAGCTGACTACAAAAATCACCGCTAAAACTATAGTCGTATCGAACAAGTTCTTCTCAATTCCACGCCGAGTTGTAAATAACTCTCCACTAGCGCCGAACCCCGCACCAAGCGATGCCCCACGCGATTGTAGTAGAATCGACAGCACCATCAGGGATGCACTTCCTACCGTTAACACATTTAAAATCTCGCTAATACTCACAAATCCTCCTTATTGATTGACACTGGCGTCAAACTATTCATTAGATAGTTTATCAGACTTAGCACCAAACTGCTAACCATTGCCCAGCCAAAACTCATATGAATGGATGGTGCAATGGCAACCGTTAGCCATACCATGAACCCGTTGATTACGATTGTAAATAACCCCATAGTAACCAGCACAAACGGTAGCGACAAGATGGTAACGACCGGCTTAATAATTGCATTAACCGCTGAGAATATTAAGCCCGCTAGTAAGAATGTCGCCACCGTCATTGGTACCGTCATTAACGTGCTATCACCAAACATCATCACCGAGATCCACAGTCCCAAGGAACAGATGAACCATCTAATAATGAATGATATAGAGCTTTCCATTAGCCCTATTATAGCACAGAGTTATTTCACCTTGTTCCAAGCGTCGGCTAGGATATCAGCACTGTGACGTAGCTTACCGATTTCCTCATCGCTGATATTCGGGGCAATTACCTTCTCAACGCCACGACGACCCACTACGGCTGGCAGTGATAGATAAACGTCATGAATGCCGTATTCGCCTGTCAGCCTTACAGAGACCGGAATAATTGACTGTTCATCGCGTAACAGTGCCTCACAAATTCTAGCGGTACTAGCGGCAATGCCGTAGTAGGTCGCCCCTTTGCGATTAATGACCTCGTAGGCCGCATTCTTAACGTCATCCGCAATAGTTAGGTAATCCTGATCCTGCATAATACCACCGAACTTATCACTGGCCTCGTTAATGTTCATGCCGGCAATATTCACCATACTCCAAGCGGCAAATTCACTATCGCCGTGTTCACCCAAGATATAACCGTGAATATTCTTGCTATCTACGCCAAACTTACGGCCCAAGATGTGGCGGAAACGCGCCGAATCCAAGTTGGTACCACTACCAATCACCCGCTCGGCCGGGAAGCCCGAAACCTCCTGCGCCACTCGCGTCATAACATCCATCGGGTTGGACACAATCACTAGCAGAGCATTAGGCGATTGCGGCGCCACCTGCGATACCACATCACGCATAATGGCTGCGTTACGACTGATCAGATCCATGCGCGTCTCACCTGGTTTCTGGTTGGTACCAGCGGTAATCACCACGATATCCGAGTCCTTAGTCTCTGGATAATCACCCGCCTTGATCTCGGTGGTAGCTAGAAACGGCATACCGTGCTCAATATCCATAGCCTCACCCTCAGCACGCTTCTTATTTACGTCAACTAGCACAATGTCGCTGGCCGTACCACGCATACTCAGCGTGTAGGCAATGGTGCTACCGACAAATCCAGCACCCACAATCGAAATCTTGTTTGCAGTTTTCATGTTATCCTTTCTATTTATTTTAAAAGCTACCTTAATTTTACCACAAACACTAAAAGTGGTATAGTTATATCGTCAATTAATATAAATAGAAAGGAATAAATGTCAAACATTCAATCTGTTAAGGCACGTTGGATTTTGGATTCGCGCGGCAACCCTACCGTCGAGGCCGACGTGGTTTTGGAAGATGGCTCGTTTGGCCGTGCTGACGTGCCTAGTGGTGCCTCAACTGGCGCTGCCGAAGCCCTAGAACTACGCGATGGCGGCGATAAGTTTATGGGCAAGGGCGTATCAAGAGCCGTTGCTAACGTTAACGAGAAGATTGCCCCAGCCGTCATCGGTCACGAGGCTAGCGACCAGCAAGCCATCGATCAGATCATGTTGGACCTAGACGGCACCGACAACAAGTCTAACCTAGGAGCTAACGCTATCTTGGCCGTATCACTAGCTACCGCCAAGGCGGCAGCCGCTTCGCAAAGCTTGCCACTATATCGTTACATCGCTAATATCACCGACACCAAGGAGATTTCCTTGCCGTTACCGATGATGAATGTGATGAACGGCGGTGCTCACGCCAACTGGACCACCGACATTCAGGAGTTTATGATTATTCCAGTCGGTGCCCCAACCTTCCCTGAAGGCATCCGCCGTGCCACTGAAGTATTTCACACTCTAGGCAAGGTGCTAAAGGAGAAGGGTTATCCAACCACTGTTGGTGATGAGGGCGGCTACGCACCAAACATCAATGAAGGCAACGCTGAACCACTACATCTAATCGAAGAGGCCGTAACCCGTGCCGGTTACAAGCTAGGTGAAGACTTTGTGCTCGGCCTAGATATTGCCGCCAGCGAGTTCTATCATGATGGCATTTATGACATGAAGGTCGAAGGCAAGCAATTTGATGCTGCTGGCATGATCGAGTTTACTAAGAATTTGATTGCCAATAACCCGCTAGCCACCGTCGAGGACGCTCTAGCCGAGGAGGATTGGGCTAACTGGACTAAGCTAGAGGCCGAGGTTGGCGAGCGCACACAGCTAGTCGGCGACGACCTGCTGGTCACCAACGTCAAACGCTTACAGAAGGCCATTGACGAGAAGGCTGCTAACTCGATTCTAATTAAGCCAAACCAGATCGGTTCACTATCCGAGACCATCGCTGCGGTTAAACTGGCTAAGGCTAACGGCTTCACCACCGTTATTAGCCACCGCTCCGGCGAGACCGAGGATACTACGATTGCACATCTAGCCGTTGGTTTGAACTGCCAGCAGATTAAGACTGGCTCACTATCTCGTACTGATCGCGTAGCGAAGTACAACGAGCTGCTACGCATCGCCGAGATGGAACCAGGCATCGAGTTTGCCAAGCCACTACCGCGGAAGTAGTTGATAAAACTATAGGATTTAGCCGCCTATAGTTCCGATACGAAAAATTCAGAGGATACGGCTTACTGCCTCCCGCCTCTCCTGTGCGACAGGGAGGCGAGTCCTCTGAATTTTTGTATCTCCACCGACGGCGATATAAAGTTATAATACCAAAAGCCTCTCCTCTTTTTAAAAGAGGAGAGGTGGATCAAGGCAGGTTGATTATTATTTTTTATCCTTATGAAACAGCTTCTTAAACCAATTCTTGATCGCTGCTCGAGTAGCAGGATTTTTAAGTGCCGTAATCACAATCGGCATAAAGGAAACGATTAAGATGATTGCAATGGTTGGCAGTAGCACCGTATCGATGCCCAGCCCCATACTCTCAAACCAGTTACCAAGATAGTAGCCAGCCAGTGTGACGCCAAAGGTCCAGCCCGCCGCGCCAATGATATTAAACGCAATAAAGTGGCGGTAGGTCATTTTAGAGATGCCCGCCACAATTGGCGCAAAAGTGCGCACAATCGGCACAAAGCGCGCTAACACGATTGCCACGCGGCCGTGCTCGGAATAAAACTTCTCCGCCCGATGTAGATACTCTTTCTTAAATATCTTACCGTCTGGCTTCTTGTACAACCTTCGGCCATAGTGTCGGCCAAATTCATAGCCGACTGTATCACCCAAAATAGCCGCCGCAAACAGGATCAGACATAATAGCCAAATATTAAAATGCAGTACCTGCTGGCTGATCAGAAAGCCGGCCGTAAAAATCAGGCTGTCGCCCGGCAGAAAGAAGCCAATAAATAGCCCGCTCTCTGCAAAGATGATGGCCGCCACCGCTAGTACGCCACCTGTCACAATAATCTGCTCAATCGAAACACCTGGAATCATGGTTATAATTATAACATCTTCGCTAGGTATTTAGCAGTAAAGCCCTTGCCTGACGCCGCAACTTGCTCTGGCGTACCACTGACTACTACGCGACCGCCATCAAGACCGCCTTCTGGACCCATGTCGATAATGTAGTCCGCCGACTTGATGACATCAAGGTTGTGCTCGATTACCACCATGGAGTTGCCGGCATCGACTAGCTTCTGCATTACATCCAATAGCCGTCGCACATCCGCCGAGTGTAGACCAGTGGTCGGCTCGTCCAGCACATACAGAGTTTTGCCGGTTGCTCGCCGTGATAGTTCGGTTGCCAGTTTAATGCGCTGCGCCTCACCACCACTGAAGGTCGTGGCCGGTTGACCCAACTTAATATAGCCCAGCCCCACTTCTTGCAAAGTCTTGAGTTTGCGATAAATAGCTGGAATAGATTCAAAGAAATCAGTCGCCTCATCAATGGTCATTTCTAGCACCTGCGAAATGTTCTTATCGTGCCACTTAATCTCTAGTGCTTCTTTATTATAGCGAGCACCATGGCACTCCTCGCAGGTTACGTAGACATCAGGCAAGAAGTGCATCTCAATCTTAATTGTGCCGTCACCCTGGCAATTTTCACATCGACCGCCGCGCACATTAAAACTAAAGCGCCCCGCTTTATAACCGCGAATGTTGGCCTCGGGAGTTGAGGCGAATAACTCACGAATCGGGCCAAAGATACCAGTATAGGTGGCTGGGTTAGAACGCGGTGTGCGTCCAATTGGACTCTGATCAATCACAATGATTTTATCCAGGTGCTCAATGCCATCAATGCGGTCGTGCGCACCCGCCACCGCTTGCGAATGGTTCAGGCGTGCCGCCAGCTCTTTACTAAGAATATCATTAACCAGAGTAGACTTACCCGAGCCTGACACACCCGAAACCACCGTCAGCACGCCCAATGGAAATGCCACATCGATATGCTTCAAATTGTGCTCGCGCGCACCACGCACAACCAGCTGACGCTTTGGGTCTATCGGGCGACGGTGCTTTGGCACGGCGATTTTTTCGCTACCATTTAGGAATTTGCCTGTTAACGATGCGGGGTTAGCTGCTACTTCAGCTGGCGTACCAGCTGCCACAATCCGACCACCATTTACACCAGCACCTGGGCCAACGTCCACCAAATAATCCGCTGCTCGTATCGTATCTTCATCGTGTTCTACCACAATGACCGTATTGCCCAGGTCGCGCAAGTGCTTTAATGTAGCGATTAGTCGATCATTATCACGCTGGTGTAAACCAATCGATGGCTCATCCAATACGTATAGCACACCCTTCAGGCCCGAACCAATTTGCGTGGCCAAACGAATCCGCTGCGCCTCGCCACCCGATAGAGTATTAGCTGCACGGCCTAGCTCCAGATAGCCCAGACCTACGTCCTTCATAAAACTTAACCGCGCGTTAATCTCCTTAAAAATCTGACGGCCGATTAAGCGCTCCTGCTCCGTCCAGGCAATTTTATTAAACACATCAATACAGTCATCAATACTTAGACTGCAAACATCAACAATCGATAGGTCATGCACCGTAACCGCCATCACCACTGGTTTCAGGCGAGCACCATGGCAGGTCATACATTCGCGCTCGCGCATAAAACGTTCAATATCCTTACGAATAAAATCACTATCCGTTTCCGCCCAGCGACGTTCTAGGTTCGAAATTACACCCTCGTACCTCGTGCGGAAAATCTTGCCGTTGTTTAGTGGTACTTCATAAACTTCGTCGCCAGTACCGTATAAGATCATCTGTTTTACCTCTTTAGATAAGTTCTTAACCTCGGTGCGCAGGCTAAAGTGATGCCGCTCCGCCACGGCAGCGAGCTTACGCATCCACCAGGCTTCGACGTTGATACGGTTAAACGGACGAATAGCGCCCTCCATAATGGTCAAGCTCGGATTCATCACCAGGTCTGGATCGACTTCCATGCGACTGCCTAGACCCGAGCAAGTTGGACAAGCGCCAAATGGCGCATTAAACGAGAATAGGCGTGGTTCCAGCGGTGGAATTGGTTCATCCGGATGATCCGGACAAGCGTAATGCTCGGAATACGTAATTACCACCTTAGTATCTGCATCGGTCAATTCCACCGTTCCATCGCCGATTAGCAGCCCCTGCTCCACCGACTGCGAGATGCGCGATTCGTCATCCAGTGTGATTACCAGGCGATCAATCACCAGGTCTACATCATGCTTTAGCTTCTTATCTAGCTCTGGCCATTCATCCAGCGCATAAATCACACCGTCCACCCTGGCGCGTGCATAACCGCGCTGCATATACTTTTCCGGCACATAGGCAAACTCACCTTTCTTCTGACGAGCTATTGGCGCACTAATATACACGCGGCGCCCAGTCGACTTCATAATCTCGTCAATAATAGACTGCACCGTACGCTTTTGCACCACCTTGCCGCAAATCGGACAGTGCGGCACACCTAGACGCGCAAACAGTAAGCGCAGATAGTCATAAATTTCCGTGACCGTGGCAACAGTAGAGCGCGGGTTGCGACTAGTTGACTTCTGATCAATTGAGATAGCTGGACTCAGGCCGTCAATACGATCAACGTCCGGCTTCTCCATCTGGCCTAAGAATTGTCGAGCGTAGGACGACAGCGATTCCACGTAGCGTCGCTGACCCTCAGCGTAAATAGTATCGAAGGCTAGCGAAGATTTGCCCGACCCCGATAGACCCGTAATGACCACTAATTTATCACGCGGAATGGTCACATCCACGTTCTTTAGATTATGCACCCGGGCACCAACTACCCTAATCGAGTTCTCATTCACTTTTTATACTCTAACACTTGATGCCAGTGTTGTCAATTTAGCACACTTTTATCAGTCGCTATATGGCATAATCGATTCAGCCCATAGCTGCAACTCCTGCAGGATGTAATCATCAGCACCAGCAGCAGCCGCTTTCTGTAGTGATTCCATATATTTTGGCAGCTCACGCTTTAGTTTATCCGTGCGATAGGACTCCCACTGCTTTTGTTCATCTTCACTCAAGCTTTCTGGGTACATTCGCGCCTTGTAGCGAAGTAGTAATTCCGATAGGCGGTCGTCATTAAACTCTGGGTGAAAGTCTGCTAATTGCCGCGCGCTAGTCATGGCCGCAATAGCCCGACACTTCGGACGATCCGCTTCGGGCGTAAAACTATCGTATAGCTGACCCTCAACGTCTTTATCGCCCCGCCATTCTGTCCTAGCATTATAAGTATTAATTAGCCGCACTAAAAAATCCTTGTTCTGCTGCAATAAAGTCAAGTTAGCCTGTGCCTGTGCCTTAGTTAAATGGATGCGTTTTTCGCTGTCGTCACCCAGCGTACCGAGTGGAGCGACAGCTGGACATTTGTTTAGGCCAATTTCTTTAATTGGCAATGGATGAAACTCTTCAGCTTGGCGCTGATCATAACTAGCCGTCAAATTCTCCATAATCTTCTTCTCGTTCCACTTCGCAAAATCCACTGGACTATAGCGCAGATCCCACACTAACAAGTTATTAGCATTTTTTAACTTTGCAATAGGCACTGCAATAGAAGTTTTTTCATTATCAGACGAGTAGCGACCGCTAGTATAGACAAATGGGTGACCCAAGCGTACTATCTCAGCTACCGCCGATTTACCACGATGCCCATATAGATAGTTCCACATTCGTGGTTGCTTATCCCGAACTAGACGCGCTAAATTAATTAGCGCCCGTACATCCGCCAAAGCATCGTGCGCCTGCTTATTCTCAAAACCGTTAGCCTTCGCCATATCAACCAGGTTGACCGTTGGGCGTTCAATCCATTCGCCGGTCTTCGCGTCCTTGCTACGTTTCATTGGCCAGGTAATACCATCGGGACGCAAAGCTCTTACCATACGCACTACATCTAATAGATCCCAGCGCGAGCGGTTCTCTGCCCACGACCACTCATAAGGATCATGAAAATTATGCCACAGTGTATAGCGCAGGAATTCGTCGTCAAACCGCACACTGTTATAGCCTAGAATAACTGTCTCTGGCGTCGCAATCTTATCTAGAAAATATCGGCAGAAATCAGCTTCGGACATACCATCCTCAATCGTCTTCTGCGGCGTAATGTGAGTAGTCAAGATGGCACCAGCCGACGGCAGAGTGTCATCGGTTAGTTTTATTAAGATATTCTCCTCTTGGCCAACCTCGTTGAGATCCTTATCGGTACGGATACCAGCAAATTGCATAATTCGATCATGCCTTGGGTCGAAGCCCGAAGTTTCAAGGTCGTAAAAGAATAGTGTTCGCATATACTCATTATAGCATTGACCAAATTGGCAATAACCCTTAGTGAATAAATTTGTATCCCGATAGGTTACTAATGGTACGAGTTGATCGCACGCCCCAACCCTTATAGTTCATCTCTGACACAAAGATGGACCCGTCAGAGTTCACACGCTCAACAATTCCAACGTGGCCATAGTACCCAGAATCAGTCTGGAACACAGCGCCAACCGAAGGTGTGCGATTAACCGTTAGGCCAGCGGCTGCCGCCGAAGTATCCCAGGTGTTAGCATTGCCCCAACGATTAGCGATTGGAAGCCCCAGCTGCACACGGCGATTAAACGCGTACCAGGTACAATAGCCATAGGCATAGCGATTATCACTAGCAGTCGGCACGCCAATGTTACCCCTTCGAATCGAAACAGTCTGAGTAGAAAGCGCAGTACTGGTACTAGGTGGTACATAGCCTGGTCGCTCATCCTCAGGCAGCACACCATCTGGCAGTAGAATTCTAGTGTTAACCGGTACGCTAGCATCAGATAAGTTATTCAGAGATAGGATATCGTCTACATTGGTATGATATTTACTAGCTATAGTCGCTAAGTTATCGCCTTCCTTGGTAGTGTAGACAACACCGTTTGTAGCAGGTATGGTCAAATCTGAACCAGGATTAATAGCATCGGTCGTTAGATTATTGGCAAACCGAACTGTATCCGTCGTCAGGCCATACTTATCGGCCACAGTCTGTACAGTATCGCCAGGTTGCGCTTTGTATGTATCAATCGCCTTAGTAGTTGCTGTAGGCTCAGTAATCTGATGTTTAGTAGCACTAGTTGTGTCAGACTGCGCCAGCTCGGCTGTAATATTAGCCGACTCCGCGCTTGACGATACGCTGTTAGTTGCCGACAAGCCTGCTACCGAAGCTACCGAAGTAGCTAGGTTGGCTGAACGCACATCTGAAACAGTAGTCGAAGCCGACGCTGCACCCGAAGTCGCCGAGGCCGCCGACACTGGAGCGCCCAATACGTTAATTGCATCAGAATTCTGCCCCTGCATACCGTTAATACCAACCGTCGCAGTAGTACTAGGTAAACTAGCGGTTGCATGATTACTAGAATTGTAACTAATGCCTATTACCGCCATAACAGCTATAAATGCCGCAACGTAAGACGCATATTTTAGCTTACGCCCACTCTTGCCACTATATAGCTGACTAACTTTCTCGCTAAGATGATTAAGTAAATTACGATTATCTCTCATAACGTGATTTATTAAATCTTAATACAGTATAGCGACTAATGATACTTAAGTCAAGCTATCGGGCTATTCGCACAGCTTAGTACAGTGGTTAGCTATTGCCTGGTTATGCTGATCTAATGTATCCGAAAAATAGGTTTTGCCGTCATCGCCCGCCACAAAATACATAGCCGTACCAATTTCTGGATTAGCCACCGCTCTTAGTGCGCTAAGTGTTGGTATGGCAATCGGACCCGGCGGTAAGCCCTCGTGAATGCGCGTGTTGTATACCGAATCGCATTTTGAATTATCTTGGCTACACAGACCTTGTGCATAGGCATATTTAAAGGTGACATCTGAGCCTAAGTTCATACCGTTGCTTAAACGCTTATAAAACACGCCTGCTACCTTGCGCTGATCAGTAGGATCCTTGACCTCCTTAGTCACAATAGACGCCATGGTAATACCCTCGTGTATGTTTAGGCCGTTCTGTTGGAACTTAACACCCAGATTATTGCTAAGAATCTCCGAATTCATCTTATCTAAAGCTTTCTGAATTAAGACACTTAGATCGTCACCTGCATATACGCGATAAGTATCTGGGAATAGATAGCCTTCTAGCGTAGCTCCAGCCGGCCGATCGGCTAAGACTGGGCTGTCATATTGCTTGGCAAAAGCCGCATCGATCTCGTCATCCGTATAGTCATACTTCTTAAAGTTCTCTCTTAGCTCCTTCAAGGTCAAACCTGGCGGAATAGTAACATCAACCTCATCAGTCTCGGCAGTGGCGAGTGTTTTTACGACCTTAGCCAGATCATAGCTCGGACTCAGCATATGCGTCCCAGCTTGGATAACACCACCATGTAGCCGCATATACAGTTTAAAAGCTAGCGTATTGCGAATAAAGCCACTGCGCTTCAAAGCCTCGGCTACCTCAGCGGTCGACGTACCCTTGTCGACGTCAAACTGTCTAGTATTGGTATCTTTAGCATCAACAGGATTAGTGGAAGTACTCCACCACAAGCAGCCGCACCCACCCAAGATAACAATTAGCGTCATTAACGAGGCAACAATTTTCACAAATGAATGGCGAGGTTTGCAGGCCTTACGCTGTTTACGTTCAAACTTACGTCGCTCGCGCTTACTCATAGTAGCCATACGGTCTGCATCCATTACAGCCTTAAAGTCCATCTCTATAAAATCATTGGCAATATCCATAGATGGTCGGCGAGACACTTTACTAGGATTACTACGCATGATGTGCCTCCAAATAATCCTGCAAGATTATAGCAGCTGCCCGACTATCAGCCGTGCCATCACGCAGTGACACTGGGTTAAAATGCCGATCTCGTCGCATCTCCGCTTCAGCTTTGACCGACGTTAGACTCTCATCTTGCATAACCACATCAGCCTGCACTGAAGTATTTACTAAACGCTGCGATAGCTCAGATGCAAACTCTCGACACTTAGCACTTTGAGTAGTCTCCACGCCCTTATTGTCGCGCGGCAAGCCGACTACTACCACATCTGCTCTCTCCTCCACGATAACACCCAGTAGCTCTTTCCAATAATCACCATTAACTATTATTGGCTTAAGGGGAGTAGCCAAGCAGATCATCGTATCGCCCCGACTTAAACCAATATGTTTAGACCCAAAATCTATACCCACTACCCTATGCATAACACCTAAGTTTATTGCTCGATCGTAAAGTTAACCTTTATCTTATCTGCTTTTGGTGCCGTAGTAACCCAAAACGGCCCCATCTTCACATCCACATCACTAACGCCAGTGTTCTTCGCTAGTTCAGTTTTAATCTCCTCGGTCTTCTTGCCCACGGCCGAACTCTTCACCTTATTCTCGTCAATTTGTGGACCGACATTGCCCGTAGTCTGAGCCGTAACCTTGTAGCCGTGTTTAACGGTACTAAATCGACTAAACTCTACTTTGCCTAGACCATTGTCATAAATCTTTTGGTTGGCGTCGTTTGTCTGCAAGCGACTATCTAGAATTTTTCCTAAATCAGTCTTGCTAATGCCCAGCAGTGAATAGCGAACTTCCATACTAACGCTGGCCTGCCCACTTGCCTCTTGATTAACCGACGGGGTAGCCTTAACTGTTCCAAAGCTCTGTTCGAAACTATCATTGACGATTAGGACATTATTACCCAACTGATTTTTCAAATTATTCTTAGCATCATCCTGGTCCAGCTGATCCTTTAGTTTTTGCACGGCATTATCGATATCGGACTGCTGAACAAACTTAACAGTTTCGCGCGTGCCGCCAGTAAACTCACCTTTAGCGCTAGCCGACACCTTGCTACTGCTAAATCCCTGAACTGACATCTTGGTGCCATCCGAAATATTGTATTCGGGCCCATACTTTACAGCCGTCGCCTTAACTGATGAGCATACTTGCTGATCCTCGGCGCCGTTGTCGTCACTCCAGCCCTCTAAGTCATTAATAGGAGCATCCGTCACAAACTGCACACCATCTGCATACAGCAGTGTACCTGCCGGAACATCAATAGTATTGGTGGCATTGCTAGTTAGCGATGCGCGCAAAGTCTGTTTATTGCAAATATAAACACTTCCCTTTGCTTTTTCACCTTGTTCGCGCTCACCCGTTGCCTCAAAATTTGCTGTCTCGGTTGACTTACTAATTTTCACTACTGGAGACACAATTCCTTCATCAACATTTAGCTCGGAATCTGGCGTTAGCTTTAGGTCGATAGCCAGGTCCTTGCCGACCGTCTTCGCTTTGATAGTAATAGTAGCATAGGGTGCAAACACTACAGCCCACACGCCAAAACCAATCAACAACAAAACAACCGCAACACCAATCAATAATTTCTTCCGAAAGTTATTAAAGTTCGGAATGCTAGCCTGTGGCTTTCTGCGCGATTGTCTAGTGTTAGTTTTAGGCTGGTCATCATTAACACCATCAGCATCAAGATCGTTGTGCATTTGATCGTCCGCCTCGATAGAATCAACCGCTGCTGACATGCTTTTATCAGCATTCCGATCTCGACTGGTCGTTCCATCTAGATCACCGATAGACAAGTCTTTCCCGTCTATTACGTTATCTTTGTTTATATCGCTCATTTCACTGTCAGCGTCCGGAACCTTTGCTTGAGCATTGATACTTTTTGCAACTGGTATATGTAGTCCAGACGCCAAATTTAGTAGAGCTGGATCAGTCGTTACGAGGGTTAGTCGTTTGTGTGACATTTCTACGGCGCGACTAATAAGCTTCAAGTTAACTACACTATTCAACGCACCACGCGCCGCTGGCGGTACTAATGCTACTACCGGATCAGTTGAGCGCTTAATCTTGCCAATAATCGATGTCACATCATCGTCGACATCAACATATATAGTATCACGCCCTCTCAAGGTAGACTGTGCGCCCGAAGTCTTAGACGCATCACTCGCATGAGCACTACCGCCAGTCTTCGCTTTAGTACCTTCTCTCCTATTCTCTATATCGTCCAATCTTGCCATGCACTCATCCTATATTCTTAGAATTCTGTTTAGCTTATCTCTTAGCCCAGCTGAATTATCATTAGCAACTTCCATTGTATCATAGCCAACCCGCAGTAAACCAAGTGCCGTTATAAACGTATGATCCACAACGTTACCCGTCTCATCAACAATTCCGATAACATCCGATGGCTCTATATGTTTAATCACGGGGCGCCTAGTAAACGGTAAGCCTCGATACCATTTAGCTTCCTCTAGATACTCGGTCAGTGGTTTTAGCGAAGATCCACCACCACACAGCAAGAACCGATTAGGCAGGTGATCGACCGCGTCAAATTCAGATAATGCCAACTGTACACCCGATACCCACACATCAAGCGTCTTGCTGATTGAGCTACCTATAGACTCTTTGACAGTTGGTTTAATCTTAGGATCGTCCAGATTCAGCTTCAGCCTCTCAGCCGCCTCACGTCCAACGCCTAAGTCATCCGCAATGGTTTTTGTGAATGATCGACCTGCTACGCCGAACATTTGCGTGCCCTCGACGCCACCATCATTAACTACGGCGATATCTGTACTACCGCCACCAATATCACATAGAATGGCCGTGTAGTTAGGATCACCGTTATTACCCAAAACCGCACGAGCTACCGCGAACGGCTCCGCCGCTACTGCTACTAGCTCTAGATTAAGCTTAAGTGCCGTACGCTCTAATGCACCGATATGCATCATAGGGGCATAGGCAGTGTAGATTTGGATGGCTACATCGCGACCCGTAAAACCAATAGGATTTGATACCTTATAGCCATCAATATGAATATCTACGATTGCACTGTTAACTAATTTTACCTCGATGTCCGGCGTACCCGTTTCAAAGGCAATCTGTTTCTGAGCCTTAATCGCCGTATTATCTTGGACCTTTTCGATAATGAGTTGCATCTCCGCATCATCTAGTGGCCGATCCGCCGTTGGACGCTTATAGTGAATAGTCGAGGTAATACCCTTTACAAACTCGCCTGCAATACCTATAACCACGCGACGCGCCTGTACACCCGCTTGTTCCTCAGCCTGCGCCAGGGCGTCTTCACAATTTTTAACCACGCCAACAATATCCGATATAGCGCCACCGGTCATATTGCCATATTCCTGTCTGGATTTACCAGCACCAACGACCCTTAAATCATCATCGTCACCTAGCTTGGCTATTAACACCTTAGTGTACTCAGTACCAATATCCAATGCCGCAATGTAGTCATCGGTATTGGCCTGTCTTTGAAACAGTTTCATAAATACATTGTAGCATTAATGGTTATTTTTAGCACTAGCTAGAACTTCCGCTTAGCGCCAGCTTTGCTAAGGTCGCGCTGATGTTGCATCTGGGTATTAAATTGCTCTCGCCAGTCATCTGGCACAGCAATATCACGCTTATAGGCTTCTTCGACTGCTAGCTCCACTGGGAATCCGTAAGTATCGTAAAGCTTGAATATTTCCTCGCCCGTCAGTCCGTCGCCAACTAGACGATCAAATTCCTTTAGACCCTTGCGTAAGGTTTGGCGAAAAGCCTTTTCTTCCTTAACCATCACCTTTACAATCTCATCATGCTGCGCTTCCACCTCAGGGAAGAAGTCTTTGTAAATACCAGCAATTACTGGCACAATTTCTTCCATAAAGTTCTGCTCCACACCTAGGTCGAAGGCAAAACGTACCGCCCGCCGAATTAAGCGTCGCATCACATAGCCTTGTTGCTTATTGCTCGGCCGTACTCCATCCACCGCCAGGAAGGTAGCCGCCCTTAGGTGATCGGCAATCACCCGCATAGCCTGCTGGTTAGATTCATATTTCTTACCACTCAGTTGCTCTAGCTTTGCAATAATCGGCGCAAATAGAGTCGTCTTAAATACATCAGGCGAATCGATAGCTGCCGCCGCAATGCGCTCTAAGCCACCACCAAAGTCCACATTTTTCTTTGGCAACAGCTCAAAGCCATGTTCGCGACGCACATACTGCGTAAACACCTGATTACCGATCTCCATGTAACGCCCACAATCGCAGTTTGGATGGCACTTTGGACCAAATTTCGGGTCATGCTCGATTTCGCTAAACTCGTAAAAGACTTCACTGTCGGGACCACACGGGTCACCCATTGGCGTAGTAGCAGGGCCACCGTTACGGCTCCACCAATTCTTACTGCCATCATAGTAGAAAATCCGCTCGCCTGGGTGCATGCCGACCTCATAGCCGTGTTGCTCACTACCCATGTCAACCGTCTTTGCTTCGATACCTTTCGACTCAAACAATTTCTGCCAGATCGCAGCCGCTTCAGTATCACGCGGCACGTTATTTTTCTTGTCGCCTTCAAAACAAGTGACATATAGGCGGTTCGGGTCTAGGCCAACTATTTCAGTCAAAAAAGTCCAAAACCAGGTAATCTGTTCTTCTTTGAAGTAATCGCCTAGAGACCAGTTGCCCAGCATTTCAAAGAAGGTGGTGTGACGGTTATCACCTACCTCCTCAATATCCTGTGCCCGCACACAAGTCTGCGTGTCAGCTAGTCTAGTACCATCGGGATGTGGCTCGCCCAGTAAATACTTTAACAGTGGCTGCATGCCCGAACCCGTAAATAATGTCGTATTATCGTTCTCTGGTACGACCGGTGCGCGCTTAATAATTACGTGGCCGTTCTTAGCAGCATAATCTAAAAACTTCTGTCTAATATCCTCAGCATTCATGCTACTAGTTTATCACAGACCCAGAGCTTTTGTGATTTGTGCCATTTCGTTATCATCCTTATACCGAATAATAATCGAGCCACCGTGCGCATTGGTGCGTTGTACAACGTTCTTAGGCTTAAAGCCAATACGTTTCGCCAGGCTGCGCGTAAAGTCGGTTTGCGTCCGCACGGCCCGCTTAGCTAGTGTCGTTGACTTAACGCCCTTCTTGCCACTTTCCTTATAGCCGATCACAAACTGCTCAGCCTTGCGCACGCTCCACTTATTCTCAATAATCGCTTCTAGTAACTTCTGCTGCATCTTTGGGCTATTGTCTATTGCTAGAATTTGCCTAGCATGCCCTTCGCTAATTGTACCTCGACGCAAAGCTTCCTTTGCCGCATCAGGCAAACCGATCAAGCGAATCAGATTCTTAACTGTACTGATTGATTTGCCAACTCTAGCGGCAATATCTTCGTCAGTTAGGTTAAACTGATTCTTTAGCTTGACGTAAGCTGTCGCAATTTCCAATGGATTTAAATTTTTACGTTGGACGTTCTCGATGATAGACAGCTCTAGCTTATGTTGGTCTGACAGCTTTCGCACGATAGCTGGCACCTGTTTCAACTTGGCTAACTTAGCTGCCCGCCAACGTCGTTCACCTGCCACAATTTCAAATTTACCACCACGTTTCGGCGCTACTACCAACGGTTGCAATAGACCATGCTCTCTAATCGAATCTGCCAACTCCGCCAGCTCTGCTTCATCAAAATCACGCCGCGGTTGGTCAGGATTAGGCTCAATATCTGTCAGCGCTAGTAAGCGTAGCGCCGAGATCTTCTCGTCCTCAGCGGCCGTTATATCAAAGTCACTATCAACTACGTCGGTTGGAATTAACGACGCAAAACCTTTACCCAGTCCCCGTTTTACCACTGATTACTTCTCCCATCCTAAGCGCCTTAAAATCTCTGCTGTGGCAGCTTTGTATGCTCTTGCGCCCTTACTAAATCGATCGTATGCGCCAACTGGCAAGCCATGCGAAGGTGCTTCGGCTAATCGTACATTGCGCGGAATCTTAGTCTCTAACGTTTTACCCGGAAAATGTTTTGCAACCTCTTCGTAAACCTGTTGTGATAACGCCGTACGAGCATCGTACATCGTAACTAGAACTCCCAGTAGCTCAATAGTTGGATTAAGCGACTGGCGCACCGCTTTCATAGTTTCCAACAGTTGTGTAAGACCTTCCAGAGCGTAGAACTCCGCCTGTACTGGCAATAATACCTGATCGGACGCCGCCAGGACATTGACGGTCAACAGCGAAAGCGACGGCGGTGAGTCAATGATAATTAAGTCATAACGATCAGCAATCGTACGCACTGCATCCACTAAACGGTTGAAGCGGCGATCTGCTGTGGCCAAGCCAGCCTCAGCGTCGGCCAGCTGCGGTGTTGACGGAGCAATATATAGATTCTTGAACTTAGTAGTCTGAATTGCATCTGCCAAAGCCGCTTCGCCAGAGATGACGTCTAAAATAGTAGCAGCGCCCGCAGGATTATTGGGTGAACGAAGAGTATCACGATCGACATTTAGCCCCGATGACGCATTTCCCTGCGGGTCAAAATCAATCAGAAGTGTACGAGCATCATGGCCTTTGGCGGCGTAATAACCAATGTTAATTGCTGACGTCGTTTTACCGACGCCACCTTTCTGATTGATTATTGCGACAACATTAGTCACCAATACCTCCTTAATTATTTTCTATTATACCTTATTTTTGTGACATCTTGCCATGTTTACCTAGCAGCAATATCGCCAAGGTAGCCAAAGCTAGAAAGCCTATAAAGCTAGCCGTAGCAACAGTAAAATTAGAACCAGTGGCCGGCACACCTGGCGTCGTCTTGGCCTTATCTACGTTGTCGTCTGACGACGTTGGCGGAGTATCAGTTGTGGTTTGGAATACTGGTTGAATCTTTAATAGAACAAATCCCGAGTAAGGCATGCAACTATTGACATAACCGTTCAGCTGGTCGTAGCCTAGCATAGCACCAGTGCCTTCACCTTTAGCCGTATAGACTTCATTCGGTAGATCAAAGCCGCCATCATCTTCAGTCTTTAAGTTATTGTAGTATTTCTGCGACACCACCTTTACGTGAAACGCTTTATCGCTCTTTAGTACAATATTGTCCCAAATCTCAGTAGGGTTGGCGTTACTAGACGACAGATAACCATTTACCTCAAATTGTTTGCCAAAAGTAGTTTCAGCAGTAGGCAGGTTGACATGCGCTCGCACGTTCGCCGCCATATATTTGCCTTCCTCGCCATTGTTATGAACATACAATTTAACCTCGTAAGTATGGCCTTCTTGCATATTCATCGTATCGGTCCAGCCATTCTTACCATTATTGCCATAACCTTCTGGATTGCTACCTGTCACCCAATATTTACTATCAGCATCACGAACTCGCAGGAAGTTACGTTCGTCACCAAAGTTAGGGTTATCTGTTATCGAGTTAAACGTAGCGTAGGTAGCCGGTTTTGCCATGGTAAAAGTAGTACGCTCAGGTCCCCAGGCGTTAGCCGAACCTGAAGTCGCCACTACCGCTATCATACTCATTAATGATACGCCAGCTACCATACCCGTTACTCGACGTATTTTGACTCCACTTGACATGTTATTACCCTCCTATTTGTTACTACTGATTCTGACTTGCGTTAGTGGCGGCTTGTTGAGCCTGTTGAGCAGCCTGTTGCTCGGCCGCTTTCCTAGCGGCTTCAGCGGCAGCCTGAGCTTGACGCTGTTGCTC
>ERZ808242.282-NODE-282-length-38336-cov-19.875787_pt1 | contig 38336 bp, 28 predicted proteins | sample MGYA00521244_ERZ808242 | MGnify/ENA primary metagenome ERZ808242 (study PRJEB31516, sample SAMN03275573) | gut metagenome | biome: mammalia-associated habitat; material: feces | host: Papio cynocephalus | place: Kenya | collected 2012-07-27 ... | reverse complement strand
GGAGTCAACGTGAGAGTATCACCAAGATTGATCGAACCTGAAACGCTTGGCTCTAACGATACAGATTCAACAGGCCTCTTTTGTATTTCCACTGGCACTCTCACCTCTTTATCTCTCTTGACAGTAATACTATCCATCAATGACACATCATAGTTATCGAGACTCTTTTGGTTAAAAGTCAAACTATAGTCTCCTACAGGCAAGGCTCCTTTTGCTACATAATACAAATCTTGACTTAGAGTACCAACCAAAGTAGTTTCACTACCTTTGCTAGCATATACGTCTATAGACCAGCTTGTAGGAAGAGTAACGCCTCCAACAGTATTTGCTTCCACTCCAAGAGTGCCTCTTTGCCAATCTACTTGTACTGTAAAATCAGCTTTTACTTTCGAGTCAGAGACAGATGTTGCTGTTATCTTAGCCTCTCCTTGTGAAACTCCTGTTACTACTCCATTTTTATCGACAGTTGCAACATTTGCATTGCTTGATGTCCATTCCAAAGACTTGTCTGTTGCACTAGATGGACCAATAGTCGGAGTCAATGTGAGAGTATCTTCAACACATAATGAATTTGACAAAGATGAATCAAAGGAGATTGACGTCACAGGTATTCTCTCAACAGAAACTGTTATAATTGCAACTGTGTCTCTTTGAAGATTTACATGAGTCAAATCCGATGATATTTTGTAGTTATCTAATTTTGTAGGCTTTAGAGTTATGTCATACTCGCCAGCAACGCAATCTTGGGTTATCATCCCACTGCCTTCTTTTAGAGTTGCTATAAGATTATCGCCAGCTTTTACTTCTATAGACCATCCACTTGGGAGCGTAAGACTTCCATAACTTGCAAGCACTTGGAATCTCCCCTTTTGCTTTTCAACTTCTATATTTATTGTTCCTTTAACATATGAAGTAGATACTGACTCTGCTGTTATAACTGTACGCCCCTCTTTTATCGCACTTACAACTCCATTTTCATCGACAGTTGCAACATCTGTATTGCTTGATGTCCATTCCAAAGACTTGTCTGTTGTATTTGATGGATTAAAAGTAGCTATAAGTTTTACAGTATCTCCCTCGCATATTGGATCAGGAGAACTTTTATCCTTCGATAGATTTATTGTCTCAACTGCTATCGGTAGAACATTGACTATTACTTCTGTTGTAGATTTCTTTTTGATTTCTGCATTAATCCCATCTGTATAAGTACCGCCATTCAAAAAAACTACTTTATAGTTATCAAGATTTGTAGAAGTCAATGTCAAAGTATATGTTCCACAATCAAGCATATTCCCCAATGATTGTCTTGTAGCATTTAGTTCTCCAATATCAATACCATTGGATTTAACTTCTATAGACCATCCCTCCGGAAGAGTGAGACCTTCATAATCAACTCCGACAAGTAACTCACCTTGTGGTACAGCTACTTTTATATCAAAGATGCCAGTTATTTGGGGATTTGAAATTGATGTTGCTGTAATCTTTGCATTTCCAGCTCCAGTTGTTGTTACTAATCCATTTGCATCAATAGTTGCGATATCTGTATTACTTGACTTCCATTCCACATCCTTTTTTGTTGCATTATCAGGATGTACTTCAGCCCTAAGTTGAAGAGTATCTCCGACAGAAAGCGATTTTGACCCGTCGGCTATTATGTTTATTGAAGCCACTTCGATCGACATGATATCAACTGTTACATTAGTAATCTTGCCATCCTTCTCGATAACAGCATTCTGAGAGTTCACATCAACGTTGTAGTTATCAAGTCCAGTTTTCTTGATGTCTAGCTGATAAACACCAACAGGGAGATTCAATTTGCTTATCGATCTATTGTCAGCATTCAAAGTGCCAATCAAAACAGGAGTATTCTCTTCAATGTAACTAACTTCTATAGACCATCCATCTGGAAGATCCAGCTCGCCCCAATTTGCTTGGACCTCAAGGTTTCCTCGTTGCAAATCCACTTCTATAGTTGTTTTAGCTGTTTTATCTGGATCGGATTTCGATGTAGCTGTGATTACAGCTTTCCCTACCTTTTTACCTGTCACAACTCCATTTTTGTCGACAGTAGCAACAGACTCATCACTTGATGTCCACAACAAAGTCTTATCAGTTGCATCCACTGGAGTGATATCTGTTTTCAACTTCAAAGTTGAACCAATTACAATTGTTGGATTTTGAGTTTCTATCTCTACTTTCTCGACATGTATCTTAATTTGTTCTTCGTATGACACATCGGAACATGCGACGATAGCAAATAATAACACTAAACAAATAGAAAAAGAGAGCAGACACAACGTTTTTTTCCTTAAAATACTCATTTCCCTCTTACAACCTTTTCTTAGTCAGATTTTTAACATGACAGATTATCGTATGTATTATTTGCAGGTCAATGAAAATTAGCGAACAAATTGTTAACTTTTTTCTTAGCAAAAAGAATATTTATTCTTAAATTTTAAAAATATAAAAATAAATAAAAGTTTTTTATTATACACTTATTCTGTTTATTAGAGGTATTATTGGCTTTAGGGTAGAATTGCACTCTAACGAAATATAAAAGGAAGAACCGTTGGATTATATGTATTCTTATCTATAGAAAAGGAGACCAAGAAGGTCTCCATGCACAAATACAGAACTGTATTTCTAATTGTTTGGGCTTTTTATACTATCGCAATAAAATCTTGCTTGATTGGAAAGTTGCTCTTCTGTACCATCATTGAATATTGTGACAATTTTCTTTCCTGATGAAAACAATGATGATCCTATGTCTTTTTGCATATCTGATCTTCTCTTGAAAGCATCCTCTGTAATGTCGTCTCTATTTAGTGCTCGCTCAAGCCTGTTTTCGTATTTTGACAAAACAAGAACAACTTGGTCACAATAAGGTACAAAGCCCATTTTTTCGAGAATTGCGGCATTAATGACGGCATTTTTTCCTTCTTGCTCTATCTTTTTACATAGATCAAGTGTCTTTTTTACCATCCAAGGATGGACTATGGAATTCAAAAGAGAAAGCTTTTCTTCAGATGAGAATACAATCGGAGAGAGTTTTTTTCTGTCGATTTTACCATCTTGAGACAATATTTGACTGCCGAATGCAGATACAAGCTCATTCTTATTCTCATCAAGAGCAATATGGCCAATATAGTCTTCATCGATAACTTCGAATCTGTCTTTGTCCATGAGTTTTGCAAACATGTTTTTCCCAGAACAGCTCTTGCCGGTAAGTCCAATGATCATTAATGCATATCTCCCCAAGAATGACCGAATTCCAAAGATGCTCGTAGTGGGATAGAGAGCTTCACGGCATTCTCCATTTTATCTCTTACAAGCGCTTCAATAACATCTTTCTCATCAAGAGGCACTTCAAAGATAAGTTCATCGTGCACTTGAAGGAGCATTTTCGTCTTCAAGTTCTCTTCTTGAAGTGCCTTGTCTATGTCGATCATTGCTTTTTTCATTATCTCTGCAGCTGTGCCTTGTATTATCGTATTGACAGCGACTCTCTCTGCAGCAGAACGCTCAAGCTTGTTTGAACTGTTTATGCCAAGGATTTCCCTTACATGTCCAAACTTGGTCCTTACATAGCCGTTTTTCTCTGCCTCGTGGATAGTTTTATCGACAAAGAGCTTCACTCCAGAGTATCTTTCAAAGTATTTCTCTATGAAAGTGCTTGCATCCGAGCGCGATATGCCAAGCTCATTCGATAGCCTGAATGCTGACATTCCATACATAATTCCAAAATTGATTGTTTTGGCGATACGTCTCTCTTTTGCATCTATATCGGAAATCGGCTTTGAGAAAATAAGCGATGCTGTATACTTATGGACATCCTCTGCAGAGATGAATGCATTTTTCAAATTGGAATCATCTGCCATATATGCGAGAACGCAAAGCTCGATTTGCGAGTAGTCAGCTGATAAGAATATATTATCTCCAGCTGGCACAAATGCATCTCTTATGATCCGGCCTTCGTCTGTTCTAATTGGTATGTTTTGCAAATTTGGATTTCTAGACGACAAGCGCCCAGTGGCTGTCCCTGTTTGCAAGAAACTTGTGTGGATCCTGCCATCCTGGTCTCTTAGAGATGGAAGCACATCTATATATGTAGTCTTCAGCTTGTTCAAAAGCCTGTATTCAAGCACATCGTCAACAATCGGATTATCACCCTTTAGAGCCTCCAGTGTCTCTGTGTCTGTAGAGAACCCTTTTTGAGTTTTCCGCCCAGCTTTAAGACCTTTCTCTTCAAAGAGCACTTTACCTAGTTGCATAGTGCTGTTTACATTGAACTCATGCCCCGCTTCCTCGTATATCCTGGAAACAAGCTCGGAAAGCCTTTTGTCGGTCTTGGTCTTCATATCTTCCATCTTCTCATCTGAAAGATAAATTCCTTCCTTCTCCATTTTTGCGAGGATTCTTATAAGCGGCAGCTCCAATGATGAGAAAGGCTCCAAAAGCGACTTCTCTGCAAGCTTCTTTTCCAAGACTTTATAAAGTCTATATATGTAATCAGCTCTCTCCGCTGAGTACATTGTCGCCATCTGAGACGAAAGAGATGTGATATCCTCGCCCTTTTCAATAAGGTCGTCGATATCAAGAAGCGTGTGGTTGAAATAACTTGAGACAATATTTGAAAGCGAGTATTTTCCAACATTGCTATCAATCATCCAAGATGCAATCATCGTGTCGCAAAGAAAGTCTTTTATATCGGATCCGAGAGTCCATACACATTTGAGCACGAACTTTGCATTGTGAGAAATCGCTTTTATCTTGCCTGTCAAGAAATACTTGTCAAACAAAGCTTTAGCTCCATCTCTGTTCTCTGAATCAAGAGCCACATAATAGGATGATTGCGCCTCATATGAAAAAGCAAAGCCAACCATGTCAGAGCCTTTTTCGAAGTCGAGCGCAAGGAAATCCAGCGCAATGACATTGTCTTTATTGCTTGCGACAAGGTCCATTTTACTCATAGCATCGGCAATATCTATAGCACTGTATCGCCCTTTGCCAAGCAAATCTTGATCCACAATAGGCTGTGGCTTTACATCATCAACACTTCTATTGCTTGGTATGTCTTTATCTTCAGAGCCAACTCCTGCCAAAGCTCTCTTTGCAAGGCTTTTCATCTTTCTGAACTCAAAATCCTCAACAGCTGCACTTTTCTTGATCAATGATGTATCGAGAGATGAGAAATCAAAATCATCAGAAAGAGCATCGAAAGAAAGCTTTACCAATTTCCTTGAAAGCTCTCCTGACTCTTTTCCATCTTCAAGCTTCTTTCTCACACCAGCAGAGAGAGAATCAAGATGTCTGTAAATTCCGTCAAAGCTCAAGTATTGTGACAAAAGCTTTACAGCACCCTTCTCTCCAAGCCCTTTGATCCCAGGCACATTGTCAGATGCATCTCCAAGAATCGAAAGATAATCAACTATTTGATTCGGGTATACACCATACTCGTTTTTCACATCATCGCGCCCGAATAGCTTGTATTTTGTCTCTCCTTTCTTTGGTGGACGAAGTGCATATACATGATCGGATACAAGCTGGCAAAGGTCCTTGTCGCCTGTGACCATTATCGATTCTATCTTATTCTCTGTTGCTTTTTTTGTAAGAGATGCGATTAGATCATCGGCCTCATAGCCCGCTCTGGATAAGACACATACATGCATCTTCTCTAAAGTTGAGACAATATCTGGGACCTGAGCGTGCAAGTCCTCTGGCGCCTTTTGCCTATTTGCTTTGTACTCAGGATACATCAAATGCCTGAATGTAGGTGCTTTTTCATCCATCGCAACAGCAAGATAATCCATATCAGGATAGCTAGACATCAAAAAGAACAATGTCTGGAAAAACCCAAAGTATGCATTGCAATTCTTGCCATCCATATCCAAAAGCGGAGAAGAGATGTGAGCAAAGTAGCAACGGTATATGATTGAGTAGCCATCCAATATATAGAGTTTCTTGTCAAATGAGGCTAAATCAACAGAATCCTTGCTTTTCTCTGCCTCTTTCGACTCTATGCGCGAAAGCCTCTCTCTTTCCATTTGATTTCTTTCAAGCTTGATCATCTCTGGATCCAAATCCGCCTCAGAAAACAACCCATTCAACTTTCCACCTCCAAAACAAGCCCATCATAGGCAGGTAGTGCAATCGATGAATACCTCTCAAGAACCTCTTTATGAGAGCATTCATGGTTCATATGCGTAAAATATGCGCTTTTTGGCTTCAACTCTCTTACAACACTTGCAGCTTCCTTGTAGCTGTAGTGAGTAGCATGAGTCCTTTCTCTTAGTGCACCTATGATCAAGACATCCAATGACTCAAGGTAGCTTCTGTTTTCCTCGATGAGTATATCTGACACATCTGTAATATATGCTGCATTGCCAAATCTGTAGCCAGCAATCTCGTTCTCTCCATGCATTACTGGAATCGGAAAGAAGGAAATCGATTTTACAAAAGTCTCTTCATATGGCTCGAGATCGATCCTGTCAAGTTGAGGAAGCCCAACTCCTGGGCAATTTGCAAATGCATAAGGAAATTTCCTCTCTACATCATCAAGCACATGCTTAAATGAATAGACAGGAAGCCTATCGTTTTTCGTAAATACCCTTAAGTCATCGAGACCCATCAAGTGATCAGAGTGCGCATGCGTATATAAAACACAATCAAGACGCTTCACATTTGCTCTCAAACATTGCAAGCGAAATTCGTATCCTGTATCGATTACCAAGGATGTACCTTCTTTCTCAACTAGAATAGAGCTTCTGAATCTCTTGTCATGAGGATCTGTGGATTTGCATACTTTGCAATCGCAACCAATTACGGGCACACCATGGCTTGTACCTGTGCCAAGAAACGTAATTTTGGTCATTGAGATACCTTGGAAGGAGCGCTTTTAATATCGTCCTTTATTTTCTCTATATCTACATCCGAAAGCGCATCCTTGATACCTTTCATGCCTTTACGCATTCCTTCCATAACATTCTCGACAATTTTCTTGCCTTCTTCTGTATTCAGATAATCATCAACTTCATCTTTTGGAAGTTCCATCTCATCAGAAAGAATATCCTCAACACTCTCGGCAACTCTATCTTCGGCCTTGTAGCCAATCTTGAAGAACTTCAGCGAGAGATCAGGCTCGAAGATATAAATTGCCAAAAACAAGACTATTGCTATGGAAAAAACAGATATGATGCTTCTTATCCAATGAGTACTCTTCTTTCCCATTTTTCATACCTTTTAGAAGAAATTGAAGAGGACAGACGCCATAAGCTTTGTCTCTTCCCATTTTGGTAAGATATCGAACTTTTCGGAGAAGACCCACCCTGTTGGAACAACAAATTGAAACGAGAGTCCAACAGCTCCAAACTCAACACCAAGCCCCGCTCTGTATATTAGGGACGATTTTCCGAGTGCATCCAAAAATCCATCAAATGAAAAGCCGTTTAGTCTCCACTTGCTTTCATTCTTCAGATAAGCAAAATCCATATTTGCACCAAGGCCGATGAAAGCATCGAAAATGGAGAATGACCCCTTTATGTTTCCTGTCACATTTGTGTTCAATGTAATTGCATCTGCGCCAGCGACAGCTCCTCCGATGGCACTTTGGACAGATAGCTGGAAATTGGCAACATTGACTCTAAAATCAGCTCCGAATGAAAGATTCGTCATCAATTCTGATGCACTTTCCTCATTGACTATATCCATAGCTGTCTTGTTGTATGCGAAGCTTGGACCAATTTGCAATGTGCTAGCAAAAACAGTTGTTGCACATACCAACAAACAAAAAGCAATCAAAATGCATCTTTTCATCTTCATACCTCCAAATTCATTGCCTCTTCAATCCAAAGAGAACTATCAGCATCGGACGGCATTCTCCAATCCGATCTAGGAGAGAGCGTCAACGTTCCGACCTTTGGTCCATCTGGCAAGCAATTTCGCTTGAATTGTTGAGAGAAGAACCTTGATACAAATGTAACAAGCCACTTCTTTATTGTGATTCTATCATACTTTGATGAAAATGCCTTGTCAGCCAACCTGAAAATCTTCCTCGGTGAAAATCCTTGCCTTACCATGTAGTACAAAAAGAAATCATGGAGCTCGTATGGCCCAACTATATCCTCTGTAATCTGGCTTATCTTGCCATTCTTTGCTGGCAGAAGCTCTGGAGAGACAGGAGTTGCAAGAACATCGAGCAAAACAGAAGCAACATCCTCGGATGCATTTTTTGCATAATAAGCGACCAAGTGCTTTACAAGCGTCTTTGGAACACCGCAATTGACTCCATACATCGACATATGATCTCCGTTGTATGTAGCCCATCCTAAAGCCAACTCTGAAAGATCTCCAGTTCCAATGACAAGAGAGCCTGTTGAGTTCGCTATGTCCATCAAAACTTGCGTCCTTTCCCTAGCTTGTGCATTTTCATATGTAACATCGTGCAAATCAACTGGATGGGAAATATCCTCCAAATGCCTCTCGACACTGTTTTTTATATCGATTTGCTTGAATGTGATTTTCAACGCTTTTGCCAACAGCTCAGCATTGCTTCTCGTTCTTTTGGTAGTTCCAAAGCATGGCATTGTTACGCCAATTATCTCTTTTCTGTCTCTGGAAAGCATATCATATGCTTTGACGCAAACAAGAAGAGCAAGCGTCGAATCCAAGCCTCCGGAGAGACCTATCACAGAACCCTTAGCGTTAGTATGCTCGATTCTTTTCCTAAGGCCTAGTGCTTGCAAGGTAAGGATCTCCTCCAGTCGTCTTTCTCTTTCCAAATCGTCATTCGGCACAAATGGAAATGGCGAGAATGACCGGCTTAGCACTGTATCTGAAGACAAAAGCTCGAAATCTATATAGCTATAGCCTTGGCAAATGGATGGGAATGTGTCCATTCTTGCTCTTTCAGATGAAAGCTTGTCCACATCAAGCTCCGATATCATCAGGCTGTCATGCGCATATAAAGAGCTCTCAAGCAATGCTCCATTCTCAGCAATGAGATTTGCACCAGCAAAGACCATATCAGATGTGGATTCATCGAATGAAGTATCTGCATAGACATAGCCAGAGACAAGACGTGCAGATTGCGATATCACAAGATTCTTCCTATATTCTCTTTTTCCAACAAGCTCATCAGATGCAGATGGATTTACGATGACTGTTGCGCCAGCTAAAGCATGCGACACAGATGGAGGATTCGGAACCCAAAGATCCTCGCATATCTCAACAGCTACTCTCAAGTTATCCATATTCTTGCAAGTGAATATGAACTTGTAGCCAAATGGCACATCTGATCCAAGGATTTGTGTTGTTGTGTTCTCCTCAGGTGCGCTTTGAAACCATCTCTTTTCATAGAACTCGCCATAGTTTGGTATATTCTTCTTTGCACACACAGCAATGATTCTACCTCTATTCAAGACTACGGCTGTATTATATAGCTTAGAGCAATATCTATGTGGATAGCCTACGAAGATAAGCATATCTTTGTCTTTAGAGGCCTTTTGTATATCAGACAAAGCTCTTTTTGCACCATCCAGGAGCTTCTCTTGGAAAAAGAGATCCCCTGAAGTGTATCCTGTGATTGAAAGCTCAGGAAAAACAAGAACCTTTACGCCTTTCTCTTCAGCCCGATTCATCAAGTCTATTATGCTTCTAGCATTAAACTCTGTATTTGCGACTCTTATTCTTGGTGTCGCTGTTGCAACTTTGACAAACCCATCTTTCATGACTTTGTTATACCATAGCTCTTTCTTTGTTCCAATTACTATCCTCAAAATGGATTCATGCTATACTTTGGCTAGGAGATTTTTTATGGAAAGACAATCCCTTAATGGAAAATGGAAGCTAATTGCTTTGAGTATAGAGAAAAATCCAATAATCAAGAATGGCGACATTCTTGATATGACCATCCCTGGAGGCCTCAATCAAACTCTCATAAATCAATATAAAATCGAAAATATTTATGTAGACAACTCAAAATGGGAGCTCAAGAGGGAGTTCAACATCAAGAAAAACGATGCAGAAAAGGTGTTTCTGAGAATGACAAGAGTCAAATCAAAAGCATCTTTAATGATAAATGATGAAGAAATCGGTTATATGGAGAATGAGTATAAAAGCCATTACTTTGATATCTCTGACTATATAAAAGACGGAGACAATACAATCTCTATATGCTTTGAAAGCCTAAGAAGAAATACCAGTGCAATCGGTTTCTTTGGCGATATCGATTTAATTGCCACAAACGATTTCCTCCTACGCGACTACTCTATCATTCCTGTAAAGACTGGATCGGCATGGAATATAAATACAAAGCTTGAGATAGAATCTTTCATCGATAAAGAGATTTTGATCATCACAGTCTTCAAGGAAAGAAAAATTGAAAGCAAGATTAACCTCAAGCGCGGGATTGGAATATATGAAATCTCATTTGCTGTAAAAGATGAAAGTGTGGACCTATGGTGGCCAAATGGCTATGGAAAACAGCATTTGTATCCCATCGATGTATCTTTAGGCGATGTGAAGATAGAGAGATTCATTGCATTCAGGACAGTGGAGGTAAAGAAATCCAAGAACCTTGCGCTAGTAATAAATGGAAAGGCTCTCTTCATGAAGGGCGCAAATTGGTCAGGGACAAGGGATTTGCCGAACAATCAATTTTCAAAACTCGATGCAAGATATCTTGAGGCTTTTGCATCAGCAAATATGAATATGATTCGAATTCCAAATTGCGTTGGATATGAAAGAGATGAGTTCTACAACCGTTGCGATAGACTTGGAATTGCGATATGGCAAATGCTTCCAGACAAGATAGACGAAGAGGAGTATACGCTTCTAGAGATAAAATCACACCCATCGATAGTATTGTGGTCTGCAGAAGGAAAAGATGCTCAAAAGCTTGAAAGAAGAGAAAAAGAACTTGATCCATCACGCCCATTCTACATAGAAAGAGAGGAAAACCACTCTCATGTAAACTGGCTGTCAGGTGACGACTCAGATGCATATCATAAGAAAACACCGGACTTCATTACACAATTCGGGCTTGCATCCTACCCAAACAAACAAACATTGATCGATATAGCAAAGAATGATGATATAAACCTTACGTCAATCGAAATGGAGCAGCATCAGGAGAAAAAACGCGAGATTGAAGAGATCTTTGCACTCATTGCTCGAAATTTCAACATGCCTTTGTCAAATGATAAGCTCATATATTTGTCACAAACTTTGCAAGCTATGGCTGTCACAGATGCAACTATGGGATGGAGAGCGATGATGCCTTACACGATGGGAACACTTTTCTCATCACTAAATGATATATATCCATCAATCTCTCAATCGTCGATTGACTACAATGGACGAGCAAAGCTTCTTCATTACGCTGCAAAGAGATTCTTCTCGAGTCTCACACCTCTTCTTTTTATCGAGAACGACAAGCTGGTTCTATACGCTTCAAATGATACTTTGTCAGATGAGGAAGTAGAAATCAAGCTGAAGTTTAGATATTTCAACGGAAAGAAAAAAGAAAGCCATGTGTACAATGTTAAAGTTCCTTCAATGACAAGCGTCAAAGTAAAGGAAGTGGATTTGAAGAAAATCGATCGAAACAACTTATTTGCATATGCGAAGATGCAAAACAAAAACATAATCAGAGAGAGGACTGTACTTCTTGCAAGAGCCAAGACATTGAAGCTCGAGAAGCCTGAGATAAAAGCTGAGATTGAGCAAATTGGAGCAAGGAAAGCAACTATAAAGCTTTCATCATCAAAGCCAGCATTCTTCGTCTCCATGGACTCTGGTTCTACAGATGGAATATTCTCTGACAACTTCATTGCGCTCAGGCCTACAGCTGAGAAGAACATAATATTCGACTCGCAAGATGATCTTGATATAGAGAAGCTTAAAAACGAGCTCACGATTATGGATTTGTATAGTGCAATGAATTGATAAGCAAAAGACAATGAAAAATAGAAAAGGATTACCAAAATACACCATACCAGTAGTGTTTCTTGTACTTTTTGAAGCAATAGCAATCACACTGTGGCTTTTGAAAGACAATATCTTCTATTTGATGAATTTCAGCTATATTGGCATTTGCCTTGCATTAGGACTTATGCTCTTTGTAGCAGGAAAAGGATATGCTAGGCATTTTGTCCAACTAGCAATTGGAAGCTATATGCTTATCTACCTTGGCATAATATGCCATGAGAACATGCAAATCGAAGGATTCTGGTATTACTTGTTTACTGGAGCATTCGAAGCAGCAACTATACACTACGCTGTAGCAAAGATCTTCGGGCCACTTGTTTTTGGGCGTGGTTGGTGCTCATATGCTTGCTGGACAACGATGGTTCTTGACTTCCTTCCATACAAAAGACCAATGACGCCAAGGCATGAGAAGCTTGGGTATCTTCGCTACCTGATGTTTGTATTGTCATTGACATTGGTATCGAGCCTGTTTCTCATGAAAGTCGCAAACATGGAAGATGTTATGTTCAGGCTATTCCTTTTAGGCAATGCTCTTTACTACATATCGGGTATCGCGCTTGCATTCATATTCAAGGACAATAGGGCTTTTTGCAAGTATCTATGCCCTGTGACAGTGTTTCTAAAGCCTATGAGCTACTTTTCGCTTATTCGCATACATTGCGACGAGAGCAAGTGCATCAATTGCAAAAAATGCTTGAGAGTTTGCCCAATGGATGTAGAAGTCAACAAGGAATCAAGAAAGAGAAAGAACGCTACAGAATGTATCTTGTGCTGTGAATGCACAAAATCATGCCCCACAAAGGCCTTGCATTGAGAGTTCATATTCTAGCTAGCACGAATGCTGACTCTTCATGTGAAGATCCTGGATAGAAATCGAAGACCTTTGCTCTCTTGATGCAATAGCCATTGAAAAGAGGAATGTCCCTGCTAGCTGTCACACTGTTGCAAGATATGTAGATGATCCTCTCTGGTTCCCATGATGATATTAATTCAGCTACACCTTCAGCTAGACCAACTCTAGGAGGGTCAACGATTACTGTGTCGACTTTCTCTTTTGTCTTCTTTGCAAATACAGCTACATCGGATGTGTACGAGATAGCGTCTGGTGCATTTTTCTCAGAAAGCCTCAAGCACTCTTTTTGCTTCTCGACAGCATAGACATGTTTATCTGTAAACAGAGCTGAGAACGTCCCTACTCCACTATAAAGATCCATTATGCTGTCGCCTATTGCATTCTCCTTTACAAATGACAGAAGAGATGGAAGGAGAGCAAGATTAGACTGGAAGAACACATCGGCATTTACATGGTACCTTAGTCCAAAGACCGTTACGACAACATCTTCATTGCCAAGACTCACATCACTATCACCTGAAAAGAGTGCGATTTCAGCAAATCCTGTTGCTTTGTTGATCTTGTTTTCGAACATCTTTCGTCTAGCTTCAGCAAAAAGCACTCCGGACCTCTGGCCTAAAAGATCATTCAATTTCCCATCCAAAGCAGGGCAGAAATCTATATCGACAAGCTTGTTTGAATTCTTTGCCAAAAAACCTTGTCTTTTGCTTTTCAAGTCAACATGCACTCGAGCTCTTGAGCGATAGTTTTCAAATGGCCCATAGCAAGGGGAATCGAATTCGGGAAGAGATGTTATCTTTGCAATCCTCTTGAGGTTGTCTTTGACAATTTCCTCTTTGTATCTTGCTGACACTTCAGGCGAGACTATCTGGAAATCACAGCCTCCGCAAGTACCATAATAAGGGCAAATAGGCTTTATTCGATCGGGAGATGGCTCGATAATATTCTTTGCAATTGCTTCTATATAGCCATGCTTTTCATCGATTATATCGCACTCTACAAGCTCCCCAGCAAGTGCGCCTTCAACAAATACAGTCTTTCCATTTATATGTGAAAGCCCCTTTGCTCCCGATACCAGCCTCTCTATCTTCAGATCCACTCTTTCAATCTCTCTATGTATAAACCAATCACTCCAAGGCCCTTGTTCCAGAAAGCCTTGTCCTCTATATCGATACCGATTGATGATGCAACATCATTTGCACTCATCTTTCCAGTAAGTCTCAAGATCTGATTGTAATGCTCTGGAAAGTCAGATACAGTGTCCTTCAAAGCAAAAAGCCCAAGCGCAAATAGTTGCCCAAAAGCATATGGATAGTTGTAGAAACTGAAGCTTTCGCTATAATAGTGGCCTTTGACAGCCCACATGTATGGATGTTTTACACCTATTGCATCGCCATAGGCCTTTTCTTCAGCCTCAAGCATAATCCCACATAGCCTATTTGCACTTAATTCGCCATTTTTCCTCTCTTCAAACAGTTCTCGTTCAAAATAGAATCTCGATAGTATGTCGATGCAAACTTGGCATGCAGATTGTACATAAGACTCTATGATAGGCAACTGCTCATCTTTCGTACTTAATGATAGAACATGCTGGAAAAGAAGATTCTCACCAAAGATAGAAGCTGTTTCGGCAAGAGTCATTGGATACTCGCTTTGGCTTATTGGCATATCTTTCACTCTAGAATCATGAAATGCATGGCCAAGCTCATGTGCAAGTGTTGATACAGAGTCGTAAGATGAATCGAAGTTGCATAGAATCCTAGACTCTTTTTTCAGCGGGAATGCTGTATCGTAAGCACCTCCCACCTTGCCCTTTCTGGGCTCAGCATCAATCCACTTGTTGTCGAAAGCATTCTTTATAAAGAGGCCAGCTTCCTTTGAAAATGAGTTGTAGCTATCGTAGACAAGCGCCTTGGCTTCTTCGAATGTGTAGCTTTTGGGACTTTTGCCTACAGGTGCAAAGAGATCAAAGAAATCCATCTTCTCAAGTCCAAGGAGCTTTGCTTTCGTTCTCAAGTAGCCGGCGAACATTGCTCTTGAATCCTCAAGCGCACCAATAAGCGCATCCAAGGCTTTTCTTGTAATCCTTGATGAAAATAATGATCTATCGATAGGATCTTTCCAGCCTCTTCGCTTTTCCAATAAAAGAGTTGTACCCTTCACTCCATTTAGTGCATATGCAAGAGCAACCTCATGCTCTTTCAAGATGCTTATCTCACGATAAAATGCATCCTCTCTTATCTCTCTCGATTTGTTTGTTGCAAGCCCTCTAAGCTCGATTAGCGTCTTATCACCATTTGCTATTGTCGATGTGATAGCGCTTTGCAACCTGTCCCATGCAGATGATGATACTTTCAAGAACTCAGATGCAAGCTTCTCCTCATCAATGCTCATTTGATGCTCAGCTTGTACTTTTATCTCATCAAGCTTCAATTTGTACATCTCAAGTCCAGCACATGAGAATTCATCTGATCTCTTTGCTACATAATAGACCATTACACTCTTTGCTGATGAAAGCGATGAGCTAGCATCCTCTGCCTTAGAGACAGCTTTCATATAGCTTTCATTGGATGAGTCTGTCGATAAAAGCGCTGATGAGTATGCATAGAGGTTTGTGCAAATCGCCGTAGCTTTATCATCAAGCTCTAACAAATCCAACAAAGGCGTTTTGCTATCCTTCGATTTTTCTTCAATCTCATTTGACAGCTCATACACGCTCTCTATGTCTCTTTCAAATTCAATCGAATCTGGAGATGGATATATTCCTTCCAAGCTCCATCTTGGCAATTTATCACTCATGCAACTCTCCTTAGGATATTATATACATCTTATTCACGCTCTAATTCTATGACTTTCCCACCAAAAAGACGGACATCTCTATCATCATGAGTAATGACTATAAGCCCTTTTCCTTTCGAGAAAGAAAGAATTAAAGATGAAAGTTTTTTGCATAGCACATCATCAAGTCCTTGAAATGGCTCATCAAGCAATAGCCAATCACAGTCCAATAAAAGCGCTCTTATGATTGAGACTCTTCTTTTCATCCCGCCTGATAGTTCATTTACCTTATTGTCTATCTCGTCAATAAGCCCAACCTCTGAGAGAAGATGCCTTATAAGATCCATATCTTTCGACACAGCACGCAAATTTGCCTCGACGCTTAAGTTTTCGACAAGTCTGTCTTCTTGGAATACAACCACAGGAAAACAAGGAGGGTCCTCAATAAATCCCTCATAATCTCTATCAAGAGAAGAAATAATCCTTAAAAGAGTTGTCTTTCCATATCCGGATGGAGCTTTGACAATGCTTACACCATCGCTGGCAAAATCGAAGATTCGATTCGAGAATATCTGCTTCTCTTTATAGTGCTTATCTTTTATGTGGACAATCATCTTTCAAGCCTCCTGAAGATTCTGTTAGATAGAAATAGCAAAATCTTCTCGAACAAAGATGCCAAGAGTATGATCACAACAGTCCAAGCAAATAAGTCAGGAGTCGAGAAAAAGACCTTCGCATTATACAAATTCTCACCAATCGATCCATCTGGCAACCCTATGACCTCTGCAGCAACAGCACTCTTCCAGCATAAGCCAAGCGAGGTTTTCAGCGATGTCTCAAAATAAGGAATCAAATATGGAATATAGATATATCTAGCAACACAAAAGCCCTTGATACGATATACATTTGCCATCTCCAACATCTCTTTTGGAGTTTCCTTTAGCCCTTCGAGCAAGCCTGTGTAAACAATTGGGAAAACAACCATGAATGAAATCACAACAGAGAGATTTCGCGAGCTTACCCAAACAAGAGTAAGGATTACAATAGATGCAACAGGTATTGCCCTTATGGCTTTGACCAATGGGTTTAACAAGATCTCTATAGCCGCAATTCGATATGAAAGCGATGCAAGGATAAAAGCTATTAGCAATGAAGAAAAGAAACCAATAGATACTCTGGACAAAGAAAATAAGATAGAGCTCCAAAAACTCTTCTCAAAGACCAAATGGAAAAGGCGAATCAGAACAGCTAAAGGAGAAGGAAGAAATAGCTCCTGGGCTATAGATAGGGCAAATAGTTGCCATAAAAGGGGCCATATTGCTATGGCTCCAATGTAAATAATCTTTCCTTTAGTAGTAGATTTCATCACCAGGAAGCTTTCCGCCAACACTTGCTGGATTGAATGAATAAAGGACTGAGAAATACTCTTTTAGAGCTTTTTTCATATCATCTCCTGTCAAAAGAACGATATTGCACTCAGGAAGGGCCTTCTTTGCAACAGCCTCTTTTGGAAGAATTGAGTATTTTGCTACCAGCTTTGCAGCTCCATCAACATCCATGTGTGTATAATCAACAGACTCCTTGTATGATGACAAGAACGCATCAACAGCCTCAGGATTTGCCTTTGCAAACTCCTTGTTTACAACTGTTACTCCAGTTACCAATGGAGATCCAGCAATATCTTGCCATGCTTCATTCAAATCAATCGCTATCGATATGGAAGGATTTGACATTATAGCTGTAGTTGCAAACGGTTGAGGGAGCATCGCAACTTTAGAGCTATCATCGCCAGATGCAATTAGTGATGCAACACACTCAGCATGCTCGCTCTTCCACTCGATAAATACATCCTTTCCAACTTCAAGCCCGAATCTAGAGAGAACAGCCTCAAGTGCAAATTGAGGTGTAGAGCCTTTGCCAGATGAATAAATAGTCTTTCCTCTTAAATCCTCAATAGTTGAAATCTTCTCGCCACCATTTTGGCATATGTAAAGGACGCCAAGTGTGTTTATTGCAAGAATCTCTATCTTGGATGTGTTGTTGTAAACAACTGCAGCAAGGTTAGCAGGAATTGCTGCTATATCAGCATCGCCTTTTACAATCAATGGCACAACAGCATCAGGAGCTGACTCAAGCTGGAATGTATATTTGTTTCCATCTACAGCACCATTCTCGGCCTTGTCCATCAACTCTACCATGCCCATAGCTGTAGGGCCTTTGAGAGCAACAACATTAACATCGACTACCTTGTCTGAAAAAGGAGAAGATTGTATTGGGCTTGTCTCTTTTGCTCCTTGAGAGAAAACAAAAGAAAGAAGCATCATAAAACTAATAATAAAAGCAGTTAATCTTTTCATATAGCCTCCAACGCATACATGATTCTACCATAACAAGATAGATATAAACAGAGCATGTGAAATAAATTGCAATCAAACCAACCCATTGCACTAGCCTGATTTAGTCCCTACTCATAAGATAGAGCCTCGATAGGGTCAAGCTTTGATGCCTTCTTAGCCGGGTACCAGCCAAAGAAAATCCCAACAAACATCGAAAATACAAGCGCTAGGATAATTGCAAGCCAAGAAAGATGCAATGTCCATTTTGCGTACTTTACGATCCCATAGCTTATAAGAATACCAAACACAATACCAAGAAATCCTCCAACCAAAGTGAGAACTATCGACTCGACAAGAAACTGTCCTTGTATTGTCTTCGGTGTTGCACCTAGTGCTTTCCTTATGCCTATCTCTCTGGTTCTTTCCACAACAGACACAAGCATAATGTTCATTATTCCAATTCCTCCGACAAGCAAGGAAATTGCTGCGATAGCTGCCAAGAAGCTTGAGAAAGTCGCCGTTATCTGGTTTGCCATATCAACCAATGACGCTGGCGAATAAACCATATAGTTATCGCTATCGACGATAGATGACAAATAGCTCTCTACGTCATCTGATACTGTCAAGGGATCAAAGCCATCAGCTACTTTCAAAATATAGGAACTTACTTGGCTTACTCGTCTGAATCTTTGATCATATGTATTGTATGGGATGAATGCGACATTGTTGTAGCTTGAGCCGATAGTCATATCCTTTTCATCCAAAACACCGATTACTTGATAGCGTTTGGCCTGATTCCTGAAAATCGCGACATAGTTGCCCACAGCTCCACCTGCTGGGAAAAGCTCTTTTGCAAGATCCGAGCCAAGAACAACAACCTGGCGCCTGTTCAAATCATCAGTGGATGAGAAAAACGAGCCTTCCAGCAACTCGAGGTTGTTTGCCTCGAAATAGTCGGATGTGACACCTGAGATTTGTACACCTCTTTCAATCTCTTGTCCATTTCTTATATTAGCATTCGACGATACTGTTACTATGACAGATGAAATGCCTTGGACATTCTTGATGAAATTCGATGAGAACTCTTCATCAAATTGTGAATTCTCTCGCGACCATCCAACTGGCATCACATTAATCATATCGATTCCACCGACTTGCATCGACTCAGTAATCGATTCATTTGCTGACTGGCCAAGATTCAGAATAGCAACTACAGATCCGACTCCAATTACGATTCCCAAGAGCGAGAGAAATGTTCGCATCTTGTTGCTCATCATAGAAGAGAGCGCAAGCTTAAGATTCTCGAAAAACATCGTGATCGACTATCCTCCCATCCCTTATGTAAACTTGGCTCTTGCATCGCAAGCCAAGCGCTCTGTCATGAGTGACAAATACAATCGTCCTGCCCTCTTCGTTCAAATCTGTGAAAAGCCCCATTATCTGGTCGCCTGTTTTTGTATCCAAAGCCCCTGTAGGCTCATCCGCAAGAAGTATTGCTGGGTTATTCACAAGCGCTCTTGCAATTGCAACTCTTTGCTTTTGGCCTCCTGAAAGTTCATTCGGGAGGTGTTTCATCCTATCTTTGAGCCCTACTTTCTCCAACAAGAATTGAGCTCTTTCTCTTCTTTCCTTCATTGGATAGTTTGCATAGACCATTGGAGTCATCACATTCTCAAGCGCATTCATCTTTCCTAGGAGATTGAATTGCTGGAACACAAAACCGATTTTCTGGTTTCGTATGAATGCAAGCTCCGACTCATCCAAGTCATTTGTCAGCTCGCCATCTATCTGGATATATCCAGACGATGGTGTATCAAGGCATCCAATCAAGTTCATCATCGTGGATTTTCCAGAGCCGGATGGGCCCATGATTGCTGTAAACGAGCCTCGTGGGATATTCAATGTAACTCCATCAAGAGCTTTGACAACATAATCGCCTACAAGATAAAAGCGCCTGACATCGGTAAGCTCTATAACATAATCAGACACTATTATCGTCCTCCTCCCATCATCATCGAGACCATATTGGATGAGCTTTGTTCATAGACAACAACGTCTCCAGCATTAAGACCGCTGATCACTTGGCACATCCCTTCTCCCAGATACTTCACTCTTACTTCCTTGGACTGTGTAGAACCATCTGGCTGCTTGACCTCGACAGTGGTTACTCCGCCACGATTGTTCTTCACTGCAGCAGAAGGGACCAAAAGCATTGAAATCTCGCCATTGACTTCGATTGTTCCATCGAACGTGTAGCCAGGGAGAAGCTTTTCTGGAGGATTGTCAATGACAAGTTCGACATCTACAACACCGATTCCTTGAGACGTGTATCTTCCGATCATAGGTATATATGAGACATATGCCTCTATCTCCTGACCCCCAAGGCCGTCAAATGAAAGCATTGCTTTCTGGCCAAGCTCAACATATTGCATATCGATCTCATCAATCTCTACAGTGGCTTTCAACTTCGACCTGTCGATTATCGTTATAACAGATGAGCCAGCTTCAAAGTAGTCGTTTGTATGGACATCGACAGATGCAACTACTCCATCGAAATTCGCTGTAAGCTCTGTGTAGCTTAGATTGTTCTCAGCATTCTTTTTTTGCAATTCAAGTACTTCAAGAGTCCTAGTCGAGCCTGTAAGCTTTGCTTCCTCTATATTGTTCTCGATCTGCTTCAGCGCAAGTGTTTGTGATGTATTGTCAATCGTTGCCAATAACTGGTCCTTCTTGACATTCTCACCTTCGCTTACGAATACGCCTGTAACAGCACCTGTGGATCTGAACTTTGCTTCAAGAGTGTCATTGGCTTCAACATAACCAGAGAGATCAATGACTTGAGTATACACAGACTCCTTAACTGTCGCCTCTATATACTTGTGCTGGTTTTGCATTGCTTCCAGCTTTGCTTCTTGTTGTTTTTTCACAACCGTATAGTAGAAAGCCAAAGCAGCAATGATTGCAATGATTACAAGCCATGTGACAAGTGTCTTGACTCTTTTCTTTCGTTTTCTCGCTTTTGCAGCATCCCTAAGCCTCTTCTCTTGCTTCTCGGACTCTGTCATCATGCTATCTGTGTTCTTATTATCATCACTCATACCAATATCTCCTATAGTGCAAAAATCCTTATCTCTCTTTCCAAGGCAAGGCCCTTTAAGAGTGTTATCTTCAAATCATATCGTGCTTGATCCAATTCGAATCTTGCATCATCAACATCTTTTTCTGTTGCAAGCCCAGCATTGAAAAGAGCTATCTTATTGTCTAACACAGATTCAAGATATGTTATCTTGCTATCGATCTCGCTCTTGCTGTAATTCCATTCCATTATCTGGACAGAATAGTCCTGTGCGCTTTGGCTGTAGCTTGTCATAGCTGCTATATAGTCGTTTTTAGCACTCAATATGGCATTTTGCTTCTTCTGTAGCTCAAGGCTATCTCGAGTACTTGACATATCACTTCCTGTGCTTTGGTTTATGGTGCCATTAGTCCATTTGCCATAAATCTTCAAAGATGGAGAATAAGATGAAGAAGAGCCTTCTGCCAAATTCCATGTGCTCGTATGCTTTGCGCTAATAGTCCAGTTGTTTGCATTGTATGACAATGTGCCACCAACCTCTATCTTGCCACTGTCTTTGCCATTTGCTTCTGTATATTTGCCAGATGCATCGCCCTTGACATATAGAGTGTTTGGCGATTGCTCTGCAACAAAATTTGCATACTCCTCTTCTGCAACTTGGATCTCCAAGCTCTTGATTATCACATTGCTGTTTCCATTAGTTAGCACATTCAAGCTCAGATTTGGTTGAGCAATATCATCAAGGCCATCCCAATCAAGACCTGTAAAGACCTTGTAGTTGGCTTTCGCATCGGCATATCTTTGCTCCAAAGCTCTTTTCGAGTTCTCAAGAGACTCGATTGTATTGGCTATGTTCTTGTATGTATACGAGTCCTCTGAGACTGTCTTAAGGCTCTTTGCATTATCAAGATTTGTTTTTGCATCCGAAAGGTTCTTATCAATCTGGTCAAGGCTCTTAAGAGACGATAGCAATGCCGAGACAGTATTTATGACAGTCTCTTCGAATTTATACTCTGCTTCAGAATGTGCTACTTCTGTTCTCAGCTTCGATATAGCATAATTCAAGTCCTTTATCGTATCCGAGTCATAGCCAGAGAAATCAAATGAATGGCTTGCTGAAAGGCTCGGCGAGTATTCTCTTGATGTGTTTTTGTAGTCCATCGAGTAGCCAATAGATGCTGTTATATTAGTCTTCCTGTCAGCTGTAGTATAAGAGGCCTCTGGCGTAATGGCCATAACATCACCGATCTCTTCGACTTTAGTAATAGGAGTTACTGATGTAGCAATCGACAAGAGTGGCTCATCCTCCTTCTCTAGCTTGCTTAAGTCGATAAGGCCATCTTGGTACGTAATTTGCGTATTTTTGTATGAAGGGCTGTTCTCTTTTGCGGATGATATTATCTTATCAAGGCTCTCAGAATACAAAGAGAGCGATGCTGCCAAGAGAAAGCAAAACACTAAAAGCTTTTTCCTTGCCATTCGTGTACTCCTCTATCTAGAAAAGTGTCTGTCTCAATTAACTATAAACAATTAGTCTTTAAGATACAAGGCGATAGATCTTTACCAGACATTCGTTTGACGTCGATATACCAACGTATTATTTTTTAAGGAAATGAAAGGTAAAATCCTTTCTGTAGGAGATAAAATGGAAAGAACAAAAATAGAAGATAAGGAACTTTTGGAGCATATAGAATCACTTGAAGATGACAAAAGAGAGGTTTTTCTTCTCTCAGATGAGAAAGTAAGAGTATCAGCTGTATCAGCAACAAAGATGGTAAACCAGATGAGAGCCAATCACCAAACAGGTCTTCTCGAGACATATATGCTTGGACAAGGCTATATAGCTGGTGCGCTTTTGTCATCGCAAGTAAAAGGAAACGACAGAATCCAAATCACAATCGAATGCGGAGGCCCTGTCAAAGGAATGTTCATCGAATCTTGGGCTTGCGGTGCTGTACGTGGTTACCTGACTAATAACCCTATTCCACTGGAAAAACCTCTTGAAAGCTTGGACACAAGCCTTATATATGGCCCAGGATTCCTCTCAATCTCGAAGATCCTTGAAGGTGCTAAGGCTCCTTTTACGGGACAGATAATGATGGAATATGGAAATCTTGCAAACGATCTTGCTTTGTATTACAAGCAATCGGAACAGACACCATCGCTTTTCTATCTTTCACTTGAATTTGACAGAAAGGGACGTGTGTGGGGTGCTGGAGGTCTCTTTATACAAGCACTTCCGGGATGTCCAGATATTGTCTTGGATCAGCTTCAGGAAAAATCAAAATCGCTCTCAGAGCTAGGTGCATCGATTGCAAATGGAGAAAGCATCAATGACTATGTCATGCGTGAATTCGCATCTTTTTCACCCAAAAACATCAGCCATAGCCCAATTGGATTCTCTTGCCCCTGTTCAAGAAAGGCCTTTATAGGATATCTTAAGAACTTGCCAAAGAAAGAGAAAGACGAGATATTGGCAGGAGATTTTCCACTTGTGCTTGAATGCTTCAATTGTGGAACGAAATACAAGTTTGAGAAAAGCGAAGTGGAAACGCTTTTCAAGGAGTAAAAATGATATTCTTCGCAACGAGTGCGGCTAATCAAGGTGACTTGATTGCATTGGAAGCCAAAAGGGCTGGCAGCAATGATGTGAAAATTACATCCTCAGGAGTAGAGTTCTCAGGTGACTTGGCTGTAGGATACAGATTTTGTTTCCAAAGCAGAATCTCATCTAGGCTATTGATGGGTCTTTTCATCGACGAGGATGTGCAAAGCGATGATGAGCTTTACGAGGCGACAGCTTCACTCGATTGGGAGAGCTATTTAGATCCAGAAAAGACATTCAAAGTATCATGTACTACACAGAATTGCCGATGGATAAAAAACAATCACTATGCAGCACTGAAAGCAAAAGATGGTATTTGCGACAGGATAAAAGAAAAATTCGATGGTGCAAGACCAGATATTGAGATAGAGGATCCAGATATCGCAATCCATATCCACATAGAGGGCGATATAGTAAAGTGGTATTTGGATTTCTCTGGCGAGAATCTTTCGATGAGAGGCTATAGAGGAGAGCAAACCGAAGCGCTGTTGAAGGAGCATCTTGCGGCTGCTCTTCTTTCTAGGACAGATTGGAGAAAAACTGTACAAGATGGAAACCCGGCCCCACTATATGATCCATTCTGTGGTTCTGGAACAATTGCAATAGAGGCTGCTCTTATGGCCTCTGATACAGATCCTGGGCTTTTGAGAAAGAAGCCATATGCCTTCCAAAAGCTCAAAGACTATGATGAGAATCTATTCGAAAGCATAAAGCAAGAATCAATCGAGAAGAGAGATAAGGCTCTAGAAGAAAGAGATATTCGCATTTTTGCATCAGACAAATCACGATACGCAATCGAGATCTCAAAGGCAGCTGCTTTAAAAGCTGGAGTAATGGACTTAATTGAATTCTCGACAATAGCATTCGAGGATGTAAAGGTAGCTCCAGCTGAAAAAGGCTATATCGTAACAGATCCTCCCTATGGCGAAAGAATGAGAGTCGAAGAGATCGACAAACTATATCAATCGATTGGTGATGAGCTCCAAAGCGTATTCAAAGGTTGGAAGGCAACTATATTGACTGGAAACTCAGATCTGTTGTCGAATATCGACTTGAAACCCGATAGAACCAACGCTCTATGGAATGGACCGATTCTTTGCCAAGCTGCACATTACACAATATTTACAGAAGAAGAGCGGGAGGCATTGATCCAAAGAGCAAAAGAGAAGAAGGAAGCTCGTCTTAGCTCTCCTCTCTCCGACGGTGCTCAGATGGCATACAACAGGATAAGAAAGAACCTCTCTGAAATTACTCCTATAATGGAAAAAGAGGGTGTTACATGCTACAGGATATATGATGCAGATATGCCTGAATACAATGCAGCAATCGACTTCTATGAAGGAAAGTGGATTGTGCTTTCAGAATATCAAGCGCCCGATACAATCGACAGAGAAAGCGCAGAAAGGCGTCTCAATGACCTTATCTATGCAACAGAACGAGCAACTGGAATAGATATTGAGAACATATATGTAAAACAGCGTTCTCAACAAAAAGGCACAAATCAATATAGACGGCTTGCATCTTCGAACCACCAATACATTGCAAGGGAAAATGGTGTAAAGTTCCTAGTCAATTTCACAGATTATCTCGATACAGGGATTTTCCTAGACCATAGGCTTGTAAGAAAGATGATCCAAGAGATGGCAGATGGAAAACGATTCTTGAACCTTTTTTGCTACACAGGGACAGCGACACTAAATGCAATCAAAGGTGGCGCTATCTCCACAGATTCAGTAGACACATCAAATACATATCTGAGTTGGATGGAAAAGAATCTTGAGCTAAATGATTTTTCTACTACAATGGGAAACTTTTTATACAAAGCAGATGCAATAGAGTGGCTTTGGGATACATACGATCGATATGATTTGATCTTTTGCGATCCACCTACTTTCTCAAATAGCTCAGATCGAAGGACATTTGATGTTCAAAGAGACCAGAAAAGACTTATTCAAGCAGCAATGATGCATCTTGCTCCTGGTGGCACGATGATTTTCTCGACAAACTACACTAAATTCAAGCTAAATGATGAGATATATGAAAAATATATCGTAGAAGACATAACAGAGAAGACAATCGGAGAGGATTTCAAGAGAAACCCGAAGATTCATAAGTGCTATCTATTGAAAAACAAAGTAAAGATCAAACTCAATCCAAATAGAAAACCAAGACAAAGATAGACAACAAGAGGGCGCCCAAAGCCCTCTTTTCAATCTTTCAATGCTGTAATTGGAACAACATAAACACCATCTGGCCTAAGATAGCTTGCATTGCTCATAGCACATATTACACATAAGAAAGACGGCTCTTTCCCAAATAGCGATTTGATTTTCAACAAATTAGCAGCGGCTTCATCTATTTGGCTAACACCAAGCTTTATCTCAATTGCACAAAATCTCCCGTCATCAAGAGATACGATTGCATCGATTTCATTGTCTTTATAATCTTGATAATGGTACAAAGTTGCATCATGTGCCTCAGCATATATCCTAAGATCCCGTTCAACTAAGGCTTCAAACAGAAAACCAAGTGTTTGCAAATCATTCAAAAGCTTTTGTTCTGTTGCATTGATTAAAGCCGCTGCTATAGATGGATCTACAAAATGTCTTTTGACTTGTTGCTTCAATCTGATACTTGAGCGCAAATTTACGCTAAAAGCCTCTTGATTCTCGATGAGATATAAATCGGAAAGAATATTCAAATACCCAGGAATCGTCTCAACATCGATATTACCGCCATTTTCGATGATATCACTACGAAGTTTTGCAAAAGAACATGTCGTACTTTCATTTCGTGCTAGGGATTTAAGAAGAAGACCTATTTTATTCAAATCATACTTCTTTCCCGATACTCTATTGATTTCATCAGAAACAATCAAACGTATGTATTCCCGTGGCAAGAGGGAAGAATCTTTGGGATCTACACTGAGATTAGCAGGCCATCCACCTCTTATAATCAAATTGATGATATTCTCTAATTCTACTTTGCCTGTAAGGGCGTTCTCGAATTTTCCATCAAATAAATCCATCAAGGAAACTTTTCCCGATGAATCCTTTGATTCATATAAAGACATTGGACTCATTTTCAATTTAGCAAATCGTCCAGCACCACTATGAAAAATTCCTTCTCTATTCGGTGTCGAAGAACCTGTAAGTATGTATAATCCCTTTTTTTGGCGTTCATCTACATCATTTCTGATTATGTCCCAAAGAGGTGGATATAGTTGCCATTCATCAATAAGATGAGGAGGATCACCTCTTAAAGCGAAATTTGGATCGAGCTTCACCAATGAAAGCGTGTTGAAATCATGCGTGCTACTTGATAAATAAAACTCGCTTTTGGAATGTGCTCTAGAAGTCCAAGTCTTGCCGCACCACTTGGGTCCTTCAATTGCTATTGCACCAAAGACATTCAAATACCTTTCTATCTTTTGATCAATCAACCTTGGCATATAATTGCTGTTTTTTGCAACCACTTCAAATACCTCTTAAACAAGAGAATAATCAAACAAGACAAATTAATCAAACCAAACCCGATAAATTTTGATGGTACAACCCGATTGATTTTTAAAGTAGCACCCGATTAATTCCGACTCAATCCTCTTCAAAAGGTATTGTAATCTCTTCAAATAGGTCTACAAGAGCTTGGTAGTCTCCGTCGATAGCAGCAATAGATGCCTCCAAAAGCTGATCTGGATCAACAGATGACCATGAGATATAGTAGCCAGCTTGGTTCGCAATCAACGATATAAAGAACCTTGTAACTCTTCCATTGCCATCTATGAATGGGTGTATTGCTTCAAACTCTCCCATGTAATATGCAAGCTCATTGAGAAAATCCTCGCTATCGTCCGCGTCATCAAGCTTTTTTAAGTAATCTGATTCTGCAAGTTTCTCAAATAGCTCATGAAGCATTCTATCGATAAACTCTGGAGGTACAAACTCTGTCCTTTTCGCAGCTCCCTTTATTCTGAAAAGCCCCGCCGTAGGATAAAGATCCTTGAACATCCTCCTATGGATTTCTACAAAATACTCAAAAGACAATGGCCCTTCGATAGGAGAAACAAAGAGCTCTGCTGTTCTTATTGCTGAAAGCATCCTATCAACATTATCAAGAGTATCTTTGTCCTTGATCCCAAAATAATTGATTCTATTTCTTGAACCCGGATATTTTGCAAAAATACTACCAGCTGGAAGCTCCTTCTCCTCTAGATTGTTATCACGCAAGAATTGAGCTACTTTCTCATCTGCTGTTGCATCTTCCTTTAGAATATCCTCAAAAAAATCCTCATCGAAATCCTCGGGCTCGATACCTTCGTTGATAAGCGTAAATTTTATATAGCTTATGCACGCCTCTAACCGGCTGCCTTTCATCTCTCTGTATTACCTCTCATCGTGCAATCAGCACACTCTTATAGCTAGTATCCTAGCAAAAAGAATATCTATTAATCAATGGAAGAAAATGGGGGGCTCCTCAAATATTGAAAAGCCCACTTATCACAAAACCCTCTAGTTTTGCGGATTTGAAGTAAATGAAATAGATACAATGATATTATCTGTTGTAACTTCTTCTCCTTTTTTCAAAAGCATTGCGTGGACAGTAGGTTTACTAAAATTATACTGCCTATTAAGAGTACTTTCGAAACTATCACTGTTTTTTATTTGTATTTTTATTCCACCAGAACCATTTTCTTGATCATTGATATCATTATTCAAGCACCATTTTATACCAAAATATTCTGAGTAATTGGATTCATTAATATAACCACTTGCTTCTTTGATTGACAATTGGTAATCCTTCCCCTTACCTGCAGTAACTTCTGATTTAACATCTGTCTTTCCTGTAACAACATCATTATCTTGTAGTACATCAAACTCAAAAGATTTAAGGTCTATCTTAGCTTCTGCTGCACCATCTTTTGTTACAGTTATAGTTGCTTCTCCACTCTTTAGTGGTTTTACAACTCCTTGGTCTGTTACAGAGATTACTGAGCTATTTGAAGACGCCCATGTGTAAGTTGAATTTGTATCTTCTTTGCCATCTAGGTAATTTTTATTCAAATAAGAGCTTAGATTCATCTCTTTGTAGTTCGCATCTTTGACTTCTACACCGTTTTTCTCAACAATCATCCAATTTGTAGGTGCATTGATGCTCATCTCTGTTGCAATTGATGTCAATTCCTTGGAAACTGTCTTTCCTGTGGATGCAATTTTTGCTGTGATTGTCACTTTGCCATCAGCTATAGCTGATACAACACCTTTGGAGTTTACAGTTGCAATCTTTTCATCTGATGATGAGAAGATAATCCTAGGATTGCCATTATCTGTAGAGGCTTCCAAAGTTATTGGATTTCCATACACTACTCTGTCTTCTCCAGAGATATTGATCTCCCCTGGATCAGTAGCAATATAGTTGAAGTTTGCTGATGCACTATATGTAAATCCATCTTTCAAAATTGCAAGCTCGAGCGTATTTGTGCTTTCATTTGAATATGTATTTAGTCCAATTGTATCTTTGTCGATAGTTATTTTTGATGTATTTTCGGCAATCTTGTTTCCATTTACATACCATGTATAGGACTCTGCAGATGTAGTATTCTTCAAAGTATCCTCATCTATAGATATATCAAAGCCCTTTTCATCTGTTACATATTTACCATTTAAGGCATTTTCAATGACAGACAAGAATGATGAGCTTTCTATTTTTGCAGGAAGCTCTATTTCAATTGTACTATTATCGATATTTGTTTTTGCTTCATTTGAGATAACAGAGTCGAATTTTCTATCCTCTCTAACAGCTTTTACACTATAAGTGTAGTCAACTCCTGTATTGATTTCTGAGTCAATATAAGTATTTTCTTCAGATTTGATTTCTTTTTCCTCATTTGAACTCTTTGTAATCACATAACTTGTAGCACTATCTACTTTGTTCCATGAAAGCTTTACACCACTTTCTGTTTTCTCAAGTGACAAAGTTGGAGCTTTAAGCTTGACAGTTACTGTCTTAGATGCTGTTTTTGTATTATCGTCTTTATTGGTGATTGTTATTGTATAATCACCAGATTTGGCAAAAACCACAGTTTTTCCTTCTACAGTTAATCCTTCCGCTGTTACAGTATAATCTTGAAATGTAGCATCGCTAGGATTTGTTACAGCATCTACTTGAACAGAGTCACCCATTGTGTATTCACTTTTAAAATCATCTTCGAAAGCGATGCTCTCTACTTTGACTTTTGTTCGTATATTATCTAGAGCAACAAGTTCTGTAGAATAGCCAACATCGCCAGCATTCTTGAAATGAACAGAGTAAGTATTGTTTGGATCAAGAGAGTCGAAAGTTGCCTTCCCATCTGTATCATCATCTGTATAGCTTATTGTCTTTTTGTCGCCAACAACATTGTTATTGGTATTATCAGTAAGCCATAGAGTAAGAGTGTAGTTTCCTTTTGCAAGTTTTGGATATTTCCATGTTATATCTATCTTATGAGCAGGATCTTCACTATTGATTGTTGCACTCACATCTGTGACATTGCTTATATATGAAATGATGTTTTCATCTGATAGCTTGAAGTTGTTCTTCTCGTTTGAATCTACAATACTTGTAACATTTGGGACAATTATAATGCTTGTGTTGAAAGTATCAGCAATAGCTTGCTCTTTGTTGTCGATCCTAGTATATATTCGGAAGAAAATCCTGTCGCCTTTGGTTGTGGGTACATCTTGTTGCGTGTAAGTATACTTTGTCTTAGTAAAATCATTGACCCATTGTATTTTAGCATCGCTATATGGCGCATTTGTCTCTTGGTCATATGCAACAAAACCTAGGAGATTGGAGTTTATAGCATTCGCAAGCGGATTATCATTGTCCAAGGAGAGTTCAGACCAATCTATAGTAACAGAGAAAGAACCTTTGCCTTTATCAGAATAATCCAGTTTGATTGTAGCTGAGTTGACACCTACTGGCTTTACTTCCAAACGAGAAGAGCCAGATGCAATCAATGAGTCAGATGAATATGCATCAACTGTGATATCATATGTACCGATCCTCACATCATTTAGCACAATTGAGCTAGAGGCATCAAAATCCTGAGTATATTTATCCTCTCCTCCTGCTTTAAGCTTCACAGTAAACTTATCAAATTCAGGGACATCTGGCACAATTGTCCTTGTTGCCTTTTTAACTCCATCGATTGTAAGTCTGACAGAGGCTTTATCAACTGTCGTTGGATTTTCCTTGCATGCTGAGAACAATACCAATATAACAAGAAAAGCCAGAATTATATTCTTTTTCATAATATATTTCCCCTTTTGTATTATACAAATTAATTCTAGAGTGTATGTTAACGAACATTTTAAATCAATTTTGTTCGTAATCATTGAAGTAGTTTGACTATGAAATGTCAATACTTTGACCCATGTCTTTATGATAATAGTTTCTTTTAAGCTGTAATACTTTCGAGTAAAATATCATGATAAACAACAGATAACCGAAATTAAATCCTTTCAGATCAGGATAATTCGTTGCAAAGAAATCAGCCAGTTTCTGCACAAATGCATCAACATATTCAGCATTTTCAGACTGCAAACTAATATATTCGCCTATATCACAGTACATTAAATAATGAATTCCCAAAAATCACTATTTAAGAACAACAGACAAAGAAAAAAGCCCCTTCCGGAGCTCTTTTCTTTTTGATATTCCTATATTTAGAATGTAAAACCAAGAACCAAATCAGCTGAAGCTGTAGATTTCTTTGCTGGAAGCAAGTATCTGTAATTAGCTTCAAGACCAAGAGAGAATGTATCTGTCACTCTGAATCTCATACCAACATTTGCTGAAGCAAACCAAGCTGAAGAGAATATACCAACGTTTCCAAGAGAATGGCCGAATGTTTCTTGATTATCCTCTTTTTCGAAATATGGGTTGATTATTGAATATCCAGCACCACCACCGAGATAGAAATCGAATCCATCATTTCCGAAATACATCATCAACTTTGCATCAACTGAGCTATCATACCAAATAGTTCCAATCTTAAATGTGTCTTTGATATCAAAGTTGGACCACTTCTGCTCTCTAGGCTCGAGGATTGTATTTACATCAAATCTCAAACCAAGGCCCCAATGCCCTGCATGAACGATGTTTTGCAAATCAAGAGCAAGTGAGAATCGTGGGAATGCGCCATCTAGAGAGAACTTGTCGAATGTCACATTTGTAGATGCACCACCAGAGATAAGAAGATTTGTCTTATATCCATAGTTGTATTGAGCCTTCTTCTCAACAACAGCTGTAGCATCTTCCTTTTCTTCTACTACAATCTCATCTTCCTCAACAGGAGCTTCTACTATAACAACTGGCTCCTCTTCAACGATTACAACAGGCTCTTCCTCGACTGGAGCTTCAACCACTACTGGCTCTTCTTCGACAATCTCTTCGACAACGACAGGCTCTGGCTCCTCGACCAACAATGGCTCAGCTACAGCAACTGCTGACTCTGACCAATTCTCACCATCGTAAGAACATTGAAGATATAGTGTATAGCTCTGATAAGGATCGAGTTCAGTTGCATCGTATGAGAGCACAGTGTTAGGAACAACTGTCCATCCTTCTTCCGATTCATTATTCAATTGATAACGATAATAACTTACATTCTGATCGTCATGGCTCCACTTCCAAGTGACAGACATTGTCTGCGCGGCCAATACAGGTGCAATCAAAGCGGCCAATACAGCCAAAACCATAACAAGTCTTTTTGCTTTATTCATTTCTAATCTCCTATAATAAAGAGGCTAACATTGATTATAATACATCAATTCTTATGTCGAAACAAGGAATTTGACGTTTTAACATTATAAAGAGGTGGTATAAGAAAATAATGAACAAAGTGGGAGTTTTTTGCGGTTCATCATTTGGTACAAATCCATTTTACAAAGAGAAAGCAATTGAATTGGGACAAGAAATAGCCAAAAGAGGTTTTTCTCTCGTCTATGGCGGTGGAAACAAAGGTCTTATGGGCGCAATTGCCCACGCTGTCTACGAGTGTGGTGGAGAAGTAATCGGAGTACTACCGAAGGCAATGGCAACAGATGCTGTCCTAAATGGCTCTGTTCATACACGCCTGATCATAGTTGACGATATGCATGAAAGGAAGAAGACAATGTACGAATTATCTGATGGATTTATAGCAATGCCTGGCGGAATCGGGACATTCGAAGAAGTGCTCGAGATCTTTACATGGAGACAACTTGGCATACACAAGCACAATATAGCGCTGTACAATCCTCTTGGTTTCTGGAACTACATGACATTGCAACTTCAAAAGGCTAAAGACGAGGGGTTTATCACAAAGGAAGTACTGGATACACTTATTATTGAAAGCGATGCAACTTCCATCCTCGACAGGCTTGAGGAAATGCCCAAGGAGCTTCCATCAAAAATATGAAAGAAAGAATCAAAAGAACGATAATAGACTATATTTACATCACTATAGGAGCAGCGCTTACAGCATTGTCGACAGCTCTTTTTCTTAATCCAGCTAAACTTGCGCCAGGAGGGATTTCCGGTATTTCGACAATCATATACCATCTGACTGGTTGGAATCTGGGACTTATTATGCTTGTCCTATCTATACCAATTTATATATTCGGTCTTCTTCTGTTTGGAAAGGAATATGGATTGAGTACATTGGTAGGTTCTATTCTCCTATCTGTTTTTACAATGATATGGAACAAATTATTCGGCTATGATGGCATTCTTGACTACTCAAGAGACATATCATATTGGCTTTCATCACTATATGGAGGAATCATTGCCGGTGTTGGAATCGGGCTTGTTATGCGCTCAGGGTCAAACACAGGTGGCACAGATATTCTTGCACAAGCTCTTGCAAAATATGCTCACCTTCCACAAGGTTCATCGCTGATGATTGTTGATGGCTTTGTCATTCTTGGCTCTGCTTTCATATTTGGAATCGAGAGTGCATTATACTCTGTTGTTGTCGTAATATTGACATCGATAATAATCGATAAATTCGTGATGATCCTTGGCACTGGATATGCAAAGACTGTTTATATAATATCAAAAGACTTGAATCAAATCGGCACTTATATTGTCACAGATCTCGACAGAAGCGGTACTGTAATAAGCGCAAAAGGCTTCTTCTCGAATGAAGACAAGCCTATGCTAATGACAGTTGTTCCGAATCAAGATATCCCAAAATTGGTCAGAGCAATAAAGAAAATAGACCCGAATGCTTTTACAATCATACAAGAGACTGTACATGTTCTTGGAGAAGGATACAAAAGCCTTTCAAAGGTTGCGTCTTCAAATGACGTGACGCAAACGAAATAAAAAACACATATTGCCACTCTTTCAAGAAAGACTTATATTATCAATAGAAAATACCCTAACCCGGTAGGAGGCAAATATGTCAAAAGAGAAAAAAGAAAGCAAGAAAAATTCAACAGATAAAACAACAAGAAGAGACTCTGATGAAAAAAGCCAGCTCATTGCAAGACTCAATCGCATTGAAGGGCAAATACGTGGGATCAAGAATATGGTCGAAAAAGACCAATATTGCGTAGATATCATAGTTCAGGTTATGGCTGCAAAAGCCGCTCTCGATAGCGTAAACAGAGTAATTCTTTCAAACCATCTCAACAATTGCGTGGTAAATGATATAAAAGAAGGCAAGATGGAGAAAGTTGAGGAACTCTCCGAACTATTTAAAAAAGTAATTAAATAATCAGGGAAAACACAATGAGACAATTCAATATAACTGGTATGAGCTGTGCTGCATGCTCATCTCGTGTCGAGAAAAGCGTCTCAAAGCTTGATGGCATTGACTATTGTGCCGTGAATCTTCTTACAAATTCGATGATGGTAGATGGCACAGCCAGTGATGCTCAGATCATAAAGGCTGTTGAAGACGCTGGCTATGGCGCTTCGCCTAAAAAAAAGAGCATGAACGGAAGAGACAACTTCCAAGACGAATCGGTTTTGAAAGATGAGGAAAGCCCAAAGATCCTGAAGCGATTGATTGCATCGACTATATTTATGCTATTATTGATGTATGTAGCGATGGGACATATGATGTGGTCGTGGCCTCTTCCATATTTTCTTTCATCGAACCATCTCGCAATCGGCCTTGTAGAGCTACTGCTGACAATCCCAGTCATGGTGATAAACCAAAAATTCTTCATAAGCGGATTCAAAGCTCTTATAAAGAGAGCCCCAAATATGGACACACTCGTCGCATTGGGCTCATCGGCAGCCTTCCTCTACTCGCTTTATGCTCTTTTTGCACTATCATCAGCTACTGTCAAAGGCGATAGCAGTGCCCAGATGAAGTACATGCACGAGTTCTACTTTGAATCTGCAGCAATGATCCTGACGCTAATCACAATAGGAAAATACCTAGAAGCAAAGTCAAAGGGAAAAACAACCGATGCCTTGAAGAAACTCATGGAGCTTGCTCCAAAAAACGCAACAATAATCAAGGATGGAAAAGAATGCAAAGTCTCTATCGACGATGTATCAATTGGCGATATATTCGTTGTAAAACCTGGAGAAAGCATTCCTGTCGACGGCATTGTATTGGAAGGCGAAAGTGCAATTGACGAGTCATCTCTCACAGGAGAGAGCATTCCTGTCGATAAAACTGTAAACGACAAAGTCTCAGCTGCTACTATAAACCAATCTGGGTTTTTGAAGTGCAAGGCAACTAGAGTTGGGGAGAATACAACTCTATCACAAATAATACAAATGGTATCTGATGCATCAGCAACGAAAGCACCTATTGCAAAAGTTGCCGACAAAGTATCTGGCATCTTTGTGCCAAGTGTGATCCTGATTGCAACATTAACAACAATAGGATGGCTTATTGCAGGAAAAGAGTTCTCATTTGCACTTGCAAGAGGCATATCAGTACTGGTGATAAGCTGTCCATGTGCATTAGGACTTGCAACACCTGTCGCAATAATGGTAGGAAGTGGAATCGGTGCAAAAAATGGCATTCTTTTCAAAAATGCGGAAAGCCTTGAGCAAACGGGCAAAGTCGATATTGTCGTATTAGACAAGACAGGCACAATAACCGAAGGAAAGCCATCTGTGACAGGCGTCTATGCCAATGATGGGATAGAAAAAGATGAGCTTCTCAGGCTTGCTGGATCTGTTGAAAAAAAGAGTGAGCATCCTCTTTCAAAAGCCGTCACATCATATTTGGACAAGCTGAATATAAAGACAGTAGAGGTAGATTCGTTCAAGGCTCTTTCAGGAAATGGAGTTGAAGCGAAACTTGACGGGAAGCAACTTGTCGGTGGAAGCTACAAATATATAAAGGGAATAACAGAGATTTCAGAGAAAATGGAAGATCTTTACAAAACGCTCTCTTCAAATGGCCAAACACTTCTCTTCTTTGCTTATGATGGAAAACTCTTAGGAGCAATATCTGTCGCCGATACGCTAAAACCTGACAGCAAGAAAGCTATAAGCGAGCTGAAGAATATGGGCATAGATGTTGTGATGCTCACTGGTGACAACGAAATCACAGCAAATGCAATTGCAATGAAAGTTGGAATCGACAAAGCAATTGCGAATGTATTGCCTGGAGGAAAAGAGCAAGAGATAAAAACTCTTGAAGAGAAAGGCAAAGTCATGATGGTAGGAGATGGAATAAATGATGCACCAGCCCTTACAAGAGCAAATATAGGAGTTGCAATAAAGAGTGGAACAGATATTGCAATGGATGCTGCCGATATAGTATTGATGAACTCCAAACTTTCTGATGTACCAGCAACAATAAGGCTATCTAGGCAAGTTTTGAAGAATATACATGAGAACTTATTCTGGGCTTTCGGCTACAATATCATCGGAATTCCACTTGCAATGGGGCTCTTTATCCATCTTCTCGGATGGAATCTAAACCCGATGTTTGGAGCTGCGATGATGAGTATTTCCAGCTTCCTCGTAGTTACAAATGCGCTTAGGCTCAATTTATTCGATATAAAAAGCACTAAGCATGACAAGAAAAAGACAAAACATATGAAAAATAAGGAAGACAAGATAATGACAAAAACACTTAAAATCGATGGTATGATGTGCTCTCATTGTGAAATGACTGTAAAGAAAGCACTTGAAAGCATAGATGGAGTGGAAAGTGCAAAAGCTGACCATGAAAAAGGAGAAGCATTTGTAGAACTTTCAAAACCAGTTGATGACAAAACTTTAAAAGAAGCTGTGGAAGCAAAAGACTATAAAGTGATCTCTATCAAATAGAAAAACAATAGGAGCTACTTGAGAAAGTCTAGGCTTTTGATAGTAGCCCTATTACATTAAAAATCGCCCAGAAAGTATAGGAAATTTGCATTTTCAAATATGTCTTAGCATGATAGACTAACTCCTATTACCCCCCCCCGTATTTATTTGCTAAATAGGTGGGTTAAAAGGACGGACTATGGTCAAAAAGACATTGATGATTCTCTTTATCGCAACACTCTCTCTTTCTCTCTTCATTTCTTGCAACAATGAAAACAAGCTTCCAGAGCAAGAAGGGAATATTGTCTATGAAAGCGCGACAAAAAGCGTACAAAAAGAAATATATTCACTATACAAACTCTCGGAAAATCTAAAAGAATGCTACACTGAATCTGAAGATCTAAAAGCAACAACTTTGTTCTGTGATAACGAACTTCTTGAAATAGTCGGTGCACTATATGGTGAAAATGATGCTCTTGGCTCAGATTTATACTTTGAGGAGAATGGAAAGAAGCATTATCTATACTCAGAGGAAGTAGAATCCATCTACGATCTTGTCACCTACTCTTTCAAAGATAAAGAAAACCAAACCTCTCTTGATGTAAAAATAGATGACCCACTTAAAACTATTGTTTTAAAGAACCTAGAATTCGATGCTGATTTTACAGAGCCAAAAAAATCATTGAATGTTAAAATAGATGCAACGTTAAAAACTCTATATGATGAGGATCATAAAGTAGTTTCATATGATTTGGATCTAATCTTTAATGGAAAGGTCTATCCTCATTTCCATTTTGAAAACACAGAAAATGGATATCTCTTTACTTATGAAGGTAGCTCATATATCCATACACATGAATTCTCTCCATGGCAAAGGCAGAGTGACCCTCAAGAAGACATAGAAGGAAGAGATATAAGAGAATGCAGTTGTGGTTACTTTGAAACCAGAATAATACCAAAGCTTAATGCAAGAGAGGTAACTGTCACATGTACACTAGAGAAAACATATGATGGCAAAGAAATCGATATCTTAAATAGCATAGAATTTCTCGGGGATGGAACAGCAACCATAGAATACAAAGAAAAAGATGCAAGTGATGACAAGTATAGCACTGAAGGCCCAAAAGATGCAGGAGAGTATACAATTCGAATCTCTGTTCCAGCATCTGGAGAATATACTACCTTAAGCACAAAGGAAGTTGATTACACTATTTCAAAAATAAAGCTTGCAGACGAGAATACTCCAATCACAGGTATCTTCAAAGATGAGGTAAAAACATACAATGGAAATACGCAAACGTGGGAAGCAAAAGTTAGCAATAGCGAAACAAGAGGCTTTACAGCTTTCTCGTCAATCATTGATGGAGAGACACTCACAATCAGAGTTACAACAAATAAAAGCGATGCATCAGGCACAGATAAAAACATGTATCTCTTCAATTACAACTA
>ERZ808242.281-NODE-281-length-38352-cov-4.591665_pt1 | contig 38352 bp, 35 predicted proteins | sample MGYA00521244_ERZ808242 | MGnify/ENA primary metagenome ERZ808242 (study PRJEB31516, sample SAMN03275573) | gut metagenome | biome: mammalia-associated habitat; material: feces | host: Papio cynocephalus | place: Kenya | collected 2012-07-27 ... | reverse complement strand
TTTTTCGGCGTCTGCCAGTGTTATTCCGGCTGCCCAGCGAGCAGCTATGGGCAAAAAAACAGGATGTATCAAACGAATGCTGGGAACGTGTGCTACTGTAGAAGAAGCATTGGACAAAACTGCCGCATGGGGCGGTCCTAAATTTTTCCTGTTGGCAGATGCTACTGAATTAGCCTATGTAGAAGTAGGAAAAAACAATCAGATTGCAGTAAAAAGACAGAAAAACGGGACTTTGGCCCATACGAATTTTTATTTGAGCCAAGAATTTCAGCAGCTGAATTTGAAAGCAGGGATTTCGGCGCGGCACCGCTATGCGCGCATAGAAGCACTGCTGGATTCGCAGCATACACCCTATCGGCTTGATGATTTGCTGCCATACAGTACAGATCGGTCAGACGGTCCGGACAACAGTGTTTGGAGAGAAGGAAGCCGTCCGCAGGGACCGCAGACTATAGCGACTTTCGGCGTTTGGCTGCATGCCCATGCCAAGCCGGACGTATTTGTCAGGGTGCGGCAGCAGCCAACGGATAAAGGACATGAAACCGTATATCAGTGGAAGGGAGCGAATCTGTTCCCAGATAAATCATGACAGCAGTTTGCATGCCGTGAAAGAGAAACTGTTTTAGCGTAGGAAAGGTTATGGATTAAAGCGCGCAGGGGGAACAATATATGACAGCCAGTGAACAGGAATGGGAACATATTTTGCACATTAAAACAGCCGGACGGGATGACAGCCAAGCTGACGGAGAACACCATCCTTATGAACCGACAGATTACTGCGTGTTGGAACGGCTGGCCAACAGCGGCTATATTCGCAAAAAAAGTACCTTGCTGGATTATGGCAGCGGCAAGGGACGGGTTGGTTTTTTCTTGTCGTACCAGACAGGCTGTCATTCTATTGGCGTTGAGTATGACAAGCGGTTGTGGCAAAAAGCGATGGCCAACTGGCAGACTGCGGCATCCTGCAATCGCGTTTCCTTTGTGTTGGCAGATGCGGCCGTGTATGACGTGCCGGACTGTGTGGACTGCTGTTTTTTCTTTAATCCCTTTGCTCTGCATACGCTCAAACGTGTTTTGGGCAGGCTGTTAGACTCATGGCAGCGCAGGCCCCGGCAGATATATTTATGCTTTTACTATTTGTATGAAGATACAGCAGCCTATGTGGCACAGCACGTGCGGCTGCATTTGGAAGAATGTATATCTTGTCAGGATTTGTTTCCCGGCGCGGACCGTAAGGAAACCATATGGGTGTATACGATTGTGTAGAAGCAAAGCCGGATATATAGTCAGTAGTGGAGCTATTCATGGTGTAATACGAAGGGAGACATGGCGAATGGTACGAGAGATTGTACGGGATGTTATTTTTTTAGGACGGAAATCGCAGAAGGCAGTACGGGAAGATTTGCCGACAGCACAGGATTTATTGGATACGCTGGCAGCGCATCGGCAGGAATGTGTCGGCATGGCGGCGAATATGATTGGCGTGCTGAAAAATATTATCGTCGTGCATACGGAACAAGGCGATAAAATTTTTATCAGTCCGGTCATAGAACAGAAATGCGACCCCTATACGACGGAAGAAGGCTGCCTTTCTTTGACGGGCATGCGGCAGACGACTCGGTATCGGAAAATCGTCGTAGTGTATGAAGATATGAAAATGAAAAAACACCGTCGCACCTATACGGGCTGGACGGCTCAGATTATTCAGCATGAATGCGATCATGTAAATGGCATACTGATATAATGAATAATCACAGAAAAAAGCAAATTCTATGAAAAATAGGGCTGAAGCAACATGAATTCATTCTTTCATTTTGCTTCAGCCCTATTATGATGTGCTTTCTTCAAACTTCAAACAAAAAAACAAAAACTTAAGAAAGAAGGACAGCGTGCAGTATAGTAAAAACGGTATATTGCAATCCCATCATGTTTATAGTTATTGCAGTTCTTCAGCTGTCGGTTCTACGCCAAACCATTTTTTGTAAAGTGCAGTATATGTACCGTCGGCTTTGAGTTCCGCCAAGGCCTTATTGATACGTTCCAATTCTTTTTCATGACCTTTGTCGATAGCCATAGCAGAACCGGCCAGTTTTTTCGGTTCACCGACGACTTTCAAATCCGATAAGCCACCCTTGGCGATATAGTAGAGAGCGACGGCTTTGTCAATGGCGACGGCCTCGCTGGCACCTGTCTGCAATTCCTGCAGGCATTGGTAATTGGCGTCAAACTGTTTCAATACGGCGCCCTGTTTTTCGGCAAAATCAGCTGGTTTGGAACCTGCTTGTACGGCAACTTGTTTGCCTGTAATATCATCCCAGCCCTTGATAGTCGTGTTGTCTTGGCGTACGACGATGACGGAACCGCCAATGTAGTACGGTGCCGTGAAATCGACTTGTTTTTTCCGTTCGTCTGTAGCAGACATAGCTGAAGCGATGACGTCGATTTGGTTGCTTTTTAATGCAGGAATCAATGCATCAAACCCCATAGCCTTGATTTCGACTTTCCGGCCCAGCTTATCCCCAATGGCTTGTGCCAAATCAATATCAAAACCGACGTAGGAGTCGCCTTCTGTTGCTTCAAACGGCGGGAAAGACGGTTCGGTGCCGACGATTAACGGTTTGTCCGTTTTTTCTGTTGTTTTTGCATCTTGCGAGCCGCAGCCTGCCAGCAGTGAAATCGTGGTGAGAGCTGCAAGTCCGGCAAGTATCCATTTTTTATTCATATTCATACACCCCTTGTCTTTTATATCAAGAATATGCAAGTAATTATACAACTTAAAAGAATAAAAATCAAGGAAGTACAGCTAAAACATACAAAAAAACAATAAAAAATAGAGTGCACTGTCTTGTTTGCCTTATATATAATATATGTATATAAAAATACCATTACAAAAAAATAAAATCATTGTTTATTTCTTCATAATGGTATGCACAGGTTTAATTCTTTTTAGGCAGCCGCTTGAGGGACAGACCAATACGTCCGCGCTGGACATCGACGGAAATAATCATGGCATCGACAATGTCGCCGACGTTGATGATGTCTGTAGGATGGCGGAAGCGGTGACTGCATAATTCAGAGCGGTGAATAAGTCCTGGTGTTTTCAAACCAAAATCGACAAAGGCACCGAAGTCAACGACATTGTGCACCGTGCCGCGCACGATTGTGCCTACTTTTAATTCGTCCAACGAAACGACATGACGGCGTGTCAGCGGTTTGGGAAATTCGCTGCGGACATCCCGACCCGGCTTGCGGAGTTCTTCCAGGATATCACGGATAGTCGGCTCACCGGCATGCAGGGAAGCGGCCAACAGCGGCACGGCATTCATTTGAATTTTTTCCTGCAGCAGATGCAGTTTGGATGTATCCTGCAAATCTGTCGGTACGAAACCGTAATGAGCGGCAATTTTTTTGGCCAGGTCATAGGATTCGGGATGGACGGATGTGTTGTCTAATGGTTCGTTGCCGTCTTTGATGCGTAAAAAACCGGCACATTGGGTAAAGGTAGCAGGACCCAGCCGACTGACGGACAGCAGTTCCTGCCGGTTGTGAAAGGGGCCGTTTTCGTTGCGGTAGGCAATGATATTGGCAGCCGTAGCAGCTGTCAGACCGGATACATGCTGCAGCAAGGCGGCAGAGGCGGTGTTCAAATCGACGCCGACATAATTCACGACCGATTCGACAACGGTGTCTAAGGCAGCTGACAGGTCTTTTTGATTGACATCATGCTGATACTGGCCGACGCCGATGGATTTGGGATCGATTTTTACGGATTCTGCCAATGGATCTTGAATTCGGCGGGCAATGGACACGGCGCCGCGAATGGTGACATCCAAATCGGGAAGTTCTTCGCGTGCCAAGTCTGAGGCTGAATAGACGGATGCACCGGCTTCATTGGCAATGATATACGGACAGGAGAGATGCTGCGCTGTCAGCATAGAGGAAACGAACTGTTCCGTTTCATAGGAGGCTGTGCCGTTGCCGATAGAAATTAACGTTACGCCGTATTTTTTTATCAGTTTTCCTAAGGAAACAGCACTTTGCTGCCGCTGTCGTTCAGAATTCGTCAGATAGTAGGTGCCATGTGCCAGTACTTGTCCTGTAGGATCAATGACGGCTGCTTTACAGCCTGTGCGGTAGCCAGGATCTAAGCCTAAAATCGTTTGTCCGGCAAAAGGCGGCTGCAGCAGGAGACTGCGTAAATTTTTGGCAAAAACGGCAATAGCTTGTTTATCCGCTTTTTCTGTCAAGTCACTGCGAATTTCACGCTCCATCTGTGGAAAGATAAGCCGTTTGTAACTGTCGGCCGCAGCGGCAGCTAGAATATGATAATATGGAGAACGGCCGTGCACGATGGTTTGGGTCAATTTTTTTATATAGAAATCATGATCAGCCGTCAGTGTTACTTTTAACTGTTTCTGCGCTTCGCCGCGGTTGATGGCCAAAATACGATAGCTTGGCAGATGGCAGATGCGTTCGCTGAAATCTTTATACGTAGCCATTGTCGGCGCATCCGTTTCTTCGACTTGCAGCGTGCAGGTCAGTTTGGCTGACTGCCAAAGAGCATGGCGAAGAAATTGGCGAAACGGCGCCAATTCAGAAATCCGTTCAGCTAAAATATTAGCGGCACCGCTGATGGCATCTTCTACGGATGGAACGTCAGCAGTCAGATAGGAAGATGCGGCTTTTTCCGGACTGGCCCCCTGCGGGTCCTGCTGCCAAAATATATCGGCAAGCGGTTCTAAACCGGCATCTCGTGCTAGGGATGCTTTCGTGCGTTTTTTTGGCTTATACGGTAAATATATATCTTCTATTTCCTGTAGCTGCGCAGCAGCTTCCAACTGTTTGGCCAATTCATTTGTCCATTGGCCTTGTTCCATAATGGATTGGCGGACTGTTTCGCGGCGGCTGGCTAAGGCCTGTTCGTGTGTGTACTGCTCTTGGATTTGGCGAAGTTGTAATTCATCTAGTACGCCTGTGGCTTCTTTGCGGTAGCGGGCGATAAACGGAATGGTGTTGCCTGCCTGCAGCAGCTGTAAGGCTGTCTGCACTTGACTGACACGGACTCCGACGGCATCGGCTACGGTATGAATGATTTGTTCTTCTGTCATAAAGGAGCTCCTTTCTCTTTCTATTTATTATGGGTGTAAGACGGCGGCAGGTCAAGTAAAAGGTAAATTTTTATCAAATGGGAAGCAAATGTTTGTTGGATGCATCGTAAAATTTCATATTATGAATTAAAAATTCATATTGAAAATATTGAAATTTTTGTTGATAACCGTTACAATATAATAGGAGATACTTACATGGCATAGTAGGAATACAACAGTACTTTTTATATGCCTAACTGAGAAAAAAGGAAGGGGAAAATAACATGAAGATTGCCGAATTATTGCGGAATAATGGCTACAAAGTGACGCCGCAGCGATTGGCTGTGTATGAAGCTATTAATCATAATACGACACATCCCAATGCAGAAGCGATTTATGCAAAGCTGCAGCCCCAATATCCGTCTATGAGTTTAGCTACGGTGTATAAGACGATGGAGATTTTTGCTAAAATTGGCGTTGTCAAAATATTGCAGTGCGGAGAAGACGCCCACCGCTACGATTACAACACAACGCAGCATGCTCATATTCGCTGTGTTCGCTGTAACCGGGTCATTGACGTAGATATTGACGAAATGGCATTGGCAAACCAAGCAGCAACTCAATCCGGCTTTGTCATTGAAGGCGTCAGCTTATCGTTTTTAGGCTTGTGCAAAGAGTGTGAAAAAGCACTGGCAGCCCAAAAAGTGGCACAAAAAACAGCAGATAAACTGCAGTTAGCAGCAGGAAATTAGACGTGCGGAACAAGGGGCTGCTGCATGAAGCGTGTTGTCATGCGCTGCCTCGTTTCTCTAGCCGTTTGATACTGGATTTGCGCTGCACTTACAGCGTAGTATGCAAAGGAGCCGTCATATCATGTGATGCGACGGTTCCTTTTTTATATAGGAGTGAGCAATATGTTGCATATAGGATGTCATTTATCAGTTTCGCAAGGATTTTTGCATATGGGAAAAGAAGCCGCGTCGATTGGTGCGGATACGTTTCAGTTTTTTACGCGCAATCCCCGCGGCGGCAGCGTGCGGGCATTGGATACAGCGGATATACAGGCATTAAACGTGTTTATGAAAAAGCATCAGTTCGCACCGATTTTAGCCCATGCGCCGTACACCCTGAATGGTTGTTCCAAGACAGAGAAAACACGGCGGTTTGCCTTGGAAGCCATGACAGAGGATTTACAGCGTTTGGAATATGTAGACAACTGCCGCTATAATTTCCATCCGGGCAGCCATGTAGGACAGGGCGTCGATACGGGCATTGATTACATTGCCCAAATGCTCAACACGGCCATGTTTGCTGGTCAAAAGACGACGGTCCTGCTGGAAACCATGGCAGGAAAAGGAACCGAAGTAGGCCGCAGTTTTACAGAACTGGCACGGATTTTGGACAAGGTGAAGCTGATAGATAATATGGGTGTATGTCTGGATACGTGCCATGTATTTGATGGCGGCTACGATATTGTAGAACAGCTGGACAGCGTGCTTGACGAATTTGACCGTTGCATTGGCTTGGATAAGTTAAAAGCAGTTCATCTCAATGACAGCAAGAATGAATTGGGCAGCCACAAAGACCGGCATGAAAAAATCGGCCAAGGCCATATTGGCATGGAAGCCTTTACACGGATTATCAATCATCCGGCACTGCGCAGCCTGCCTTTTTATTTGGAAACGCCCAATGAACTGGCTGGGTATGCCAAAGAGATAGCCATGCTGCGGCAGGCCTATGCAGAATAACTACGTGTATCGTATGGGAGGAGGATTGTCGTGCGAATTTTACATACAGCAGATTGGCATTTGGGAAAAATGTTTTATGGAGAATATTTAACGGATGAACAGGCATATGTATTGACGACACAGTTTTTGCCGCTGCTTCGGGAAGAGCGGATTGATGCGGTTCTCTTGTCCGGTGATGTGTACGACCGCAGCCTGCCGCCGACAGGCGCCGTTGCGCTTTTTGATGAGATTGCGACGAAAGTAACGGCAGAATTGGGAATTCCCTTTTTGGTTATCAGCGGCAATCATGACAGTGCTTCCCGGTTATCGTTTGGCAGCGCGTTATTGGCCAAACAAGGACTGTTTATTACGGGAGAATTGGAAAAGGCCAGCGGCCCTATCGTACTGGAGGATGCGTACGGCCCGATTGCGTTTGTACCTGTGCCGTTTGCAGAACCGGCTGTCGTGCGCCATTACAGGCAGGATGATACGATTCGCACGCATGAAGATGCGCTGAAAGCTATGCTGGCTGTGCAGGGAAACACCGATATAGCACGCAAAATCTGTCTGGCGCATACATTTGTCGTTGGGGGTGCGGTCAGCGATTCTGAACGGCCCTTGTCTATTGGCGGCAGTGATGCCGTGCATGCCGATATATTTGAAGGGTATGCGTATACGGCATTGGGACATCTCCATGGCCCGCAGCAGGCAGGCCGTCCCAGCGTGCGCTATGCCGGCAGCCTGCTGAAATATTCATTTGGCGAAGCACGGCAGAAGAAAGGGGCTGTCCTTGTCGATATAGACGGCAGCGGCAAAGTGGAGACAACCTGTATTCCGTTTACGCCGCGCCATGATGTACGGATTGTGGAAGGTGCCTTTGCCGATATACTGCAGAATACGTCTGAAAGCGGCCGTGATGATTATTTGCTGTTTCGCCTGACCGATACAGAGCCTATTCTTGACGGCATGGCAAAGCTGCGGCAGAAATACCCGCGGGCCATGGCCCTAGAAACGCCAAACCGGCAGCATGCTGCCGCCTCAGACCGTGCTTTTAACGTACAGCAAACGACGGAAGCCCAATTATTTTCCGGATTTGCCAGGGCGATGCAGGGCGGCAGAGAACTGACTGACTGTGAACAGCAGTATGTGGATGAATTGTGGGAACAGCTGCGCCGCCAAGAAGGAGAGGGTTTGTTATGAGACCAATTTATTTAGAAATGCATGCGTTTGGCCCATATGCCGGCAAACAGGCAGTAGACTTTACGCAGCTGGGTACAAGAAATGTATTCCTCATATACGGCCCGACAGGCGCCGGCAAGACGACGGTGTTGGATGCGATCTGTTATGCCTTGTACGGCGATACCAGCGGCAGCAGACGGTCTGGCGCGCATATGCGCAGTGAATATGCATCGCCGCAGGAGCCGACGTCTGTCTGCTTTGTTTTTGCTATTGGCAGTTCCTGCTATCGGGTGGAACGGCAGCCGGAACAGGAAATTGCCAAAAAACGGGGTCATGGCCTGAAGCATGCGGCAGCTACGGCGATACTGTATGCCTGTAAGCAAAATGGCGAGACGACGCAGGTTTTGGCAGCAAAAAACGTAACTGCAGCCGTGGAAAATTTATTGGGTTTTAAATCCGAACAGTTTCGCCAGGTAGTATTGCTGCCGCAAGGAGATTTTCGCAAACTGCTGTTAGCCAGTTCCAGCGAGCGGCAGCAAATTATGCAGACCCTCTTTCACACACAGCGGTATGCTATGCTGCAGGAACTTGCCAAAAAACAATATGATGCTATTGCTAAGTCCTACAGCCTGCTTGCCGATCGGACGCAGCAGACACTGCAGCAGCTGGAAGTGGCATCCGCAGCAGACTTGCAGACTAAACTGGCTGATATGCAGCGCGTCAAAGAAGAACAAGAGAAGGCACTGCAGCAGGCAAGAGCTGACAGAGATGCCTATCAAAAGACTGTACAGGCAGCGCAGATGCTGTACGGACACTGGCAAACCGTAAAAGCCAAACGGCAGGAAGCAGCCCGGCTGGCAGCGCAAAAAGACGTATATGATGCCAAACGGGTGCATGTAGAACAACTGCGGCGGGTACAAGTATTGGCGGAACCTATGCAGCAATTGGATGAAATTTTGGCACAGGGCAAAGCGAAGGGCAGCGAAGCAGATAACATGGCGGCATCAGTCCAGCAAGCAGCGGCCCGCTATGCCCGTGTGCAGCAACAGGATAAAGAGCTGCAGGAAAAGCAAACTCTCATACAGGCAGAAAAAGAAGAATGTCTGCATCTGCAGGGATTAACAGACAAAGTAAAAGCGTATGCGGCGCTTTGTACGGAAGAACAAAACGTGGCCCGCTTGGCGCAGCAGGCAGAAGAGGATTGGCAGCGTGTGCGGCATGAGGCAGACGCGGTCCGAAAGCAGCTGGAAGAGGGACGCCGTGTATTGCGTCGGCAGGCGGAATGGATCGCAGAATGGGAAAAGGCCAAAGGCAAAGTAAAAGAAGTTTACGACCGTTGGCAGCAGGAAGTCCGCATAGAAGAAGTCTATAAAACATTAGCCGTACAGCAGCGGCGATGGAAGGAAGCGCAAGTACAAGAAAAAGCAGCAGCTGAAGCGGCAAACAACAGCCGCCTGAATTACGAAGCTGTACAAACCTTGTTTTTGCAGGGTCAGGCAGCTGTGCTGGCTGCCGATTTGCAGGACGGCATACCTTGTCCGGTCTGTGGTGCGACGCATCATCCGCAGCCGGCTGCAGCGATGAAACAAATGCCGCGGAAAGAGGACGTAGAACGGCGGAAACGGGAAGCCGATGCCAGCGAGCAAACACGGCAGCATGCTGCCTTAGCTGCCCGTCAGCGGGAAACAGAGTATAAAGCCAGCCAATCCCAGTATGAATCATTACGGCAGCAGTATCCGTTTGAAGGGGATAGTGCTGCATGGCAGCGGCAATATGCCATTTGGGATGAAAAACAGCAGGCATTGGCCAAACAGGTCGAAGAAGCGGCAGCACTGCAGCAAAAAACAACTGCGTGGGAAGAACGGCAAGTGAAGCTGCAGGCAGATGAAGAAACGATGCGGCGCAGCGTGGAAACAGTTAGACTGCAGGCGGCTCGTATTGCCGAAGGCAAAGAAAAAGCAGAAACGGATATCCCAGAAACATATCGAAATGAAAAACTGTTGTCAGAGAGAATTGCCGTTTTGGCAAATCATGTACAGTCTTATGAAAAAGCTGTAGGCGAAAGCAGTAAAGCCATGCTGGAAGCGACCAAAGAGCTGACTAAATATCAGGAACAGCATGCCTCTTTGCAAAAACAAGTACAGGCACTGCGAGATCAATATGTGCAAGCAGCAGCCGTATTGAGACAGCGGGTCGCAGCAGCCGGGCTGGAGAGTGTTGCGGCATGCCTCCGACTGCAGCGTGAAGTTCCGTTGATGCAGAAAGAAGAAGAAGATGTCGCATCGTATGACAAAAAAGTACAGCAGGTACAAGGACAGATTGCGCAGGAAGAAGCTGCAATTAGCGGGCAGACGGAGCCGGTCATGGCGCACTATACAGCTGTCTTGCAGGAAAAAAATGATACCTGCCGCCGCCTGGCCGAAGCAGGAGCTCGCCACTGTACACAGATGGAACAGCTTACAGCCATACAAAAACAGCTGGCAGACTGGCAGCAGAAGCAGGATGTGCTGACAAAGCAGTACAAAACCGTCGGGGCTGTTTATGAACTGATTGCCGGTAAACAAACCGGCGTCAATTTTGAACGCTATGTCTTGGGCGCACTGCTGGATGAAGTATTGGCGGCAGCTAATGTCCGTCTGGGCGGGATGAGCCGTCATCGGTACGAACTGCAGCGTTCCAAAACTTGGGATGACAAACGGGTAAAACAAATCGGCTTGGACATAGAAGTATTTGATAATTTTACCGGCTACGCCCGGCCAGCCAATACCTTATCCGGCGGAGAAACGTTTTTGGCATCGCTGTCACTGGCGTTGGGATTGGCAGATGTCGTGCAGACGTACTCCGGCGGCATTCATTTGGATACGATCTTTATTGATGAAGGATTTGGCACCTTAGATGGAGAAACATTGGATTTTGCATTAAAAGCATTATTGAATCTGCGTGCCGGCGGCCGTCTGGTCGGAATTATTTCCCATGTACCGGAGCTGAAAGAACGCATAGATGCCAGACTGGCAGTTCATAAAACCGATCGGGGAAGCACGGCGTCCTTTGAATTGTTATGATTCGTAAAAGTTATTTGAACCATCACCCAAAAGGGCATATAATAGGACAGAATGATTACAAAGAGCGTGTGGAGGAATAAAGATGTCTATTCAAAAAGTGAGAGAGTATTTTGCCCAATGGGGGATGCAAGACCGCGTGCAGGAACTCAGCCAGTCCAGCGCTACGGTCGAAGAAGCGGCAGCCGCACTGCACACAGAAGGCAAGCGTATTGCCAAATCCATGTCATTCCTTGTGGATGACCAGCCGATTTTGGTTATTTTTGCCGGCGATGCCCGTGTCGATAATCATAAGTTTAAAATGCGGTTTCATAAAAAAGCGACGATGATTAAACACGATGATGTCGAAGGCCTGATTGGTCATCCCGTCGGCGGTGTTTGTCCATTTGCCGTCAATCCGGACGTGACAGTCTATCTGGATGAATCGCTGAAACGATTTCAGACGGTGTTTCCGGCATGCGGCAGTGCCAACAGTGCTATAGAACTCACGCTGCCAGAGCTGGAAACCTATTCGCATGCTGCAGAATGGGTCGATGTATCCAAAGGCTGGCAGGAAGAAACATAGGAGGAAATAATATATGCAGTTTACATTTAACCATACCAACTTTAATGTATTAGATTTAAAGCGCAGCATGGATTTTTATCAAGAAGCGCTGGGGCTTACGGAAATACGCCGTATAGAAAAGCCTGATTTTACGATTGTCTATCTTGGTGACGGCGTATCTGATTTTTGCCTGGAACTGACATGGCTCAAAGATCGGAAAGAACCATATAATTTGGGCGAAAATGAATTTCACACGGCTTTTTGCGTCAAAGATATGGATGCAGCTTTGGCAAAACATAAAGCCATGGGCTGCGTAGTGTATGAAAATCCAGATATGGGAATTTATTTTATTGTCGATCCTGATGGATATTGGTTAGAAATTATTCCGGAGAAATAACAGATGAAGACAGAATATACACAGCGGACAGCCCGTCTGATTGGTCAGGAAAACGTGGCTGCTCTGGCAGAAAAAACGATTCTTATTTTTGGCGTCGGCGGCGTCGGCTCGTTTGCCGTAGAAGCCTTTGGCCGTGCTGGCGTAGGACATCTGATTCTTGTAGATGCCGATGTCTTTGACCCTTCTAATCTCAACCGTCAGCTGGGAGCTACGACGGCTACGATTGGCCGTAAAAAAGTAGAAGTCATGAAAGAACGGCTGCTGACCATCAACCCGGATATACAAATCGATACGTATGACATGTTTTACCTTCCTGGTGAACAGCCGGACTTTATTGCCAAGTCTGGCGCGGACTATGTCGTTGATGCCATTGATACGACCAGTGCCAAAATAGGTATTATTGAAGAAGCATATCGTGCCGGAATCCCTGTTATATCCGCCATGGGAGCAGGCAACAAGTTGCATCCGGAATTGTTTGAAGTAGCGTATATTGAAAAAACCTCTGTAGACCCACTGGCTAAGATACTGCGCAGAGAGTTGAAAAAGCGGCATATCTGCCGTATCAAGGTCGTATATTCTAAAGAACAGCCGCATCCTGTCCACACGGACACAGAAGAACGGCGCCCCAGTCCGGGCAGCATTGCCTTTGTTCCTTCTGCAGCCGGCATGATTTTGGCTGGAGCTGTTATTCGGGATTTGCTTCATATTGACTGAGAAAAAATTTTTTGGTGAGTTATACACAGGAGCTGCAGCCTCCAAACTGCAGCTTTTTTGATGGTTTGAAGCCTTTTTGATAAAAGTTGATAACACCTTTATGAAGTAGAACGGCATTGACAGAACATACTAGATATAGTATCATTGGTGAGTACTCAATGACGAGCGAAAACGGAATATATGGTATGTATCTTAAAGAAAAACATAGATTATATACAATATGAGGTGGAGGTAATGACATGTTGGAAGTAATCAAACGCAATGGACAAAAAGTTCCTTTTGATCGAGAAAAAATTACAGCAGCCATTGAAAAGGCAATGAACAGCAGCAGTGGGATTTATGAAGATGGGCAGGCTGAATTAATCGCAAAAGAAATAGAAGACTATGCATCGTCTATGCAAAAGGATATGACAATCTATGCGATTGAAGACCAAGTATATTATCGTCTGCTGAAATATAACAATCCGGCAACAGCCCGGGCTTATGAAAATTATAAAGCTATCCAGTCTTTTAAACGGCAGACCAATACGACGGATACAGACGTATTTGGACTGTTGAACAATACAAATATTGAAGTATTGGATGAAAATTCCAATAAAAACGGTCATGTCGTATCGACGCAGCGTGATTTGATTGCCGGTGAAGTATCCAAAGATATTGCACGGCGCAAGTTGATTCCGGCAGATATTGTACAGGCTCATGACAGCGGCGCCATTCATTTTCATGACATGGATTACATTATTCAGCCGATGTTCAACTGCTGTCTGATTAATCTGCAGGACATGCTCGACAACGGGACAGTTATCAACGGCAAAAAAATTGATACGCCTCATTCGTTCCAGGTTGCATGTACCGTTACGACGCAGATTATTGCCCAGGTAGCCAGCGGCCAGTACGGCGGCCAGTCTATCAACGGTATCGACCGGATTTTGGCACCATATGTACGCAAGTCCTTTGACCGCTACATGAAAGCTGTCGTCGAAGAACAGCGGGAAGTATACGGCATTGAACCGGACATGGAAAAAGCGGAAGAAATCGCTTGGAAACGGACGCGCAAGGAAATTAAAGACGGTGTACAGACCATTCAGTATCAAATCAACACGTTGATGACTACAAATGGCCAGGCTCCGTTTGTTACCTTGTTTATGTATTTCAAACCGGATTATAAATATGCCAAAGAAGCCGCATTGATTGATGAAGAATTGCTTCGCCAGCGTATTCAAGGCATCAAGAATGAAGCGAATGTATACGTTACGCCGGCATTTCCAAAACTGATTTATGTATTGGATGAACACAATGTCCGTGAAGGAAGCCCGTATTTCTATCTGACGAAATTGGCTGCTGAATGCACGGCAAAACGCATGTATCCGGACTACATTTCAGCCAAGAAAATGCGTGAAACCTATGAAGGCAACGTATTCAGCCCGATGGGATGCCGTTCCTTCCTGAGTCCTTGGAAAGATGAAAACGGCAACTATAAGTTTGACGGCCGTTTCAACATGGGCGTAGTATCCATCAACTTGCCGCAGATTGGTATTTTGGCAGACGGCGATGAAGAAAAATTCTTCCAAATCCTCGATAAACGGTTGGAACTGTGCAAAAAAGCCCTGTTGCTGCGCGTAGAACTGCTCAAACGCATTACGTCGGACGTTTCCCCGATTCATTGGCAGTACGGTGCGATTGCCCGTTTGAAACCAGGCGAAACGATTGAAAAATTTATTTACGGCGGTTATGCGACGCTGTCCTTGGGATATATCGGCATTTATGAAGCTACGCTGCTGACGAAGCACTGCTCACATACGACACCGGAAGGCCGTAAGTTTGCTATGCGTATTATGGATTCTTTCAATGAACACATTGCCGCTTGGAAGAAAGAAACAAATATCGGCTTTGCCCTCTACGGCACGCCGGCAGAAAATCTGACCAATTTGTTCTGCAAAATTGATAAAGCCCGTTTTGGCTCGATTAAAGATGTTACGGATAAAGGATATTATACAAACAGCTATCATGTAGACGTTCGGGAACCGATTAACGTCTTTGATAAATTTAAATTTGAAGCTGACTTTGAAGAAAAATCAACAGGCGGCTGTATTAGTTATGCCGAAATTCCAAATATGACCCATAATATTCCGGCAGTATTGACGATGGTTCAGTTTATTTACGACCATATTGCATACGCTGAATTTAATACGAAGCTGGATTACTGCCATGAATGCGGCTTTGACGGGGAAATCATTCTGAATGATGACAACGAATGGGAATGCCCGCGCTGCCACAATAAAGACCGTAAGAAATTGACGGTCATCCGCCGCACCTGCGGATATTTAGGTGAAAATTTCTGGAACGAAGGACGGACAAAAGAAATTAAGAGCCGTGTTCTTCATATTTAGGAGATGTAATTACTGTGCATTATGGACAAATGAGACAATACGACATTGCCAATGGGACAGGCATCCGTTCTACTGTGTTTGTAACGGGATGCAGCCGTCATTGCGTCAATTGTTTTAACCCGGAATACCAAGACCCTGCAGCAGGGCAGGAATGGACTGAAAAAGAAACCAAACAGCTGCTGGAATGGCTGCAGGCACCTACTAACAGCGGCTTGACGCTTCTTGGCGGTGAACCCATGGAAAATACAAAAGATTTGACAACTCTTGTGAAGATTGTCAAAGCGGCATTGCCTCATAAATCCGTTTGGGTCTATTCCGGCTTTACGTATGAAGAAATCATGGCGGATGCCAAGAAAAAAGCCCTGGCAGATGTTTGTGACGTACTCGTGGACGGGCCTTTTGTCGATGCCCTCAAAGATCCGGGATTATATTTTCGCGGCTCATCCAATCAGCGGGTCATTGACCTGCAGAAAACCAGAGCATCCGGCAAGGTCACGCTTCTTTGGCCGGATGGACGGTAAGTTTTAGTATATATAGAAAACCTCTTTTGAGATACAATACGAACAAAATTCATTCACTGTGTCTCAAAAGAGGTTTTTTACATGTATTCTAATGATGCCTTGGCATACGGACAGAAAAAATATGCAATGATTTGTTTTTAAAACCAGATTTCAATGGCTGATAGGAAAAGCAATAGGGCAAGAATACGGTTGGTCTGTCGTTCATATTTGTTTAAAAAACGGCGAAGTGAAGCTCCGGCAGCAGCCCATATTATATTGCATAGTGAAGCTAGAAAACACATGGCAATACTGAAAAATAGAATGAGTGTCCAGTCTTTGTAGACTGGCAGCAGGAAGGACACATAGGCCATGAGAAAATAGAGCATAACTTTAATATTGCTTAGGTTTAATAGCATACCGGATAGAAATAAGCGGCGCTGAGAGATTTCTTTAGCTTCCTTTGAAGGCGGAGCGGTCCAAAGCTTGAAAGATAAGAAAATAATGTATGCTGAACCAATGAGTTTAAAAATAAATTCAAAATGGGGAAGAGTATCCAACAATAGCTTGGACAGACATAATGCAACTGCATCAAGAATAAAAAAACTGACAAATAAACCATATAAAAAAGGTAAGGAACGGCGCAATCCTAAGTGACTGCTTTCTGCTAGGGACATTAGATTATTAGGCCCTGGTGTAATTGCCATGATGATGACATATAAGAAAAAAGGCAAAGTGTCCATTAAAAACCTCCAGATTAAAATGAAATGATATTAGTTGACTAATAAATGTTTTGAAATATAAATTAATAGATTATAGCAGGTTAGCATAGAATATTATCGTAACTATTGATAATATTCTATGCTAGTAAGAGAAAACGAGGTTATTTTTGCTTACATAAAACAATATTATTCATAATGAGGATATCTAACCCAGAAGTCATAAATGTGCGAATTGCATCTCGTGGAGTGCAAACCATTGGTTCATGTGAATTTAAAGAGGTATTAAGTAAAATTGGCAGTGATGTTTTTTCGTAAAATTTAGTCAATAAATTATAATACATCAAATTATTTTCTTTTGAAACTGTTTGTATACGTGCTGTACCATCAATATTAAGAGCGTCTGCAATTTGGTGTTCTTTATCTTTTTTACATTTTAAACAAATCGTCATGTATGGAAAATCCCCATCAACGAAAAAAATAATCACGAATATGTTCGCGGAGTATGGAAGGGGCAAATGGTCTCCAGGGTTCACGAAATTTGATTAAGGTGTTTATTTTCTTTTTTACATTGGGGAGTAGAGGATTTGCTAAGATTGATCGATTCCCTAAAGCTCTAGGACCATATTCTAATCTACCTTGAAACCATCCTATTATTTTTCCATCAGCTAATAAATTAGCAGCTAATGTTTCAGGGGCTTTTTCAAATGTATATGGAAGTTTATATTTTTTTAATAAATCTATGATTTCATCGTTAGTGTATTTTGGACCAAGGTATACTAAATTATCAAATGAAATATTGGAGTTTGGTTTATTATATTTATTCCACCAATATAAAGCTGCTCCTAGTGAACTACCACTATCATTAGCAGCTGGTTGTATAAATAATTTATTAACATAAGGTAAAGATAGCAGTTGTCTATTACCTTCGCAGTTTAGAGTAACTCCACCAGATAATGCAAAATTTTTATATCCGGTTAATGTATAGGCTTCTTGTGCTAACCCTATTATTACTTGATTATACAATCTTTGAACGTAATAGGTTAGAGAAGCACTGGCTTTGGTTATTTTTCCTTCTTTTTGAAGGAATTGTTTTAATTTGTATAGATTCTTTTTATTTATTTTGTAACTTAAGTTTTCGTAGTAAATAATGTTGTTAAATAATTGTTCCATTTCGATATTTGGCTTTCCGAAAGGTGCTAAGCCCATAGTTTTTCCTTCTTGACCAATAGAACTATAAAGTCCAGCAAGATAAGTTACATAAGTATATAAATGGCCTAAAGAATCTTTTATTGAGTATTCTTTTAATGAATGAATTTTACCATTTTCTCCAGATAATAATGAAGTACTAAATTTTTCACCTCGACCATCAATAATAATGATATTTGCATTTTTGAAACCAGATGAATAATAGGCACCAGCAGCATGTGCAAGGTGATGAGGGATTCCAATCCAATTAGAAATTCCATATCGATTTAATTTTTGTAGTAGATTATTGTATACTAAATTATTATCTCTTATAATTTTAATTTGTCCATTTTTTGTTAAATCGTCTTGCATTATGGTATTTTGTTCAAAAGGATATATGTTATCTTTAAAGTCATCAATTTTGAAAGAAAGTACAATTTTTTCAATATCCTTAAGTGTTATACCTGCATAATTTAAAACCCATTTTAACGATTGTATTGGAAAGTTTGTAGTGTGTTTTTGTCTAATAAATCGTTCTTCTTCTACAGCCGCAATAGGTTTTCCATTTTTTAATAATGCCACCGATGTATCGTGTAATAGATTCATGCCTAAAACATACATATAAATCACCCCTCATAAAATAATATCTGCATGTAATGTACATGTAGATATTATACGAAAGCAATAAAATAAAGTAAAATAATATATTTTATTAAAATATAAAATAATAAAGAAAAAATATATAATATTAAAATTGATAAAAACGATATATATTTTTTGTAATAAACTTTAAATTGAAAGATATATAACACAACTGTAAGTATTCATATTCCTACAAGGAAAAATAAATGCCTCATGTAGTGTGTCTGGCCGTATAGACTTGTATTATATTTTTGCTTAATGATTAGTATCGAACAATTGATATTCGTCAATTTTAGTTTATATTTCTTGTGATTTTTTTATAAAATGTAAGAATTTTAATAGTAATGAATGTTTAGAAGGTTTTAGGCGAATTTTGATTTTAATCCTATTAAAATTATGTCATGATTTCCTTGCAATTCACTAGGCACTGTGCTATACTATCCTAGCATAGGTTTTGAATGATTGATAATGTCTGAGTAAGAAAGAGGTGTACATAATGAAAGAAGGAATTCATCCGAATTACGGCAAAGCTACAGTAACATGTGCTTGCGGCAATACTTTTGAAACCGGTTCTACTAAATCTGAACTGCGTGTTGAAATTTGCTCCAAATGCCATCCGTTCTTTACAGGTCAGCAGCGTGCTCAGCAGGCTCGCGGCCGTATCGAACAGTTTAATAAACGTTATGGTAAAAAAGCTAAATAAGCAGCAATACAAGTGGGCAGCAGAGCAGAAATGCTCTGCTCTCTTTGTATGTAGGAAAACAGCATAAGGAGGATAGACTGTGAAAAAAGAAAAGACATATGTCGGCGGCCAGGCCGTTATTGAAGGCGTCATGATGCGCGGTCCTGAATATATTGCAACAGCCGTGCGCACGCCGTCCGGAGAAATTACCATCAAAAAAGATCCGGTGCATTCACTGGGTGAGAAATATCCTATATTGAAGAAACCTTTTATTCGCGGTACTATTGCCTTAGGCGAATCGCTGGTGTATGGCATGAAAAGTTTATCCTATTCGGCACAGGCTGCCGGGGAAGAAGAAGAACAGCTGACGACTAAACAGATGGCTGCCACGATGACTTTTTCCGCTGTTCTTGCCATCATTTTTTTCTTGGTGATTCCTACATATGGTGCTAAATTTATTCCTGGCGTAGCAGAAAGCACCGTGCGTCTGAATATTGTAGAAGGTATCTTGCGTTTAGCTATTTTTTTGCTGTATATATGGGGTATTTCGCTTGCCAGTGATATTCGCCGCGTATTTGAATATCACGGAGCTGAACATAAAACGATTTGGACGTATGAAGCAGGAGAAGCCTTGACGGTAGAAAATGTCAAAAAACACAGCCGCCTTCATCCCAGATGCGGTACGAATTTTTTGCTTATTGTCATGGTTGTATCTATTTTTGTCTTTGCTTTTTTGGGCTGGCCGAATTTGATAGAACGAATTATTTCACGGATTATACTCATGCCTGTTGTGGCCGGCATTAGTTATGAATTAATTCGCCTTGCCGGCAGAACGGAGAACCGGATGATTCAGACCTTGGTAAAACCGGGGCTGTGGCTGCAGTATTTGACGACGCGCGAACCGCACGGAGATCAGATTGAAGTGGCCATCAAGGCACTGGAAGCGGCTAAACCGGCAGAAGAAAACACAGCGATTGCAGATACAGCAGACATACCTGTAAAGGTAGAAATAAAAAAAGCATAACGAACATGAAAATAATGTATAGGCTTCCGTCAGGAAGCCTATCAGTATGTCTTTTTTTAGTATATAATGTAATGTATACAGAATGCAAAGCAGATTCATATACTCAGTAGAGAGAAGAGGAGAGATACAAGCGTGTTTATTGATAAAGTACAGGCCGTAGAGAATAAATTTATGGATTTGGAACAAAATATCAGCGACCCGGCTGTCATTGCCCGTCAAGATGAATGGCAGAAACTGACGAAAGAGCATGCGGCGCTGATGCCGATTGTAGAAACGTTCCGCAAATATAAAGAGATTGCCAACACCGTTAAGGGCGATAAAGAAATTATGGATGACCCGGACAGTGATGACGATCTGATTGCTATGGCCAAAGAAGAATACAATGAATTGTCCAAGGAGCTGGCCGATTTAGAAGAACAGCTTCATATTCTCATGCTTCCCAAAGATCCGCATGATGACAAAAATGTTATTATGGAAATCCGTGCCGGCGCAGGCGGCGACGAAGCAGCTCTCTTTGCGGGTGATTTATTCCGCATGTATATGAAATATATTGAAAAACAGCCAGGATGGAAAGCTAGCATTATTAGTTCCAACGCACCGGAATTGGGCGGCTTTAAAGAAGTTATTTTCTCTGTAGAAGGGTCCGGCGTATATGGCAAGCTGAAATACGAATCCGGCGTACACCGTGTACAGCGCGTGCCTGTTACGGAAGCCGGCGGCCGTATCCATACTTCAACAGCGACTGTAGCCGTGCTGCCGGAAGCGGAAGATGTAGAAATCAATCTGAACATGGATGATGTCCGCGTCGATTATTACCGTGCCAGCGGCGCCGGTGGCCAGCATGTCAACAAGACAAGTTCTGCTGTCCGTATGACTCATATTCCGACCGGTATTGTCGTTGAATGCCAGGATGAACGTTCACAGCTGGAAAACAGAGCCAAAGCGGTACGTGTCCTGAAAGCCCGCCTGCTGGATAAAGCACAGCAGGAAGCCGATGCCGAAGTTACGGAAGCACGGCGCAGCCAAGTTGGCACAGGTGACCGCAGTGAACGTATTCGGACATATAATTTCCCGCAGGGGCGTGTGACAGACCACCGTATCAATCTGACGCTGTATAAGCTGGAAAATATTCTAAACGGCGATATCGATGAATTTATTCAGGCTCTTGCAGAAGCTCGCCGGTCTGAATTGATGAAAGAAGCCGAAACCAATGACTAAGCTGTGGACAATTGGTTCGTTATTGCAGTGGACGCAGCAGTATTTTTCTCAAAAAGGAATCGATTCTCCCCGGCTGGATGCGGAAATTTTATTAGCCCATGTCCTGCAAAAAGAACGGATTTATCTCTATGCGCATTATGATGAACCGATGAATCCCAACGAATTGGCAGCATACCGGGAAATGGTCAAACAGCGGGCAGGCAGGCTGTCTGTAGCCCATATTTTGGGAACAAAAGCTTTTATGGGGCTTGATTTCCATGTATCAACCGATGTACTGATTCCGCGGCCGGAAACGGAAATGCTGGTAGAAACAGTGACCGGCATGATGGATACACATAAGCCTGTATCCATACTGGATGTAGGAACGGGAAGCGGAGCCATTCTTATTAGTCTGCTTCATGATTTGCCGCAGGCTGTAGGTACAGGCGTTGATATTTCCCCGAAAGCATTGGAAATAGCGAAGAAAAATGGCAGGGAGTTGGGCATGGACGCGCGCGTGCAGTGGCAGGAAAGCGACTTGTTTTCTGCACTGGGAGATACGGTCTTTGATTGGATCGTATCCAATCCGCCGTATTTGACAGCGGCTGATATGCAGCAGCTGCAGCCGGAAGTGCGTCATGACCCGGCCATGGCTTTGTTTGGCGGTACAGATGGCTTGGATGTATACCGGCGTCTGGCAAAAGAAAGCCCGAAACATGTAAAAGAAGATGGATATGTAGCTGTAGAAATAGGAGCAGGACAAGCAGCTGATGTGATTACTATTTTTACGCAGGATGGTTGGTATACCCACATAAAAACGGTAAAAGATTATGGCGGTATCGAACGAGTCATCTTATTTTCACGAAAAGAGCGAATATAAATGAGACAAACAAAACTAGTACGGATTACAAATATAGAAAAAGATAAAGCGATTTTGGAAGAAGCCGGGAAAATTATTCGTGACGGCGGCCTGGTTGTTTTCCCGACGGAAACAGTATACGGTATTGGTGCCAATGGTCTGGATGCCGATGCCTGCCGCAGTATTTATACAGCAAAGGGCCGTCCCAGTGATAATCCGCTGATTTTGACGATTCCGGACCAGGCAGCGGCTGCCAATGTCGCGGCAGAAATTTCACCAACGGCTAAAAAATTGATGAAAAAATTTTGGCCGGGCCCGCTGACGATTATTTTCCCGCGCCAGCCGCAGGTTCCTGATGCGGCAACAGGCGGCCTGGATACAGTAGCGCTTCGCTGTCCAGATCATGAAGTATGCCGTGCCTTTTTACGCTGTGCCGGAGTGCCTGTCGCAGGGCCAAGTGCTAATTTATCGACGCGTCCCAGCCCGACGACAGCAGCTGAAGTCATGCATGATATGGACGGCCGCGTAGATATGGTCATAGATGGCGGTCCCTGTCACATTGGCGTCGAATCGACGATTATTGAATGTACCGGAGAAGACCGGGTAACGATTCTTCGTCCGGGCGGCATTACGATTGACATGCTGAAAGAAGTCGTGCCCCATGTCCGGCTGGATACGAATTTGGTTACAGGACAGGGCGTGCCGAAGGCACCGGGTATGAAGTACCGCCACTACGCGCCATCCGCACCGATGACGGTTGCCGTAGGGACCGTAGACGAAGTGGCAGATAAACTGCAGGAGCTGTATACGAACGCCCAGCGTGAAAAGAAGACCGTAGGATTTTTGGTAAGCAAAGAAGTTGGCGACCGCTTCCCGAACGAGCACATGTTTGTCTGGGGACGCCATGAAGATAAGGAATCGCTGGCAAGACAATTATATAATGGACTGCTGTCCTTTGATAAAGACAAGGTAGATGTCATTTTGGCAGAAGGCGTCGATGGCGAAGGGCTGGGAATGGCAGTCATGAACCGCATGAAAAAAGCAGCCGGCGGCAATGTCATATTGCTTTAATTATGCAGGAATATATATAGATTTGATATATACGGAAAGCGCGTCTTGGCACGCTTTCCGTTTTGGCGTATACTATAAGTAGTTATCATTCATTGAGGAGGAACTAGCATGAAATTAGTACTTGGCGCCGATCACGGCGGCTTTGACTTAAAAGAAAATATTAAGGAATATTTGAAAGAACAGCATATTGAATTTACGGATTACGGAACACTGACAGGTGAACGGTGCGACTATCCTGAAATTGCCAAAAAAGTAGCGGAAGCAGTAGCTGACGGTACATTTGACCGCGGCATTTTGATTTGCGGCACAGGCATTGGCATTGGCATTGCTGCCAACAAAGTACACGGCATCCGCGCCGCTCTTTGTCATGATATGTTTTCTGCAGAATATTGCCGGCGCCACAACGATGCCAATATTTTGACCATGGGCGGCCGTGTCATTGGCCCGGGTTTGGCCAGAGAAATAGTCCGTATTTTCTTGAGCACTGGTTTTGACGGCGGCAGACATGCCAAACGCGTTGCTATGATTACTGAAATGGATAAATAAAACAGGATGAAAGGGGTTTTCACAGCATGCAGGTACAAGTCATCAACCATCCGCTGATTCAGCATAAAGTAACGCTGATGCGGAAAAAAGAAACAGGTTCCAAAGACTTTCGTAATTTATTGGAAGAGATTACGATGCTTATGGGATATGAAATTACCCGGGATTTTCCGCTGGAAGACGTAGAGATAGAGACGCCTGTTTCGAAAATGACAGGTAAACAGATTAGCGGCAAAAAGATTGGCATTGTTCCCGTGCTGCGTGCCGGTTTAGGCATGGTGCAGGGGCTGTTAGATCTGATGCCCAATGCAAAAGTGGGACATATCGGATTGTATCGCGATCCCAAAACGCTGGAACCAGTAGAATATTACTGCAAACTCCCTGATGTCCAAAATCGAGACTTTATTATTGTAGACCCTATGCTGGCAACAGGCGGCAGTGCATCGGCAGCGATTTCACTGCTCAAAGCAAAAGGCATACAACATATCAAGCTCATGTGTTTGGTAGCAGCACCGCAAGGCGTAGAAAAAGTGAATACCGATCATCCGGATGTGCGTATTTTTGTAGCTGCTTTGGATGATACTTTGAATGAACATGGATATATTATACCAGGTCTTGGTGATGCCGGAGATCGTATTTTTGGCACCAAATAAGCAGCAAATCCCTGATAGCACCATGTGTGCTTTCAGGGATTTTTCGTAATTTTTAGGATGTGTATAAAACGCAGCGTGCAGGTATCCTGAAGCAATACCCCCACCCCTATTGCGTGTGCAGTATCGTATGGTGTGATACAGACGTATTCCATGCGCTGGAAACCTAGTGTCCAGCCGACTGCGTTAAAATTTGAAGTAAAGAAGGGATAGTGCTGTGGAGAATATTGACTTAGAAAAATATATGAGACCGATAAGCAGGACGTTTGAAGAAATGCAAAAGCTGCTGCAGGCATTGCGCAGTGTATTTCCTATTGTACGACTTGTCGATCCCAATATGTTTCGTACGGTTAACGTCAACGAAGGAAAAGATTTGCATATTTCTTCCTGCCATTGCTATGAAGTATGGAAACGAAATAAACGCTGCCAGAATTGTGCGGCAGAAAAAGCGTTACGAACCAAATCGCAGAGTATAAAGTTAGAATACATGGGAACGGATATCTATCAGGTAGTCGCTACATACGTAGAAATCGAACACAATCCCTATGTATTGGAAGTAGTATATCCGTTTATGGAAACAGCACTTCTTCAAACCCATAAGGATAAACGGCTGATGCAGCGTTTAATCAAGTATGACCACGAGTTGTATACCGATGCGCTGACCGGTGCGTACAACCGCCGTTATTTTGAAGATAAAATCAAAGAAAATTGTCCTGTAGGCGGGATCGTTGCTATCGATTTGGATGATTTCAAACTATATAATGATATATATGGACACGAAGTAGGAGACTTCGTATTAAAAAAAGTAGTCGAAACGATTCGTTCCTGCATACGCCATGATGACTATTTAATCCGCTATGGCGGGGATGAGTTTGTTCTTGTCATGCCGTACATCAAAGAGGAAAATTTAGGCTGCAAGATGAAAATTATACAGCAGCGGGTTCATGATATCCAGTTTGAAGAATATGAACACTTGCATGTTTCTATCAGTGTCGGCGGTGTCATTTACGATGGCAAGCATGTTGGTCAGTCACTGCGGCAGGCAGACAAATTGATGTATCAAAATAAGCTGCATAAAGACAACGTATTGGGAGAAAAATATCATATCGATAATCAGCAAAAGAAAAACGCCATTTTGGAAATAACCAATACACGGCCGCTGATAGTCATTGCCGATAATGATGTCAAAAATCGCACGATACTGCGAAAAAATTTAGGGACGACGTATCGGATTTTGGAAGCGGGCGATGGGGAAGAAGTCATGCAGCTGTTGCAGGAATACAGTACGGATATTGCGCTGATTTTGTTGGACTTTGTTATGCCTAAGATTGATGGCTTTGAAGTGTTGTCCCTCATGAGAAAAAATCAGTGGTATAAAAACATTCCGGTCATGATGATTTCCAGTAACGATTCGCTGAAAGATTTACGCCGTGCCTATAATCTGGGTGTTATTGATTATATACAGTGCCCGTTTGACTCCTTGATTATCCGGCGGCGTGTAGCCAATATCATCATGCTCTATGCAAAACAGCGGCGATTAATCAGAATCATCAAATCACAGATTTATGAAAAAGAAAGAAACAACCGCATGATGGTCGATGTGTTGAGCCAGGTTATCGAATTCCGCAATGTAGTGAGCAGTTTGCATATCAGGCACATTAGCGTGCTGACACGACTGCTGTTAAATAAGCTGATGGAAAAAACAGATATGTATCATTTGACGCGCAATGACAGGAGCTTAATTGTTACGGCATCGGCACTGCATGATATCGGCAAGATTGCTATTGACGATGCGATACTGAACAAACCCGGCCCGCTGACCAAAGACGAATTTGAAAAAATGAAGCAGCATACGCTGATTGGCGCAAAAATGATTCGCAGCTTAAAAATGTATGAAGGAGAAAAACTGCTCAGTATTGCGTATGAAATCTGCCGCTGGCATCATGAAAGGTACGATGGACACGGATATCCGGATGGCTTAAACGGAGAAGCAATTCCTATTTCCGCACAGGTAGTATCCTTGGCAGATGTATATGATGCCTTGACCAGCAAGCGCGTATATAAGGATGCGTACAGTCATACCCAGGCTATTAACATGATTTACAATGGGGAGTGCGGTGTCTTTAATCCGCTTCTGCTGGAATGTCTCGATGAAATACAAGATCGGATTAAAGAAGAAATGGATGTCAAATCGCAGATGAAAAGTGACGAAAAAGAAATGAATATGGTGGCAGAAGAATTGATGCTTTACTAACAGCGGGAACTACTATGCCGTATAGAACGCATGTAGGCAGTGAAGCATGGTTTGGCTGCACGTGCCATACAAGGGAATACAAACAGAAAACAAAGAGGCTTTGCATGAATGAAACTGTTCATGCAAAGCCTCTTTGTTTGGATGTTATTTAATGAGCACATACAGATAAAGAAGAAATATCTTCCAAGTTGTATGGTGTTTCCTGATAGACAATATTCAGCCAGTTGTGATAGAAAAGATGCGCATAGCTGCACCACGTAAAGACTGGCGTATTCGCGTCATTATTATTCGGATAATAATGCTTGGGCACGGCAATGGGTAGACCTTTGCGTTTGTCGCGCAGGTATTCGGTTTCCAGTGTCCGTCTGTCATATTCAAAATGTCCCAAGACGAAGAAACGGCGATGGTCTGGTGTACCGATAATATTAATGCCGTTTTCTGCCGACCGCGATAAGATGTCTAACTGCGGTGTATTGTATACTTGAATATCATCAATGGCAGTATGGCGGGACTGCGGAATAAAATAACGATCGTCAAATCCCCGCAGCAGCGGATGATTGCGTTGTGTCAACTGGTATTCAAAAATACCGAATAACTTGGCAGGCAGCAATCGTTTGTGAATGCCATAATAATGATATAATGCCGCTTGGGCTCCCCAGCAAAAATAGAGCGTAGAAAAGGCATGTGTTTTAGCCCAATCTAAATACGTTGTCATTTCCGGCCAGTAATCGACATCTTCAAAGGGGATTTGTTCTACCGGCGCGCCCGTGATAATCAGTCCATCATAGTAGTTATCCTTGATTTCATCAAAAACATAATAGTTGTTTTCCAAATAGGACGGATCGGTATGCGTGCTTTCATGACTGGTCGTGTGGCAAAAGTCTACTTCTACCTGCAGAGGTGAGTCGCCCAAAAGGCGGAGGAGCTGCAACTCTGTCGGCTTTTTGAGAGGCATTAGATTGAGAATAAGGATGTGCAGCGGTCGAATATCCTGGTGCAGCGCGTGTCCTTTATCAATCGTACAAATACCTTCTTCATTCAATTTTTCTTTGGCGGATAATCCGTCTATAATTTTTATTGGCATAGTTGCAGTCTTCCTTTACATATACGAAAAATATACTTAGATCTGGTTTAAAGCGTTTTCCAAATCAGCCAAGAGGTCGTCGACGTTTTCCAAACCTACGGAAATACGTACTGTACCCGGTGTGATGCCGCAGGCTTTCTGTGCTTCTGCCGAAAGCTGTTGATGTGTCGTAGAAGCCGGGTGTACGAGCAAGGATTTGGAATCGCCTACGTTGGCAAGGTCAGAGAAAATATCCGAGCTGTCAATGAATTTGCGGGCAGCTTCATAGCCGTCTTTCAATTCAAAGGAGAAAATGGAGCCGGTTCCTTTCGGGAAATATTTTTTAGCTAATTCATAGTACGGAGAGGACGGCAAAGACGGATAGTTGACTTTGGCAACCTTAGGATGATTTTCCAGAAATGCGGCGATTTTCTGTGCGTTGGATACATGGCGTTCAATACGCAGGGACAGGGATTCCAAACCTTGAATCAAGAGCCATGCATTGAACGGGCTGATGCATGCGCCGAGGTCACGAAGGGCTTTTGCACGGATTCGTGTGACAAAGCCGGCACCAGGAACGTCTGTAGCAAAGTTTACGCCGTTGTAGGATTCATCCGGAGATGCGAATTCTTTGAAGCGGCCGGAACCAGCCCAGTCGAATTTGCCGTTTTCTACGATTAAGCCGCCAAGCGTTGTGCCGTGGCCGCCGATGAATTTCGTAGCAGAATGTACGACAACGTCAGCGCCGTGTTCCAGCGGACGGAACAGGAACGGAGTAGCAAAGGTGTTATCGACAATAACGGGCAAACCGTTTTTATGTGCGATTTCAGCGATAGCTTCAAAATCAGGAATGTTGATAGCTGGGTTGCCGAGGCTTTCCAAATAAATTGCTTTTGTTTTTTCATTGATGAATTTTTCAAAGGAAGACGGATCATCCGGATCGGCAAAATGTGTCGTAATGCCGAGATGTTTAAATGTTTCGGAGAACAGTTCTACTGTGCCGCCGTATAACGTAGGAGCAGCAACGATTTCATCACCGGCACCGGCAAGGTTAATGATGGAGTAGGCAATAGCTGCTGCGCCGCTTGCTGTAGCGAGACCTGCTGTACCGCCTTCCAAAGCGGCAATGCGTTTTTCCAATACATCCTGTGTCGGGTTGGTCAGACGGCTGTAAATGTATCCAGGATCTTTTAAGGCGAAACGGTCTTCTGCCTGCTGCGTATCTTTGAAAACATAGGATGTTGTTTGGTAAATAGGAACGGCACGTGCGCCTGTTGCTGGATCTGGAACCTGGCCTGCATGCTGCTGTAATGTTTCGAATTTGTAATCTTTGTTTGTGCTCATAGTAAATATCCCCCTATAATAGAATATATAGAAATTAAAATTTTGACTTGAAAGCAGTTGTAATAAAAAAAGCTTCCATCCCCATGTAAGGGACGGAAGCACCGTGATACCACCCAATTTCACTTAATCCTCACGAATTAAGCCTCTTCAGGTACGCAGGCTGTATGCCTTGAATACCATAGCACTGTAACGGGCGCGCCCGGACGGTCTAACTATTCGACCAGTCTGCTCGGAGTCCATCTTCCACGAATCTCCTTGTATTCCCTTTCACCATGCGGGAACTCTCTGGGACAATTCCTTTCGTGTACTCTTCTCTTCATTGCAACACTATCAAGTTGTTGACGTAAGTCTACCATCAAAATTGCCATTTGTCAAATTTTTTTTGCAGAAAATTTTGTAAAATTTTAAAATAAAATACAGGTTAAACGTTCTATTTCTCAAGAGAATTCAAAAATATATAAAGAATATATTTTATAAGAAATCCATGGGATACTAAAAAAATTTTGTACCCATCAACCGCAGTGCTTGCAGTATGGAAAAAATAGGAGATAGGCACAGTCTTTTTGATGGGGGTTGTCATTTTGGCATGTCATCCCATTTCGTTTGATTGGCAATAATTTTTTGAAATGTATGGATAAAGGCTGCTTGCTCTTTTGGGGAGATTCCCTGCAGGGCATGCCGATCGACAGCCTGCAGGGTTTGCTGTACCCAGCGGGCTTTTTCTTTGCCTGTCGATGTCAGGAAGATATGGAAAGCGCGCTGATCTTGGGTATCCTGCTTTTTGTATACAAGCCTTGTTTTTTCCATCCGTTTTACTAGACTGGTCACGGATGATTTATCCAAAATGCAGCCTATACCAATTTCTTTTTGTGAGCAGCCGTCATGCGTCAAGAGAAATTCTAAAATTTTAGGCTGTCCCGGAAACAGTCCGGCAGCAGTAATTTGTTTTTGTATGTGGCGATTGTTGCGGAAAAAACTTTCCAGTAATAGCAGATGAAATGCATGTTCCATAGCCGTTCCTTATTTCTTTAAATGTTTGTCAAAAAATTGAATAATAATCTGCATGACTTCCGGCTGTACCCAGTATGGGCCGCCATGGGCTGCACCTTGGACAAGGTAACGGACCGCTTCGATGTGATGGTCTGCTAAAGCCTGGCGCAGAAGCTCGGATTGGCTGGGAGAAACAAGGGTGTCGGCATCGCCGTGCATGAGGAGAAACGGTGCCGTTTTATCCGAAATATACGTCATGGGATTGGCTGCTTTGACACCTTCCGGATTGGCCGCCAAGCCGCCGGATTTTCCGCCGAATACAGGAGAGCCGTTGACCCAGAGCGTTTCTGTTGCGCCTTCAGAACGATGCTTGGCTTGTATTTCCGGGGCATAGTCGGCACCGATTTTGGTTAGATCTGAAACACCGTACAAATCGACGACAGCTTGCACATCACTGCTTTCATTCAAAAAATCTCCTTTGTCAAACTGTGTCGTGCCATTGGTAGTCCCTGCCATGGCTGCCAGATACCCGCCGGCTGAGCCGCCTAATACGCCGATGCGTTTGGGGTCAATATGAAACGTGGCTGCATGAGCCCGCAGATAGCGGATAGAGGCTTTGACATCTTCCAACGGGCCGGGAAACGTCGTCGTCGGGGCAACGCGGTACGTAATGCTGGCCACAACGTAGCCGTGTTCAGCTAGCTCGGTCCGCTGCTGAATGTAGCCGTCTTTGTTGGCATTGATAAAACCGCCGCCATTAATGTAAATGATGGCAGGATGCGTTTTTTTGTCCAGCGGCATGGTAATATCCATCGTCAGGGCTTTGTTGGGATAGCCGCGGTCCGGCACTTGGGCATAGACGACATTGGAAACAAGCTGTACCATCGGTTTGCTGGGTGTGATTTGTAAGGGAATTGTAGGTTCTGCAGCCAGCGCAGAGCCGGTCATCGCGCAGGCGACTATACTGAGCAGCAGCATACGGCGAATCATGTGGTATTTCATACGTAATATCATCCTTTCTGTTTTACAAACAATTTTCTGATATTTAGTTTGCATACAAACTAAATACATCATACCAAGAATACATTCTATGTCAATCATTTCTTTGGATGATTGAGCGATAGATGGTTTGCTGCTGTAGTATAAATATACACAATTAAAAAGACAGTCAGGAACATGCAGACCGAATAAAAATATATGACGGAGAAATGAAGAAAGACTATAGACGAGTATTTGCTTTTTCCTTTATACTATACATAACATGTTCTTTTGGGATAGTGTCAAAGAGAACAAATTCGTACCTAACATGTAAACAGGGAGATGGTCGTGATGTATGCAGCAAGTATTAACAGCCCATTCGTAATAGGAAGTCATACCGTGAAGAACCGCATTGTTGTTCCGCCGATGGCAGATATTGCCTTGTCTATCCCCAAGGGATATATCCATGAATCTCTGCGCCAACGCTATGCGTCTTATGCCCAAGGCGGGGCGGGACTGATTACGGTAGAAGGCAGCAACGTAACCTGTATGCCGGATGTACGGGATGCAATTGCGCTTTGGGATGATACCTATATCCCCGGACTGCATACGCTGGCACAAACAATACAGCAGCACGGGGTGTTGGGACTCATACAAATGATGAATATTGGCTTAAAAATGATGAAAGAAAATACAATTGCAGCCATACCGGAGGCCTCATTTATGGCATATCAGCGTGACTTTGTGCAAGGGGCGATTCGTTGTTGGAAAGCCGGTTTTGACGGCATTGAATTACATGCCGCACACGGTTATTTTCTCAACCAAATTGTAGAAACCAGTGAACGCACAGATGGGTATGGCGGTACGTTGGAACAGCGTTTGCGTTACATCTGTGAAATCATAGAAGCAGTCAAAAAAGCATGTGGCCGTTCTTTTTTGGTATCTGTCCGCTTAGGCTGTCCGACAATCGCCATACTGGTGCAGGCTGCAAAAATCCTGGAACAACATGGGGCAGATATGCTCAGCATATCAACAGGCATGCATAATTATCACGATATACCGGCAGAATTTCCGATGGACAGCAAACTCTATGCGGCGTGGCAGGTGAAACAACATGTACAGATACCAGTCATCGGCGTGGGCAATATTCGGTATGGACAGGATGCGGAACAAGCGTTGACGCATGGCTATGCCGATTTAATTGCCATAGGAAGAAGCCATTGGGCCGATCCGGCATGGACGAAGCATGTGTTGGAAGGAAGGGAACCCAACCATTGTTACCGCTGCAAGCCCTGCCGCTGGTTTAAAAACGGACGCGATTGCCCGGCACGCCGCAGCGCGTTGGGCAATGAAAGCGAGAGGGTATAGCTGAGATTGTCATATAATGAGAATTTTTAGTCCAAGTTATCACAGTTCTTTTGCCATGCGGTTTCAGTATATCATTTGTCGTATTATTTTCTTCAGATTTCAAGCTAAAAACTTGAAAAAAGAGAGCAGGGGGCATGACAGCCAAAAACGTTATGCTGCGGCTATTGACGAAAAGAAACTCTTTTTATATACTATATGTCACGATTACATCACCGCTCTGACTGTATCCGGCCAGGATAGGAAGCAGGGCGGTTTTTTTAGTATATAAGGAGGCATGGATTGTGATAGAAACGATTACCAAAGCAGCTATTTTAGTTTCGTTTATTTTTTGCGGATATACATTAAAAAAAATTGGTCTGTTTGGCCAAGATACGTTTGCAACTATTTCCACGATTGTGTTTAATATTACATTGCCGGCGGCTATTATTGTCAATTTAAATGGGATTCACTTTGCGTCGGATTATCTGCTTATCAGCATACTGGCTATTATTTTCAACCTGATTTTGGTAGGCGCAGGTTTTTTTGCAGGCCGGACCAAAGAAGAAAAAGTTTTTTATATGCTCAATCTTAATGGATATAATATCGGGAATTTTGCGCTGCCCTTTGTATCCTATTTTTTTGACAGTGCGGCTGTATTAATTGTTTGCATTTTTGATGCCGGCAATTCACTCATGTGTTTGGGCGGTGCTTATGGACTTGCCTGCTGTGTACAAGGACAAAAAGGGGAAAACATGGGCAAACTGCTTTGCAAGACCATTTTTTCGTCTGTTCCGGTATTAACTTATATATGCATGATTACTCTTTCCATGCTGTCTGTACAGCTGCCGGCGCCGCTGATGGATTGGCTGAAAATCCCGGCATCAGCCAATACGTTTTTATCCATGCTGATGATTGGCGTAGCTTTGGGATTATCCCTCAAGAAAAAGTATCTGCATATGATTTACACAAATATAGGATTGCGGCTTGGCATATCGATAGTCCTAGCTGCAGGTATTTATTTCTTCTTGAACTACGACATGGCAATTAAAAAAGTATTGATGATACTCTCTTTTGCACCGATTGCCGGCATGGCGTGCTATTATACAGCCAAATTAAAAGGAAAGATAGAAGTTGCGGCATGTGTCAACTCGTTTTATATTTTACTTTCTGTTATTGTGATGTCTGCCATGATTATTGTGTTAAGCCAAGTATAAAGGAGCTGCAGCATATCGTTTTTTTTGCTGTCCTGTACCATGAATTCTTATTACAAGCCTTTCGTTTTGGCTTTGAAGAAACAAAGTGTAATGTTGCAAACGATGCACTTAAAACGGTATAGCAAAGGGACTGTAACAACATGGAGTAGAAATACTCATTGTGTTACAGTCCCTTTTTGCATAAAAAACCAACATAAATGCATCTATATGCTTACGGCTAAAGGATGAGACAGTAGTGGAAAATACGTTGTGCAGCAAGTCTCTGGATGGGTACGAGGAGAAACCGTTTCATTATTGCAGCAGGAAAGATTCAAGTGATTTGGGAATCGTATTGGGATTGCGCGTGATGTAGTAACTGTCTACTTTAGGCGGCGCAAAGTCGAGCAGCGGAATAGCGCGGAGTTTTCCCTGGGACAAATCGTCTTCTACCAGACTGTATGGCAGAAACGTGTAGCCAATGCCGTCAGCGACGTATTGCGGCAGTTTGGTGCTGTTGTCGATTTCCATGGGAAAGCGATGATACCGGGGAAACAGGTCTTGGATATAAAGTCCCTGCAGGGCAAAATTACAAAACAGATAGTCTATTTTTTGCAGGTCTTCTTTGTAAATGCCTTTGGCATAGGCCGTATTGGCAGATTGGCAGACTAAAACCAAGGTGTCCGTGCGGTACGGGCGGCAAATGAAACCGTCGCGAAAGAAAGCACTAAAAGAAAAAATGGCATCTAGCGCGCCGTCCTGCAGCTTATGCAGCATATCCGTTGTATGGCTGATAGTTACGGAAAGGGAAATGGACGGTTTGGTTTTCAAATAATTTCGAATTCGTTTTTGCAGATGACATTCATAAATCGTATTCGTCGTGCCAATATGAATTTTTTTGGTGTATTTAGGCGCCGTCTGAATATCCTGTAAAGCCGTCAGCTCCAGATGAACCAACTGCTGGGCATAGTCGAGAAATTTTTGTCCAGACGGTGTCAAATCGACTTGCTTGTGATTGCGGATGAACAGAGAAACGCCTAATTCATTTTCCAAATCACGAATACGATTCGTAACGGTAGACTGCGCGACAAAAAGCTGCTGTGCTGTTTTGGTAAAATTTTTGATTTGAGCTAAGGTGATAAACGTGCGAAGGGTCGTCGTATCCATAGGAAAAATCCTCTCTAAAACGATAATTTGAATTTCGAATTGATGAAATTAAAATAATCTATTTCACAAATTATACAGGCCTATTATATAATAGTTTTTGTAAAGAAACAATAAATTGAAAGACCATTTCAATTTTAATGCTTTTTAAGAAAATGGAGCTGAATAGAATGAATAAGAAAACTGTCCCGTTTACCAAAGAACAAATTGAAAAGATTATTGCTGAATATCCTACACCGTTTCATATCTATGATGAAAAAGCCATTGTAGATAATGTACGGAAATTGATTAATGCCTTTTCCTGGGCACCGGATTTTAAAGAATATTTTGCTGTTAAAGCGACGCCGAATCCGTATCTCATGAAGCTGCTCAAAGCGGAAGGCGTTGGCGCGGACTGCAGTTCGATGGCTGAATTGGTATTGTGTGAAAAAGTGGGTATTTCCGGTCATGATATTGTATTTTCTTCCAATGATACACCGTATCCGGAATACAAAAAAGCTATGGAATTGGGCGCTTTGGTCAACTTGGATGATATTTCCATGGTTGAATATTTGGAAAAATACGGCCCTTTGCCGGAATGGATTTGTGCCCGCTATAATCCGGGTCCGCTGATGAAAGAAGGCAACGCGATTATCGGCACGCCGGAAGAAGCAAAATACGGCATGACGCGCGAACAGATTTTTGAAGCATTCCGCATGATGAAAGAAAAAGGCGTTAAACATTTTGGCTTACACACCATGGTTGTATCCAACGAATTGGATGTAAATGGTTTGATCAACACGGCAAAAATGATGTTTGAACTGGCCGTTGATGTACAGAAAAATGTAGGCATTAACATTGAATTTATTGATTTTGGCGGCGGCATCGGTCTTCCGTACAAACCGGAACAATCTTTCATTGATTATGATGTACTCAGCAAGGGTATCCAGGCTCATTATGAAGAAATCATGGTACCGGCAGGCCTTGGCAATATTCGCATGGCTTTTGAATGCGGCCGTGCTATTACGGGCCCGTACGGGTATCTTGTCACGACAGCTATTCATCACAAACATATTTGGAAAGAATATATCGGCGTAGATGCCTGCATGGCAAACCTCATGCGTCCAGGCATGTATGGTGCATACCATCATATTACTGTTTTGGGTAAAGAAAATGCGCCGAAAGACCATATCTATGATGTTTCCGGCTCTCTTTGCGAAAACTGCGATAAATTTGCTATTGACCGCGCTCTTCCGGAAATTGCCGACGGCGATATTTTAGTCATTCATGATGCCGGCGCACATGGTCATTCTATGGGCTTCAACTATAACGGCAAACTTCGTTCGGCTGAACTGCTGCTGCATGAAGACGGCAGTGTTACGCAGATTCGCCGCGCAGAAACATTGGACGATCTCTTCGCTACATTAGATTTTTCTAATTTATAATTCAATAACCAGCACAAGTGAGTGCAAATAAAGTTCCGGCTGTTGATAGTTCTTGCAACCCAATGACAGCCGGGGCTTTTTATTTTAGAGCATATCGGGTACAATAGAGAAGAATGGCTGCACGAGAGGTAAAAAATATATTGGGGAGGTGTAAGCCATGGACAGCAGTAAAAGAAGATTGCTGATTATGGATGTTTTAAAAGAAGCACAGGGAGCAGTTACGGGCAGTGCATTGTCCAAACGCTGCAATGTAAGCCGCCAGATTATTGTTGGTGATGTGGCGATTTTGCGGGCCCAGGGAACGCATATTATTTCTACGCCGCGGGGATATCAGCTGATTGCCAAACAAAAAGGCGGCATGCAGCGTGTGTTTGTATGCTGCCATGGACCAGAACTGGTAGAGAAAGAGCTGGAAGCAATCGTCGATAACGGCGGTATTGTCCATAATGTCGTCATTGAACATGAGGTATACGGCGATTTGGAAGGCAAGCTGAATCTTCATTCGCGGCGGGATATACAGCAGTACTTGACACGAATGAAAAATTCGAAGGCAGAACTGCTTAGCCGCATTAGCGGCGGCATTCATACACATTTGGTAGAGACAGCCAATGCAGAAGACATGGCTGCTATTCAAGATGCGTTGGAAGCATTAGGTGTATTATATAAATAATAATCAGAGTAATCAGGAGAAAAGCAATGGAAAAAATTTTCTATTGCTTTTTTTTATATAACGTGTACAATAAGCAATGTAAATATATGTGTCAAGACAACTGTAAAAGGAGCGTGCACGTTATGATTTTAGAGCGTCTGGAAGCGCTGCCAGTAGGGCGTTTTCATTACAAACTGTTGGGAGTTACCGGCCTTGGCTGGCTGTTTGATTCGATGGATACGGGATTAATTGCATTTATTTTACCGGTATTGGCCAAAGAATGGCAGCTGGCACCGGGGCAGATGGGCTTGATTGGCAGTATTGGCTTAATTGGCATGGCGCTGGGAGCTGTTATTTCCGGAACCATAGCAGACCATATTGGACGTAAAAAAGTATTTACGATTACGGTATTATTGTATAGTATTGCTACCGGGTTATGTGCTGTATCCTGGGACTATACGTCACTGCTGATTTTTCGCTTTCTAGTAGGATTTGGCTTAGGCGGTGAACTGCCTGTAGCGGCAACGTTGGTATCTGAATATGCGCCGGCACGTGTTCGCGGCCGATTTATTGTATTGTTAGAAAGCTTTTGGGCTTTAGGCTGGATTGTGGCCGCCTGTATTGCATACTTGCTGATACCGGTATATGGTTGGCGGATTGCCTTTGTGATAGGGGCTGTTCCTGCTTTGTATACGTTCTTGATTCGTATTCATATGCCAGAGTCTGTGCGGTATTTGCTGTCTAAAGGTCGCGTGGAAGAAGCAAGACAAATTGTCATCAAGCTGGAAATGATGATGCATGTACCCGTAAAACCGTTTGATAAAGAAAGAGAAACGCTGCCTGCCAATGAACCGGTTTCTGTTGCTACGCTGTGGCGCAAGCCCTTTTTAACGCGGACGATTATGCTTTGGCTGGTATGGTTTGGTATTATATACAGTTACTACGGCATCTTTATGTGGCTGCCGTCTCTTGTGTTCCAACAAGGATTTACAGTAGTAAAAACATTTGAATATGTATTAGTCATGACGTTAGCGCAGCTGCCGGGCTATTATTGTGCGGCTTGGCTTGTTGATAAAATCGGACGAAAATATACGTTGTCTATTTTCTTGCTATGCAGTGGTATTGCCAGCTATTTCTTTGGCCACTCCACCAGCGCAGCAGCACTTATGTCCTGGGGCGCCGTTATGTCGTTTTTCAATTTAGGTGCCTGGGGGGTATTGTATACATATACACCGGAAATGTATCCGACGTCTATTCGGGCGCTGGGAAGCGGCTGGGCAGCTGGCTTTGGCCGTTTTGGCGGCATGGCTGCACCGATTTTGGTTGGCCTAATGCTGTCTCAAGGATTTGGCATCGGCAGCGTATTTTATATGTTTGCTTTTGTATTTGTCGCTGTATCGGCAATTGTTATGGGGTTGGGTATTGAAAGCAAACAGAGGGATTTGGAAAGTTTATCCAAGGGATAACAAAAAATATCGATATTTTTGTAAAAAAGCTGTCAATTTTATGTTGACAGCTTTTCTTTTTGATGCTAAAATATTTTATGTCGCATGACTTCGGAAGTAATCAGAATGTAAGCTTTAAATTGTAAAGGATTTAAAAAAGTGTTTTGACAAAGCGAAATTGATGTGATATACTGATTGAGCTTTGAGATTGCAAGGCAGTGCATAACTGTTGAAAATCTTAAAGAAAAAGTTCTTGACAAGCTCTTGTGAGTTTGGTAAGATATGTAAGTCGTCGCAAGACGGCGATGACCTTTGAAAACTGAACAATGTAAGAA
>ERZ808242.280-NODE-280-length-38354-cov-4.448236_pt1 | contig 38354 bp, 28 predicted proteins | sample MGYA00521244_ERZ808242 | MGnify/ENA primary metagenome ERZ808242 (study PRJEB31516, sample SAMN03275573) | gut metagenome | biome: mammalia-associated habitat; material: feces | host: Papio cynocephalus | place: Kenya | collected 2012-07-27 ... | reverse complement strand
TCTCTTTCTTGTCATAGGCTGTCGCCTCTCCTATAAGGTCTTTCAGTTCCATATTGTTCGTTATGACTTAATACTCACAAAGGTAGTAATTTGTGTGGGATTTTATAATGTATTATTGTTGTTATATACAGATGTTGAGAACGGTTTAATAACAAGACAATATGAATTACGGTTACATTAGAGTCAGCAGCGACAAACAGACGGTTGAGAACCAGCGGTTCGAGATTAACAATTTCTGCAAGAAGAATGATATGTCCATTGACGGCTGGATTGAGGAGACTATCAGCGGCACAAAGTCTTACAACAAGAGACAGTTGGGTGTGCTTCTTAGGAGAGTGAAGAAAGATGATCTGATTATTTGTGCGGAACTTTCCCGTCTTGGGAGAAATCTATTTATGATTATGGAGATTCTTAATATCTGTATGACAAAGGAGTGCCGGGTCTGGACGATAAAGGATAATTACCGTCTTGGTGAGGATATTCAGAGTAAGGTGTTGGCTTTCGCTTTTGGCTTGTCTGCGGAGATTGAGAGAAACTTGATTAGCCAGAGGACGAAAGAGGCACTTGCAAGAAGGAAAGCAGAAGGGGCTACACTCGGAAGGCTTCAAGGAAGCAAAAATAGCCGGCACAAACTTGATGGTTGTAAAGAACGAATCGATCGAATGCTAAAGAAAAGCTACTCAAAAACCAAGATTGCAAGAAAACTTAAAGTCCATAGATGTACCTTGTATAGATATCTGGCGCAGGATGATTCAGAATAGCGACCCAATAAAAGAAACGGTTTTGACATAGTTATTGGCAATCCGCCATACATAAAAGAAGACTTCAATCGAGGTGCCTTCAATGGATTTAGAGAAACCAGTCAGTATTATATGGGGAAAATGGATTTATGGTACGGCTTTGCTTGTAATGGTATTGACCTGTTATCTATGAAAGGTGTTTTGTGCTTTATCGCTCAGAATAACTGGACAACAAGTGCGGGAGCTAAAAAATTGAGGAATAAAGTCGTGACAGACACAAAGATTCTTCAAATGCTTGACTTTAACGAATATATGGTGTTTGGCGATAGTGCAAGTATCCAGACAATGATTATGCTGTTTCTAAAGGAATCGGTAATTGATAATTATTCTATTGATGACAGAGTCTTGCTCTCTGGTGCCGGAAAAGAAGATATGATAGCTATACTTACTAAAAAGAAATCAGATTATTGTTCATATCGCCATCCAATGCTAAATCGGGCATTATATACTAATGCCTTTCTGACTTTTAGTGAACAAGATGATTTGCTGAATAAAATCGCCTATGGTAAATCATTCCTTACAGAGGACGAAGCCACTAATGGTATTCATCCGCATTATGATTTCGTGAACAATAAAATTAATAGACTTCATCCTGAGGTGTCTGTTGGTAGTGGTATCTTTGGTCTATCGAATGAAGAGAAAGACGCTTTGGGATTATCGCAAGCAGAAAGCGCCTTAGTCAAGCCGTACTATACATCAGAGCAAGTACATCGCTATTATACTGACAAGAGAAATAATTTATGGATAATATATACGACCTCTGAGTTTAAAAATCCGAGAAGTATGGATAATTATCCACATTTGAAAGCACATCTAGACAAATACCAAAATATCATATCCTCTTGTAACAAGCCATATGGTTTACATCGTTCTCGAAAAGAGGAATTCTTCAAGGGGGAAAAGATTGTGGCTCTTCGTAAATGTGTAGGGAAACCTCTGTTTTCTTATTCTGACTTTGATTGTTATGTTTCAGCCACCTTTTACGTGATAAAGACAAAACGCTGGGATATGAAATTCTTGACAGGAATTCTGAATTCTAAGTTAATCAAGTTCTGGCTCAAGAATAGAGGGAAAATGCAAGGAGAAAATTTCCAGATTGATAAAGAGCCCATAGAGATGATACCTCTTCCTAACCCAGATGTGCCTCAGAATGCGATATCTCAACTCGTTTTGGAGATAATAGATAGAAAAAGCACTGACCCCAATTATGATGTTACTTCAATAGAGGCTATAATAGATAAGTATGTGTATTCGCTATACGAACTGACACCCGAAGAAATAATGATTATTGAAAGCAATTGCTAGACCCTCAGATTGCGACAAGTCCGGGTTCGACATCGTGATTGGTAATCCGCCGTATATTGCAGCTCCAGCACAGATTGCTAATCCTATATTGGCGGAACAACGCCAACGCTTGTTGAAATGTGGTCATTATGAAACGCTATACCAGAAATGGGATCTGTATGTACCGTTTATGGAAAAGGGGCTGAAAATGCTATGTGCCAATGGATCCTTTGCTATGATTGTCCCATTTCCTTTATCCAACCAAAAGTATGGTCTGAAATTTAGGAAATGGGTCGTGGAGAATTATGATATGATTGAAATTTCTGACCTTAATGGTACGAAGGTATTCGAGAATGCTACAGTGTCAAATGTTATTCTCTTTATTCAAAACATTGGGAAGACACGAGAAACTAAGATATCCCATATCAATGAACGTCTTGAATTCTCCATTGATTTTTCGCAACCAATTTCAACTTTAGTTCAAGACGAGAAAAAATATGTTTGGAATTTCTCTCAAGAACGTAGAAAGACAAATGTGCACACAGATATGCATGTGCTGGGAGATTTTTGCTACATTACTAAAGGGATGGTGTTGAATGCTGACGAAAAAACAGCAAAGGGAAAATTTAAAAAAGAAAATCTTATAAGCGAGACTAAAGATGAACAACATACTCGCCAATACATCGAGGCCAAAGATATTGAGAAATACGCAGTAAAGCGAGTGAGGTATCTAGAGTATGATACACCTCGATGTCCTGGAGAGTTAAGTCGCCCAACTTTCCGGAAATTATATGATAGAAATAAAATCATCATAAATAGGTTAGGTAATTTGCAGGCTATCATCGATTGTGAAACTCATTTTTTACTCAGTGACTCAACTCTCATTGCTGTTCTATGGAAAGACCTGAAAGGTGTTGATAATAAAAGTCTTTCTGCAAGCGTGAAACGCTATTCTCACCATTCCAGAAAGGAGATGGAGGGATTCTCCGAAGCTGTATGCCTTGAGTATCTGATAGCCATACTTAATTCTTCCTATGCCGCGCAATTATTAGCAACATTGCGTGGTGATGATTATCATATCTATCCTGAACACATTCGCAACATTCCCATTCCATCAGCACCGTCTGTTGTACAGACGAAGATTAAACATTTAGTTCACCAAATTATTGAATATAAGCAATCAGACAAAGATTGTATTGCTTCCGAGAGGGAATTAGATGAAATGATTTTGGAACTTTACAAACCAGATGATTCAGACAAAAAGAAATAGTGGAGAGCCCCTAATTGCTCTCCACTATTTTAACATCCTCTTTAGTTAAACTAAATATCTCATAAAAAAGACAATCAATATCATATTCCAAATGCGATGTATCAGTGAATCTGTCTTCCGCTTTTATTTTAAGAATAGCTTCAACCAACGAAACGATACGGGATTGAATTGTCTGATCCGCTATAGGAATAGGAATCTGTTTTACATAGTTGTTTATCCATCGCAGAGTTCCCATTCCGCTTGTAGCCGCTATCTGCCTTATATAGAAACGGATTACAGATGAATTAAGCAACCCGAGAAGATATTTCGCATCAATTTGAGTTGGTGGAATCAAGAAATATGCACTATTTAGTAAATATTCTTCAGTGTTTGAATACGAGAATCTTCCATTATCAGTCAACTCAATCCATATTATTTTTTCCTTTTTAAAATCATCGAAGAAGGCACAGGCTCGTAAATTCGTCCAATGTTTTCCTTTCGCACCACGGTTCTTAAACTTATCACCGAAAGAATCAAGATATTCATATATGACAGGATAGTCCTTTTGTACATCAACATCGTTTTTTGTGAGAAGAATATATTGTGGGGCTATATGTGTATATCTCATTATATCCTGCCCTCTTATGACAGGCTTTATCAAATCTGCATTATTGTCATCCTTCTCAATTAGCATTTTCCTTTTCTGTTCATCAAGAATAAAGGCTTTGTTATCACCAGTGGCTAATCCTAAACGAATTTTTGCTCCTAATTCCTCTAATGTATTCCCGGCCTTTTCAATCTTTCTGCGTAAACAAAGCTTACGTGGCGAAACTAATGTCCATGGCTGCATTGCAAAATCAGACTGTTCATACGCAAACCGGTTTGATTTTATGAAATCAGCGAGAGACGTCATTCCCCAATGTTCATTGACGATTATAGCCTTCCCATCTGTTCTTGACTTGGTTAGCAATGCAATGACCGTATTGACAATAGCTGCACCAAAAATCTGTGTACCCTCAATATCTATTAACTGCAAAACATCAAAGTGTTCGTGAATGTATCCCCTTAATGGAAGTCCATAATTGGCCCTAAGAAACGAATTGGATGTAATAAAACAGAGTATTCCTTTTGCAGAAAGGGCTTTTAGACCTATCTCGTAGAAATAACAATAGATATCAGCGAAAGCCTCAAAGCACTCAAAAGATTTACAAGGAATGCTTGAGGGTATATTGTCGTGACTTACATACGGCGGATTACCAATCACAATGTCGAACCCGGACTTGTCGCAATCTGAGGGTCTATTAAAAACATCAGAGAACCATGTGTGCCAGAGAAAGAACTGATCATTGCCGGCGATATCAATCTTGGACAGGTCAATCAGATTTTCTCCAAACTTTCCTTGACGTGAGAATCCGGAGCAATCCAACTGCGCTTGTATGCAGTCTGATATCTTCTTTTTCAGTTCTGTTTTTCCATTGTGGTCTGGGCAGTTGTAGTAATCATCGAGTAGTTTTCTTAGGTTCAGACGCTGTAAATCAGATTCATCCTCAAAAAATGTGAGCTGATGTCCTTCGGAAATTTCTTTCTTTTCTGCTGTTAACTGACTCAAATCTATGTCCTTATAACTTTCCAGCAGAGAATTGCCCTGCATAATCTTGTAGTCAAGGTTTGGAAGTGCACTTGGCGTGTCCTCATCCACTATCAGCGAGAGCCAGAATCGGAGTCTGGCTATGTCAACCGCACCCTTTTCAATGTCAACGCCATAGATGTTGTTCTGAATGATGTGCTTCTTGATGTCCGATGCGTTGTCGAAGTTCTCAATAGCCCCACGGCACAGGAATAGTTCTTTGAGCAGTCCCATTGGGAAAGCCCCTGAGCCAATGGCAGGGTCGCAAATCTTTACTTCTTTCAGTTTTTGGTCAAGCGTCAAGGCAAGATCTGAATCTGCACCACCTATCACACTCACATCGTAAGTCGTCACAAAGTTCTCTATCTGTGACTTTACAGAATCGTCCTCATTCGTTTGCAGGTAGGCGACAAGTGCTTGACGACACATATACTGCACTATCTCTTTCGGAGTGTAGAATGCGCCTTTGTCTTTGTTGTCTTCGAGCAGGTTTTCAAAAATCCGCCCCAGCATCTCAGGGTCAACTCCTATCTGCGCATCATTCGGGTCGTTCTCGTCGATGGTGAAGTTGTACTGGTAGAAAAACTCCAGTAGATCTTTGAAATACTCTGCCGGGAACACCGTTTTCGGCTCATCGTATTTATCCCTTTCAAACAATCCTCCATTAAGGTATGGAACTCTTACTTTGGAGCCGTCTCGAAGATTGACCTTCGTGTCGAACAGATCTCCATCAGAGGTTCTATCTGTGTTCAGTGCTTCGGAGAACAGTGGCTCCAATATTTCATCAAGGAAGTTTGCTCGCTGAGATTCAGTGGCATACTCATAGAGACTCATCATAAAATCTTTGTCTCCATCGCCCCAATTCTTCCCGGCAGGGACACCCATCCAACCTTTTTTCTGAAGGAAGTGCAGAAAGACAATTCTTCCCAGAAGGCGCTTGACATAGTCTCTTATAGGCTTTTCTTCCTTGTCTTTTATCTTGGCGACATCCAGTCCGGCTTTGTCAAAACTGTTGTCAATGAAATCATCACGCATACCATTCGATTCATCGCACATATAGGCGACGAATTTGGAGTAGTGCTCCTTATATTTGCCGAAGAACTCCTTAGAAAGTGCTTCGACATCGAATGCGGATATGATGCTTTCAACTGTTATACTTCCTTTGTCTTCTATTTGTATCAGCTTCTCGAAATTCTCGGCTGCTGTCCTGCACGATTGGTTCGGTCCGAGAAGGAAGGTGTATCTCTTGCTGTCAGTACTGTCTTCGTTGTTTCCCTTCTTGCTGCAAAATGTGAATCTCCAATCCCAGCTGCTGTTGTCCTTATAGTGGAAAATCATAAAAGAACTGGAATATGTATCCATTATCTTTCTGACAAGCATTTGGATTGACACTCTGTTCCTTTGCATCTGCACTTTGTCGGAGACAGTGATGTCATAGATGTCTATTGGGTTGAAATCCACGTTTATCTTTCCAATCCTTAATATGGATTCGATTCCGGAAGATTGAGCCAGTGGCGCCAATTCCGGCTTGATACTCAAGACTGATTCGTTGAAGCCATCTTCAAACAAATCTTCTCCGAACATTGGAAAAACCACATTAGTCAGGAAGGATTCTCTTCCTTGGTATTGCTGCTGTAGATATTCTTTAAGTGCCATCATTCTCAATGTTATTTTGCCAACCCGATGTATATTTCAGACTTGCCGTATTTTTTCTCTACATTGGCCACGACATTTCTGATTTTTTCTGAAATTATCCCATCTAACTCGTTTTCTGATAATTCAAACAGATAGTTGGACTTGTCTCTGATGTATGGTTCTAATGCGAGAACTGTCTTGATTATGTCAATATTGCCTCTATTGATTAGAGTGAAGGCATCTGCAAGCAAACGTCTTGATTCCTTGGACATTGGCCGGTCTTTGAACGTGGTGATGATTTCTTTTGCCTTGGTTGCTTTTTGACTATTCTTGATTCTGTTGGTCATACTGCTCAAGGACTGGTTTACCGCAAGTGTCGCTCTGGATTTTATTTCGTTCCAATTGTCGGGGAGTGTCCCAGAGGTGATGCTCGGGTCTGTCTTGAACGATGTGTACATATCCAAAGCTGAAATGCACGATGCGTTAAGTTCTGAATCAACTTTTACGAATATCCCGGACATATACGGTGTCTTGACCACGAGGTAGTTTTCTCCGGACGGATTGTTGACAGCCATTTCCAGATTGTCGGTCGTGGAAAGCAACTCTTCATATCGCACAGGATTATTTATCTTGAATTCCTTGAGTTCATAGATGAATTTTTCCATCGGGGACTCCTCCCCGTTGACTTGTGTGTTGAGGTCATAACTAGAGACTTCTTCGTCCGTGCTGAATATCTGGCTGTCTTCTCCGAATAGGGTATGGAAAGACTGTAGTTTCACGTGTGCTTTCTTTACAAGCTGAATCTCCGCGTCTCCTTCTGCACTTGGCATAAAATTGTAGACATAGATGACCGGCTGGGTGGAACCTATTCGGTTCACACGGCCGATTCTCTGCATAAGTCTTGTAGAGTTCCAAGGGGTGTCGTAATTGAGAATGCAATTTGCCCGATGCAGATTCACTCCTTCGGCGAGGACTTCGGTGGTGACAATTACCTGATAGTCATCTTTCTTTGGCCCGTCGTAATTCGCGTCGAAGTTCTCTTTAATGGTCTGTTCCATTTCATCGCGATTGGAAGCTGTAATCAGCAAAACATTGAGATTATCCGTCGTTGTTTCAATTGCCAATTTGATTGCGTTTGCTGTATCGATGGCTTCCGTGAATATCACGAGTTTCTGTGGGGCGTTTCTGTTCTTGTCAAAGAGGGTATCTTTGAGTTCTGCCTTGAACACTTCCAATTTAGGGTCGTTGCTGTAGACATTCCAACGATTGCACAATCTTTCTATCAGAGCAAGATCATTTCTCAACAAATCGATGTATGCCTGATCAAAGTCGGCTTTCTTGTATTCCTTGTTCCTGCCGTTATCGTTGTTGCCGGTGCTGTCAAGACGTTTAATTTTATTTCTGATGTCCTGGGCACATTCTTCAAAAGAGCAAAGACGGTGTGTCTTGTCGTAGTTCTTCTCGCGGTCCAATTCTTTATTGACATCAATTTGCGGACAGACAAAAATCGCGTCGTGCTCCCACATATCAATCATATTCTGGGTGTACCGGCGCAGATTCTGCAACGAGGCTTTGAATGCCGTGAAACTGCTTTCAATACGTTTGACCAGATTGATCTGCATAATGCGTGCAAGCTGTCTTGAGAATCTTTCGGCAGTCATATTCTTTCTTCCTACATAGAGACTCTTTACGTCATTGTCCTTGAAGTATTCAATGGCTCTATATCTGTAGTAGCACAAGTACTGGCTGTCATCAAACTGGAAGTTGTCTTTGGGGGCTATGAGGTTCATCGTTTCCGCGAATAGTTCTGCCAGACCTTTTTCCATCTTATATTCCAAGGCGTGAGGACCGGAAATCTTTGGGAAAACTATATGCTGCTTGGCCACATCGTCTTTGTAGTACTTCATCACATCGGTCCTTGTCCTTCTAACCAAAATGTCCGACAGTATGCAGTCTCGGATTTCAGTCGATAATTGCTTTAGCTGAGTATTCCTTTGAGCCGGGGTTGAATTATCATTCTCTGTGGAGTGAATCAGCTTGCTGTATTTTAGATTAATGTCAGAAAAGAATCGTTCGATGTTTCCGCCGTTGGCCTTTCTCAATGTGCTGTCTGCGTGATTTCTTTCAAAAAGATATATCTGGTTTTTCAGATCATCCGGTCTGTTATTCTGTGGGGTTGCTGACAGAAGGCCTATGTATGGGAAAAAACCAGTGTCTGACCCAATCTGGGTGATAAGGTCATCAAGTGTCTTGTACATTGCTGTATTGCTGTTCCTGAATTTGTGACTTTCATCAATCAGAATCAGTCCATAATTTTTGTGCTCAATTGTGGTCTGGAAGTCACCGCTATCTGTGTCCTCTATATCTGACTCATCGGTGTCAAGGATATCGACATCATCCACGAGGTTTCCGATGCTACCAGTAGTTATGAAATCCACGAATGGAGATATTCTGTCTTGGGAATTCTTGTCAAAATCAGCTATGGTCTTGATCCACGAGGATTTGATGGCAGGAGGTGTCACGACAAGTACTTTCTGCTCCCGTCCGTTTTCGTCCGGCAGTGTCAGGAAGTGTTTTATGATGAGTGTTCCTATGATTGTCTTGCCTAATCCTACAACATCCGCAAGCATAAAGCCTCCGTGCTCTTTCATTATAGAATAGCACTGTTTGACTGCGGAAATCTGGTAGTCAAGCGGGTCGAATTTTTGAGGAAGATAACTTTCAATCATACCGTTCAAGTCCTTGTCAACAAGGTTCCCGAATTTCGTCTGGAGTAATTTTATGTATAGTTCGTATGGCGTTAGTCTCTTTTCTATATCTGGCTTTGTCGCGGCTCCACCTATTGGCGAAGGTTTTAGAATTTCTTCTATAAAGACTCTATTCCAAGGTTCGGACAGTTCCCATTTTTCATCAAACCATATAATGTGTCCTTTTGATGGCTGATTCTCGCTTGGCTGCGCAGCCACAATCATAGGCTGAGACTCAAAATAATTCAGTTCTGAGTTATCACTTAGACCTTTCTTTGTGAAGTTACTGCTGCCTATTATGCCATTGGCATATCCTTGGCCGGAAAATATATAGCATTTGGCGTGAAAAAACTGTGTCTCTTCATCTTTGTTTCGCTTGTATATTCTTATCTGCAACTTTGAATCGCTCTCATCATCTTTGCAGAAGTCCAATAATAGCTTTACGGCTGATATGTACTCGTCAGAGACTACGATTTCATTTATGTCGCGCTTTATGTAATCTTCAGGAAAGTGAGCGTCAACAATAGGGTTCTGGAGTTGGTAAGCCCGTACTATTGGGTCGGATCCTATGAGTAATTTCATAGAGCAACCTTCTCGCTCAAGAAATGAACGTAGCTCTTTCTCTATGAGGCATATTGCAGGTAAATCCCAATAACCTGTCGCAATACGTATAACACTGCATAATGGGTTGCACAGACATTCCTTCAGAACATTCAACATAGTGAAACGTTCTTCGGAGTTATCAAGTAAAGTGTTATTTATCATCATAATATGTATCTTCTTATGTCTTCTGGAGAGACAACGTAAAACGTACTATTACTGGAATTCTTGCTTATACAACAAAAGTAATGATTTTTTAAGAACATTTAAGAACATCTAATAATGGCGAGCGAAAAAACACCGATATCAAAGGTGAATTGCGCAATATTCATAGATATTTCACGAAAACAATCAATTAACCGTTATAATTGGCTATATTTGTTGGGAATAAAATCCACTGACATTATGGCTAATTTTCTTTTTTACAAGTACCGTTTCGAGAAGACTGGTGAAAAGACTTTGTTTTCGGCAGAGGATAATGCACACGTTTCCAATGAATACCTCAATGATAAGTTTGCCGGATTGATAGGAGAAAGGGCAGGGGCGAAAATTCGTAAGCTGAATCTTTATTGTGTCAAGGCTGACAAGAAGGGCGTAACGTCTCCTGAGATGTACACTAATGAGATAAAGCATTTTGCTGACGGAGTTGCCTTGCTGGAGGAGCGGAACAATAAGTTCAAGAAAGTTATGCCGAGGGATAAGAACGAGTCCGTGGATGTGGAGCATTGTCCGCTTTGTTGGGCGATTATCGGCAGCCGTCAGGATTCGATGGTGATTCTTGTGCAGCAGAAGAGGGATGTGTTCGGAAATGCTGATGATGTGGTGGGGCTTATTGTGGATTGCTGTTCCCGTGAGTTGAAGATTTCGGAGCTGGACTGGAGGATGGTTTATGAGAAGCGGCTGTGTAAAGGTTCGATTTGGGACATTGTGAAGTCCCGTACTGACGGCGGTCAGGATAGGGTGAAATGCCTTTGCGTGAAGATTGACGGCAAGAGGGCAAATGAGGAGAATGAGGTCGATAAGGCCCTGCAACTTGTGCTGGAGAAATTGGCGGCTCCGGAGGGTGAGCTGAAGCTGATGTCTGATGATCCGGCGCGAAAGATTCTGGAGAAAATGGATTGCACGACCTGTTGGAGATAATGCTGGAGAGCATGATGGTAGCCGAGAGGAGCGAATACCTAAGAACTACGGGAGACAGCAATAAAGGCAACGGCTACCGCCATGGGCATACATATGGACAGGGGCGCAAGCTGGAGTTCAGGATACCCAGAGACCGTTACGGCAACTTCCATCCGCGCATTCTTGCGGTCCTGAAGAACCAGGAGGAGGAATGCGACCGCCTTGCCGGTGCGCTGTACTCAAAGGGGCTGACGCAGTCGCAGGTGGGTGATGTCTTCGACGAGATATACGGGGAGCACTACAGCAAGTCGAGCATATCGAGGATGATCCAGTATATGCGAGAAGATGTGTCCAAATGGCTTGACAGGCCGCTTGAGCGATATTATCAGATAGTCTTCATCGACTGCGTGTTCATCAAGGTCAGGCGCGCGAGAAGCTGTTCCGCAGAGGCTTTCTATGTGATCATGGCCGTGAAGGAGGACAAGACCCGCGAGGTTCTGGGCATATACAACAACCCAGAGGAGAGTGCCTCCGGCTGGGGTGAGATGCTGAAGAAGATCAAGGGACGGGGTGTCGAAAAGATAGGGCTGATAGTGGCGGACGGTCTCAAGGGCCTTGACACGGCAGTGGGGGATCCGTTCCCCAATGTGCCGTTGCAGAGGTGCACTACGCACCTGAAGCGCAATCTTCTTGGCAAGGCGAAGCATGGAGACAAGATGTCCCTGTCGGAGGACCTGCGCGAGGTTTTCCGCACGGGAGACAGAAGTTACACGCGCGATGACGCCTGGCTCAGGTGGCAGGGGCTCTGCGACAAGTGGGGCGCCTCATATAGGTCATTCAAGACGATGAGGGATGACCTCTATTACATGGACTACTTCACATATCTGGACTATGACAGCCGCATACAGTCGATGATATACACGACGAACTGGATAGAGCGACTTCAGAAGGACTTCCGTCGTGTGACGCGGATGCGTGGGGCCATGCCGAATGACGAGTCCGTGCTGACGCTTATGGGAAAGACTGCGATGGACAAGGACAGCTACGGAAGGCAACTCCCGAGGATAGATTGCGACAAGACTCTCTTCCCTGACTGAAAAAGTCAAGGCGGGCTAGCCCGCCTTGACAGAAATATTGATATATTTGCAGAATCTTAGAAGTTGATGGACCTATGTCCAGACACACTTTTTGAAACAGTACCCATTTTTCTACTCTGGACTGTGGACGTATTTCCACTGTCTGTTGAATAAAAAGCGACAAGAAACCAATACATAGTTCCTTGTCGCTTTTTGATACTAAAAGGCAGGTCTTTTCCAGTCTACTTCACCTTGTACTGCTGTATCTCCTTGATCATGGCTTTCACATCTTCGCCGACCTGAACGAAGTTCTTGTAAAGGATGCGTTCCCGTTCATCCCGACGCAGAATGTTTATTTGCCGACGCAGAATATTTATTTCCCGACGCAGAATTTTCCGAAGATTTCGCCGAGGATTTCGTTTGTGGTGATTATTTCAGAGGTGGAAGAGAATATGGAGTTAATTGCGGAGATGGCAGCGCGAATGTCTTCTGCGAGGAGTTCATTGCTGATGCCGAGATCAATAGCCGCGAGGACTCGCTCCACTTCCGCTATGGCCACATTAAGGGCTTCATAGTGTCTTGCTGAGGTTACGATAGTCTGACTATCTGTCTCCTTGCCAAATCCACACTTGTTAATTTCATTTATCAAATCGTCAATTCCTTGTCCTTTCAGAGCTGATATCTTGACATCATAATGAATATTGCAATTCTGAGCCTCTAAAAGATCACATTTGTTAAGAACTATGATCAGTTTTTGATTATCGAGAAGCGATGTGACTTCTTTCAGAATCCTCTCACTCTGAGCGATATCGCCAGCATCGATCAGGCAGATGACTATGGATGCCTCCTTGATTTTCGCTATACTTCTTTCTATGCCAAGTCTTTCGACCCTTTCATCCGTATTCCTTAGCCCTGCAGTGTCTATGAATCGGTAGCGAACCCCACCTATAACTATGCTCTCTTCAATTGTATCTCGAGTGGTACCGGCGATATCTGAAACTATAGCACGATTTTCGCCGATTAGTGCATTCAGCAGGGTACTTTTTCCGGCATTCGGAGCACCCACTATTGCTATAGGTACGCCATTTTTCAATGCATTACCGACGCGATAGCTATCTCGAAGCTTTTCCATTCTCTTCGCTGCACTATAGGCCAATTCTTTAAGATGCTTTCTATCAGCAAATTCCACATCCTCTTCGCTGAAATCGAGTTCTAACTCCACAAGAGCTGAGAGTCTTAGCAACTCGTCTCTCAGTCTTTTGAATGCCAATGTGTATTCGCCTCGTAAATGACTTTGTGCTACGTTATTGGCAGCCTTGGAATTGGCTGCTATAACATCGGCCACCGCCTCTGCCTGCGCCAAATCCATTTTTCCATTTAGAAATGCCCTTTTAGTGAATTCACCGGGCTCAGCCATTTTGCATCCTTTATTTATAAGTATTTCCAATGCCGTACTTACGATATATTCCGATGCGTGGGTTGAGATCTCTATAGAGTCCTCCCCAGTATAGGAATGAGGAGCTCTAAATACGCTGACTATCACTTCATCAAGCAGGGAGCCATCATTCTCGTAGATGCTGCCGAAATGCAGTGTGTAACCATTGGCCTGTGCCAATTTTCCTTTTTTCAGGTGTATTATTTTGTCAGCCAATTCCAAACATCCCTTCCCACTGACTCGTATTATTGAGATCGCTCCAGTTCCGGGAATGGTTGCTGGCGCACAGATTATATTATCGAATTCCATAATTCTACAAAAATACTCCTTAATTTGCAGAAAGCAACACATTTTCATCTGAGCCGGCCAGTTGACGATGTTCGTGCCAGCATCGAACCCGATTGCGGCTCTTCCGTAAGTTTTGTCGTCCGCACAGATGCCATTCGCAGTATGGATTTTCGGAAACTCGATAGAAATATCAGCATTTACCTCAATCATGTCTCTGCCACATTCTGTTTCAGCGGAATCGTACAAAATCATCAATTCTATCCCGGCGCAGGTATCAGCATCGGTGAGAGAATGTTGATGCAGAGTGAGGTCGTGGTATCGGTATGCTGCCGCGTTGGTCTAGATCTAGTGATTCGGCAGGCGACAGCCAAAATGTCTGCGAGACGTTTCATTGTAGATGTTGATATAAATGTAGATTATCGGCAGATTATCTTCACAAACTTACGTAAAAACCAGCATTTTTCGTTAAATTTGAAATTTGAAAATACAAGAAATCAATGCTTCTTGATATACTCAAAGGCTTTATAATCGGAGTTTGTGCTTCTGTCCCATTGGGGCCGATAGCAATTCTCGTATTGCAGAAGTCATTGAGCGAAGGACACAGGGCAGGGTTCATGGCAGGTCTCGGGGCCTGTCTCGTGGATACACTATTTGCTGTCATCGCAATATTTGCACTCGCTATAGCGGAACAGTTTATCGAGGACAACAGGACACTTATAATGATAGGTGGCGGCTTGGTCGTGATAGCACTCGGCTGCAGCCTTGCTTTCAAGGATCCGTTCCGCAAAGTACGGAAGCAGGACTCTTCGCCGTCATATTCTCTTAAAGACTTTTTCCAAGCCGTCATAATGGGCATATCCAACCCGGGTGCCATATTTGTGATCTTCGCGTTGTTCGCGTTCTTCGGAATCCATTTGGAACCTCATGATTACAGAGTAGCCCCGGTCCTTGTTGCTGTTAGTGCCGGATCAGCAATATACTGGTTCTTCTTTTCTTGGATATTCAGCCGCCTGAGGCGCAATATTAGACTATCTACTATCTTGTGGATCAATAGAATAACAGGTGTAATCATCGTAATCATAGGTATAGCTCTTATGGCTGACGGAGTCTTGGAAGTCCTTTTTGCAGCCCGATAGTAACATGCAAGCAAGACCAACGTGTGCGGATATTGACATCGAGCGAGGCAATAAGAGTGAGCCTGCAAGAGCAGTTGACGAATAATTTTAAGTACGAAACGTAGAAAATAACGGATATGAGTTCAAGAGATTTCTTCGGGAATTGGATAGTAAAGAATCTGCTGTTTGCGGCAGCAGCCGTAATAGCTTTAGTGCTTATATGCAGTATCTCGCTTAATCTTCTGACCCATCACGGTCAAGAGATTCCAGTGCCGGATTTTACCAACATGAGCGTATCTCAGGCTGAGAAAGAAGCGCATCGATGCGGTATCCGCATCGAGGTGACAGACTCGGTATATGTGCGTAAAATGGATAGGGGAGCGGTCTTCTCACAGGTGCCCAAGGCAGGAAGCGGAGTCAAGAAAGGACGCCGGATACAGCTTACTATCAATTCTATAGAGCCGAAGCAGGTGAGTATGCCCGATCTTGTCGGCCTGTCAATGCGTCAGGCAAAGGCAGAGTTGATATCCAGAGGTTTACACCTCGGACGTCTCATCTATCAAGAAGACATTGCCACCAACAATGTACTTAAGCAGCTATACCGCGGAAGGCCAATAGCTCCTGGACGCAATATCAACAGTGGTTCGACAATTGACCTTGTAGTGGGGCTCGGAGAAGACAGCCAGACTTATGTCCCCGACGTTATAGGTATGAAATATCTCCGTGCCGTCGATGCTATTCATGACAATTCCCTCAATATCCGCTCATTGCGCTTCGATAAGTCAATCCGTGAATACGGAGATTCACTAGATGCCATTGTATACAGGCAGATCCCCGAGGCATCATTAGATGTCCCACTTCCAATGGGCTCAGATGTGACCTTGTATTTGTCGAAAGACTCCAAATGACTTCTGAATGTGTGCAATAGCATTTGAACTGCATTGACTTTTGCGAGAGAATCGCCTGTCAATGATCAATGCATCGATATTCTGCTATATCAACTATTTATCCGAAATAATCATCGCTGTGTCTACAAATGAAGCAAAATCTCCGATCTTTGATCACCAGGATAGGAGCAAAGATAGGAGCAAAGACCTTGAGAGGCCGGACATCGATAATGAGACTCAGTCCGGAAAGCAGAATAATGGGATTCAACCGGTACATTCTGGAGTTTTGCGAGATGAAGAGATGAATAATGATGAAGAACTCTCTTCTGAAGAAAATGCTTCAGAGAGTGACTCTGCGTCCGATGATGAGGAGCAGGGAATGTTCGAGCATTTCCGCATTGTCGTAGACGGAGGGCAGGCACCTCTAAGAGTGGATAAGTTCATGGTATCCAAGCTCTCCGGGACATCGCGCCACCGAGTACAGCTGGCTATCAAAGCAGGATATGTGAGAGTCAATGACAAGATAGCCAAGGCCAACATGATCATAAGACCAGGCAATCTGCTGCGCTTCATGATGCCATATGAGAGGCACGGTTTCGAGGTCCTTCCAGAGGATATTCCACTTGACATAGTATATGAAGACGATGATGTACTACTGGTCAACAAACCTGCCGGCATGGTTGTGCATCCTGGCAACGGACATTTCACGGGAACATTAGTCAATGCCTTGGCTTTTCATCTCGGGATTGACCCCTCCTCCAAAGATGACGAGAGAATGGGCGTACTTGTGCACCGTATTGATAAAGACACTTCAGGTCTTCTTGTGGTCGCCAAGAATGACGAGGCTCAGCTTGACCTTGCGGGACAGTTCTTCCGGCACAGTATCGAGCGCAAATATATAGCCGTAGTGTGGGGCAACCTCAAAGAAGACGAAGGCACGGTTGATTCCTATCTTGGACGTGATCCCTCAGACAGGCTGAGATTCAAATCATACGATGACCCAGAGAAAGGCAAACATGCGATTACTCATTACCGCGTGGTCGAGCGCCTGGGCTATGTAACTGTAGTGGAATGCAGACTTGAGACTGGACGAACTCACCAGATAAGGGTGCATATGAGTTCCATCGGCCATCCGCTATTTAATGACGAGAGATATGGAGGTTCCTATATACGACAAGGTACCATCTATACAAAGTACAGACAATTCATATCCAATTGTTTCGATATCTGCCCTCGTCAGGCTCTGCATGCCGCGACATTGGGCTTTGTGCATCCGCGTACTCGAAAGATGATTAGATTTGAGGCCCCACTTCCACAAGATATGACAGAACTTATAGATAAGTGGAGACAATATAGCTCAGTATCAGTGTGACAAATACGTTCATACTCTGTGATAAATACGTTCTCACTCTTGCGTCCGGCCACATTTCTTAGAGGGTCTTCTTATTTCTTTATAAATTTGATGAGAGGTTTTCTACGATAGATCTATGACTTTTTGAAATGGAACGCCAACTATCTGACTACCACAGGAGTCTTACGAAGCGACATCTAAAGCCCGCAAAAGATGAGAGCGATCGGCTCTTGGGAAAACAAACGGCCGAACCATAATATCTATGATCCGGCCGATCTTGTTTCATGCGTGGGGGGGGGGGAGCATCGAGTTTAGTCGTCTAACTTCTCCCCATTCTCTTTGTAGAATTCATTCTGCAGTACACTGAAATCCAAGTCGATGACATGGTTGATCTTGCATTTGTACTTGCGCTTCCATTTCCGCAAGAAGGAATTGAATCCCTTAGTCAGATAAGCACCGAGAATAGGACCAGTCTTAAAGATAAAAGACTTGATACCCAGATCATTGACATAGTAGGACAGACGTCGCTCAATCTGTTCGTCTATCAGCAGACTCGGGGCTATTTTGCCTGTTCCGTGGCATAGAGGACATACTTCTGTTGTGTTTATCTCAGTTGCCGGACGGATCCTTTGTCGGGTGATCTGCATCAAGCCGAACTTGGTCAGAGGAAGCACATTATGCTTGGCTCTGTCGTCATTCATGAGGTCGCACATGTACTTGTACAGGCCGTTCTTGTGTTCCTGATTGTCCATGTCGATGAAGTCGATGATTACAATCCCGCCAAGATCCCGCAAGCGCATCTGCCTTGCAATCTCTTCTGCGGCATATCTGTTGACCTCATAAGTATTCTCTTCCTGGTCTGTAGTCTTGGCTCTGGTGCCACTGTTGACATCCACCACATTAAGAGCCTCTGTCGATTCTATGACCAGATATGCGCCTTGCTTTATGGGCACGACCTTGCCAAATGAACTCTTTATCTGTCTTGTGACATCGAACTTGTCAAATATCGGTTCTTTGTCTGTATAGAGTTTGACTATCTTCTCCTGTTGAGGGGATATCTGCGCGATATATTTCCTAATCTCGTCATACTCTTTGGGATCGTTCACATAAATATTGGAGAACGAGTCATTGAGCAGATCCCTGAGGATAGTCGTAGTCTTACTGTATTCTGAGAAAAGCAATTGGACATTTTTATTCTTGGAAAGTTTCTTCCATGAACCTTCCCACTTGCTTATCAGCGAACGAAGTTCAGCTACAAGGATGGCCGCGTTCTTGCCCTCGGCCGCTGTCCTGATGATTGCCCCGTAATTTCCGGGCAAAATGCTTTTGACTAAAGTCTCAAGTCGTTTCTTCTCTTCTTTGGAGGAGATCTTCTGTGAGATGCTCACTTTCTTCGCGAAAGGGAGGAGTACAATATTGCGTCCTGCCAATGAAATCTCAGCTGTAAGCCTCGAACCTTTCGTGGAAATAGGCTCTTTCACGATCTGTACCATTATCATCTGTCCGACTTTGAGGACTTTGGCTATCTCTCCTTCCTTTTCGAGGATAGGCCCGAGTTGTATGTCAGAAAACAACTGGCTTGCATCCGTATTGGAGTTGGCTTTTCTGACAAACTCATCGAACGCATTGAAATATAGTCCCAAGTCAAGATAATGGATGAAAGCCTCTTTCTCGTCGCCTATGTCCACAAATGCGGCATTGAGAGCAGGCATGATCTTCTTCACTTTGCCAAGAAACACATCCCCGACTGTGAAGCTGTGACCTTTGCTGGACTCTTTGCTATACTCGATCAGCCTATGATTCTCCATAAGCGCGAGTTGCACTTCGGACTGTCCGACGTCCACGATCAGATCCTTTACTGATTCTTTTTCAGACTCCATCTGGTATTTGACAATATTACAAATTGTCCCGGTCATATTGCACCGGGGCAACTTTAAGTTAACACAGGAAGACAATGCCGTATTGGCTTGTGTCTTCGGTAAAAAAACAGAGGCCGTCCGGACTACCGGTCAGCCTCTCAATAGCGGACTGCTAAAATGGCAGACAGCGAGAAGCAGCAGAACTACTTCTTCTTATGTCTGTTCTTACGCAAGCGTTTCTTACGCTTGTGTGTAGCCATCTTATGTCTCTTTCTTTTTTTACCACTTGGCATAAATCGAAAATTATTTAATTGTTATTTCTTTACAGTGCCGATAAACACCTTTGCCGGTTTGAAGGCGGGAATGTCATGTGCAGGAATCGTCATCGTTGTATTTTTGGTGATGTTCCTTGCAGCTTTCTCAGCCCTATGCTTGATAATGAAGCTACCGAAACCGCGGAGATATACAGGCTCCCCGTTTGATAGGGAATCCTTTACACTCTCCATAAATGCCTCGACAACTGTCTGTACTGTTGTCTTCTCAAGTCCTGTAGATTTTGCTACATTGCTTACTATCTCTGCCTTAGTCATAATTATATATTTAATATTCTGTATCTTCTCTTTTTGTCTTGCAAATATAATTTATTTAATTTTAACTTTCAAAGATTATCATGTATAAATGCTATTTAAAACGATAAAATATAGTGCTTTTAGCTAATTGGACAAAAATTATTAACAATATTTATATGAATAATACAAAGGTTTGGATATGGCATAAAGATTGACTAATATTACAGTTCAATTTTTAAAAAATTGCCACTGACAAAGTGGCAGTCATACTTGACATGTATATATGAAAGAATTCAATCAAGATATTTATGCACAGACCGGCACTGAGGTAAGTATAATTCCTGTTATGAATACAGGAGATGCTCCAGTGAGCACTGAGAACATTATATTTCCCGATGTCCTTCCAGTATTGGCATTGAGGAATGCAGTCGTATTCCCAGGTGCGATCTATCCCATTACGATAGGTCGGGAGAAATCCTTGAAGGTAGTGGAGGAAGCGCATAGTGGCAATCTTATCATCGGAGCTGTCCCTCAGAAGGATCCGAGAGTGGAAGATCCGACATTGAAGGATCTGTACGAATACGGTACGGCTTGCCGTATCATCAAGACATTTGAACTACCAGATGGAAGCATGTCTGCTGTGCTGCAGGGTCTGAAGCGATTCAGGATAAACGCCGGAGTCTCAGAGACACCTTATATTAAGGTAAGCGTCATATATCACGAAGAGCTCGAGGCTGACGTTACACAAGCTGACGTGAGAATGATAGGTGAGTCTCTCAAAGAGAAGGCATCTACCATCATAAAATCTGTCAACTTCGCTCCTAAAGAGGCCGTTACTGCTCTCAAGTCTATTGATGACTTTACATTTCTTGTCAACTTCATCGCAACGACGGTAGAGTTGGATAATTTCTCAGACAAGATGCAACTTCTCTCCTTAGATGACTTGAAAGAGAGAGCGTTTAGTCTGCTCAATGCCCTTGACAGGCAGGTTGAGTTCGTAAAGCTCAAGCAGGAGATCAACTCAAAGGTAAAGAACGAGATAGACCAGCAACAGAGAGAATATTATCTCAACAACCAGCTCCGTACCATCCAGGAAGAACTCGGTATGGACGAGGATGAGGATATTGAGAAGTTTAAGGCCGATGCCAAGAAGAAGAAATGGCCGGATTCTGTCAAGGATATCTTCTCCAAAGAACTTTCCAAACTTGCGAAATACAATCCTTCGAGTCCAGACTACGGCATCCAGTACAACTATATCAAGTTCATGCTAGACTTGCCTTGGAATAAGATGTCGAAGGACAATCTTGATCTCAAGCATGCACGCAAAGTCCTCGATGCTGACCATTACGGACTTGAAAAAGTGAAAGAAAGAATCATAGAGTATCTTTCAGTTCTTAAGTTGAGAGGTGACATGAAGTCGCCTATACTGTGTCTTTACGGGCCTCCTGGAGTCGGCAAGACCAGTCTCGGTAAATCTATAGCAAAGGCCATTGGGCGTAAGTATGTAAGGATTGCTCTCGGCGGTATGCATGATGAGGCAGAGATCCGCGGTCATCGCAAGACATATATCGGAGCCCTTCCTGGAAGAGTGCTCAACGGTATCTGCAAGGCCGGCACTTCGAATCCCGTTATGGTTCTTGATGAAGTTGACAAACTTGGCAACGATTTCAAAGGTGATCCGTCATCCGCATTGCTTGAAGTCCTTGATCCGGAGCAGAATGTCACTTTCCATGACAACTATCTTGATATAGACTATGATTTGTCTCATGTTCTGTTCATTACGACAGCCAATGACATCTCTTCCATGCAGCCGGCGCTACTGGATAGGATGGAACTGATAAATGTCACAGGCTATCTTGCCGAAGAGAAGATAGAGATTGCAGAGAAATTCCTTGTTCCCAAGGAACTTGAGGAACACGGCATAAGCAAGAAAAGCCTTCGCATAGACAGGGCTGCGATGGAGGAGATCATCGACAAATATACACATGAGTCTGGAGTCAGAGGGCTTGAGAAGCAGATCGCCAAGATTGCCCGTGTCACTGCACGCAAGATTGCTACAGAAGAGTCATATCCTTCTGTCATAAAGCCTGAGCATCTGAAAGAATATCTCGGACTTCCGACTTCATTCCATGACAAGCAGGATGGCAACGAAGGCATCGGCGTTGTAACAGGTCTCGCGTGGACTCAGATGGGTGGTGAGATACTGTTTGTAGAAAGTTCTGTGAGCAAAGGCAAAGGGGTTCTTTCCATGACTGGAAACCTCGGAAATGTGATGAAAGAGTCAGCCACTATCGCCTTCCAATATATCAAGGCACATCCTGAGCTTGCAGGTAAGACTCCAGAAGAGATGGAGACTATAGATATCCACGTACATGTCCCTGAGGGGGCTGTTCCCAAGGACGGTCCTTCTGCGGGTATTACTATTGTCTCGTCAATGCTCTCTGCTCTTAAAGAGCAGCCGATAAGGTCTGGGGTGGCCATGACAGGGGAGATGACCCTCAGGGGAAAGGTACTTCCTGTAGGCGGCATCAAAGAGAAGATCCTGGCAGCCAAGAGAGCTGGAGTCAAGACCATTGTCATATCCGAGGACAATCGCAAGGACATAGAAGATATCAATGCCAAATACATCGAGGGGCTTGAATTTATATATGTCAAGACCATTGAGGATGTAGTGAGCTTTGTCTTTGCTACAAAATGACTTCTACTCAAGCCTTATTCTCCGCAGACTATGGAAGTAAAGATGGAAGAGAGTTGGAAGAAGGCTTTGTCGGACGAGTTCGACAAGCCTTATTTCGTCTCGTTAGTTCAGTATCTTCATCATGAGAAAGAAGAAGGACACCTCATCTATCCCCCTGGAAAAGATATATTTAGGGCTTTTGCCCTTACTCCAATAGACAAAGTGAAAGTCGTGATATTGGGACAAGACCCTTATCACGGAGAAGGACAGGCGATGGGTCTGTCTTTTTCCGTTCCTGATGGAGTTCAAGCTCCGCCATCTCTTCGCAATATATTCAAAGAGATAAGTACCGACCTTGACATCAAGATGAGCGGACGTCCGGATCTTACAAGGTGGGCAGAGCAGGGCGTGCTACTACTCAACAGTATTCTCACGGTAAGGGCAGGAGAGGCCGCATCCCATGATAATATAGGTTGGCAACAGTTTACCGATGCTGTCATCTCATATCTTTCGAAGAATACTCGCGGCCTGGTCTTTCTGCTGTGGGGAAACTATGCAAGGAGCAAGAAAGGATTGATTGACTTGTCCCGGCATCATGTTTTGGAAGCCGCACACCCGTCTCCGCTCGCACGTGGGGCATTCTTCGGATGCAGGCATTTCTCTAAGACCAACGAGATACTCGCATCAGAGGGCAAGACACCAATAGACTGGCAATTATGACAAGAAAAGCATTGTTTCCCGGTTCGTTCGACCCTTTTACGGCTGGGCATCTCAATATTCTCAAAAGGGCACTGACCATGTTTGACGAGGTAACTGTGGCAGTCGGTATCAATCAAGACAAGCGTGGTTTTTTCGACCAAGACGAGAGACTTGCCATTATCGCACAAGCTGTAAAGGGGCTTGAGGGAGTTAGGATCATCAAGTATGACAATCTGACAGTAGATACTTGTCGGGAATTAGGCATTAGGCATATGGTTAGAGGTGTCAGGAATATGATTGATTTCGAGACTGAACGATCTATAGCCGATGCTAACAGGATTTTAGCTCCTGACATTGAGACGATAATAATACCAACTGCCCAGGAATTTGCCCATATCTCTTCATCCGCTGTGCGCGATATACTCAAGCACCATGGAGATACTTCTCGATTCCTGCCTGACGGAGTTGTATTGCCTGCAGCGCATGATGAATAAGCTACTTCTCTCACTTATAGGAGTCACATTGGTGCTTCCCTCATTGACTTGCGCTAAGGCTTTCGCGAAGTCTCCCTTACTGACTTACTCCAGCGTTTACTCCTCACCTCACCTCGCCTCCGACTATCCGACATACGCAGAGTCCCCTTCGCAGGCAATCCCTCAGGGTTATGCGGCCAAGGACTCTGCTTTATTTGCCCCACTTGGAGCGAAGATAGACGAATATATAAGAAATATACTCACACTTCCGATAGCGGAGCAGGAAGAAGAATGTGATTTCCTGGTCTGCTCATGCAAGGATTCTCTTACTCGGCAGTTTGTCACTAAGAAGCTTTATGACAGCTATGCCGAGTCACATGTGATGGGAGCGGAGAATATTGCCGTCCATATTGCCGATGCATGGATTCTTAGCGGCAAAGTTCCGCTTGGTCAAGAGTCTGAGATGCTTGCAGTCCGCTTCTACGCAGACCTTAACCGAGCATCCCTAATAGGCCACAAAGCTCCCTCTCTTGCTCTTCAGAGCAGTAGAGGATCTGATACTCTGCTCTACTCACGCGATAGTGACAGGTACTCCGTTCTTTTCTTCTATGATACACACTGTCCGTCCTGCCTTGCCGAGGCAGCTATGCTGAGAACATTTCTCGATACAGAGCCGTATCCGATAGATTTCAACGCTGTATATACAGGAGAGGACGATGAATCATGGAGGACTTTTGTCAAAAGACATCTTGACATTTCATCTCCCTCGGTACGCTCGTCCCACTGTCACGATCCATTCGGACAATCGGATTTCACAGTCAAATATGCGGTCATACAGACTCCAAAGCTCTTTCTCATTGCCCCAGACCGAACTATTGTAGGACGGGAGTTGGATGTACCGGCTCTTGCTGCTTTGCTGGAATCTGAGTTTGAGAACAGATTTTACCGATATGGCTCCGATAAAAGCAATTCTCTTATGGATAGGATAATTGAGGCTTCAGGGGGTGTAAGTACACCAGAGGCGGTGGATTCTCTGACGGATATGATAGTCGCTGCCGCAACTGACAGTCTGACTTTTCGTCATGTCGTTGGAGACTTGCTCTATTACTATTCTTCAAAAGAAGGCCGAGCATATAAGGAAGGGGACAAATATCTGATTGATAGATATATTATTCCTAATAAGAAGATATGGTCGGCTTCGCATGACTCATTGTCTGTGCTTGCCTATGCTGGGCTTATGTCGGATATTCTCTCCAAGGCAATGCCAGGCACTAAATTGCCGGCAGTGGAAATGTATGGACGCCTTTCTCGAGGATCAGTCCCAGGATCTGTTATGCAGAATATGCCTGCAAAGACGAGTGAAGTCAAGAAAGACATACATAGAGAAACCTGCCACAAACCCAAGTCTGATAGGAGGAAAGCCTCGCCCTGTAGATACAATCTCTCTAAAATTGCCTTATGCAAGCCATACTATGTCCTTTTCTACAGTCCTGATTGCGCTACATGCCGCTCATATATTGAACGCGCTGATTCATTGATGGAAGTATCACCTCATGTCCCTATCTTATTTGTTGATATGTCCCTTCAAGGCAACTGCGATACGGCTATCCTTGATGCATTTGACCTTTCATCACTTCCGCAGCTTATCTATGTAGATAGAAAAGGTATGATTGTCGCTCGCTATCTAGATCTCCTCGAGATTGACAACCTTGAGCGTCCTCTGTAGAAAGAAATTGTCCGAAATCTGCATCTTCTTCATTTTCACGGGAAAAATAAGAATTTGTCAGTTGTTGACTTTTATAGATATTGCGCAGACTTGCTTTTTGATCATGCTTTTTGGTGCTTTTGGGCTCTGCCGATTTTGCAGGGAAAATAAAAAATTGTATCTTTGAAAATCGAATTGAGGTATGGTGTAATGGTAGCACTACAGATTTTGGTTCTGTCTGTCCAAGTTCGAATCTTGGTATCTCAACAAAAGGCCGACACTCATTCTGTGTCGGCCTTTTGTTGTTATTCGCTCAACGTGGACCTAATCTAGACTTATTCAAAAGCCATAGATACATCATAGATAATTCCTTATAAAATTTATAACGAAAAGTATTTTAACAACTTATTAGGCTTTATGGTGTAATTCTGATGTGAATGTACATAAGAACAACAGCGGTGAGAATTAGGCGGAATAAAACGCAAAATAGCGAACCACTATCGTGACTCGCTATTTTATCTATGGTATATTGTTGATAAATCAATTATCTCTTGGCAAGCTCAGCATCAAGGAATACAAGGCCTGAATCACCACATTTCTCAATCCTGCTGATGATCGTATCTGCATTGTTCTCTTCCTCTACCTGCTCAGCAACGAAGCCCCACAAGAAATTCTGTGTAGCTTTGTCATTTTCTGCGTTTGCAACGTCAACGAGGTCGTTGATAAGAGCAGAAATTTTACGCTCGTGGTCAGCTACATTGTTAAATACTTCTTTAACGCTGCCCCAACCCTGAGGAACTACATCTATCATTGAAACCAAAGCTGAACCGCCTCTCTTAGTCAAATAGCTTGCAAGTGCACATGCATGCTCTTTCTCTTCTTCTGACTGCTTGTACATCCAGTGTGCAAAGCCATTCCAACTCTCTTTCTCAAGATAGAAAGCCATCTGAAGATAAAGATTCGATGACCATAACTCTGCTGTGATCTGATCATTGATCGCATTCTGTAATTTCTCTGAAATCATGATTGCGTCTATTTTAATTGTTACACTCAAATCTTGTCTCATTTTCGAGACCGTGTTGAAGTTTAGCAATTAATGTGCCGTAATTGTGACTCCTGCCGTAATTGTGTTTTTGCGTCGTTTTGTCAGTATCACTATTCAATTGGGACATATGCGGCTGTGATTCCCCAAATAGACATATCATCATGATTGTCAGCCTCAAGTGTCTGTTCCTCACCGTTTTTCCATAGATATGCATGGTTGATCGCGTTGTAATACGAGTCAAAAGTTGTCTCATTGCCTCCAACATAGATGTCATCTCCGACAACTGCAAGTCCGATACCCTGACAATCGAGATATCCTTTGCCTTCGATTACAGTCTCCTTACCGTCGCTCCATACGCATACGACTATGTTGCCATCAGCATTGGTCTTGTTGCCGGAGATTGTCCAGTGTCCGTCCTTTACATGGATTGCACTTACTTCAGTTCCTTCATAATCGGTGAAATATGTCGCCTGCCCGTCTGTCCAGAGAACTCCGCGCCACCGGCCTTCGGAATTTCTCTCTGTACCTGCGGCATAGACCTTCCCATTGTCGATCGCAATTGCAGTGACTTTTGCAATGGTACTGGTTCCGTCTGTAAGATACTGAGGTACACCGTTTTTCCATATGACAGCCTTGCCTCCCTTTTTATTTTCAGCAGGCTGAATGTAACCTCCTACATACACATCTTCACCAGAGGAGGTTATGCAGTAGGCAAGTGCATCGGTAGTACCGTCCGTGAGATAGGTGGGTTTGTCGTTTTTCCACAATATGGCACGACGGTCATACACTGGAGTGTCAAAGCCAGCAATGTATATGTCATTTCCAGCCTTTGTGACAGCAAGAGGAGAGGTGGCATATTTGCCGTCGCTGAGAATTGTCTTATCGGCCTTGTCTTCTTCTCCAGCCTTGAATTTCCAAAGTATGCCTACATTCAAGTTATAGGGGTCATAGTAACCGTCGTCAAAAAGGTCTCCGATACCTTCGCATCCTACAACATAGATATCACCGCCGTCAGCATATATCCCATTGCAGAAGCCGTCATGCTTACCGTCTGTTAATTTGTGCCTCTTGCCGTCTTTCCATACTATTGCGTAATAATGAGTAGTGTCAGGAACGATCTCTTGACCAATTGCATAGATCACCGTATCTGTCTTGACTTCCGGGGAGGGTGTGGACGGTTCTTTTGCCGGGTTTGAATCTTTTGCGCATGAGACCGCTATCGCGCTCATGGCAGCTGCCAGAAAGGCAGACTTGAAAAATAAGTTCGTCATTTTATATAATATAATTGTGAATCTGTTTTGATTCGTCTCTTCTCTTATGGTTCTTTCCGGCCATTTTCATCATTGCCATCAGCCCTATACCTCCAGTACACTTCTTATTACAAAGTCGAAGCTGCCTCGAAAAATCCTCTTAATAAAATTCGGAAACCACTTCAAAACAGCTTCAGCATCTTTTTCTCAAAAATCTGGAAGTCCTCTCAGCATGCTGAATGCTTTAGCCAAGGCTAAATAGCCAGGACGGCACAGAATTAACCCATAGCGAATTTAATGATAATTTCTCGGAATTCCTTGTATCGCATATTGCTTAAAACAACTATTAAAACAATTGGAGGGGACAAATGCAAAAACTTTAGGTGGCTCTATTTTACTGAATGTTAGTCGCGACGAGCTTCTACCTCTCTTGATGAATGGTCAAGCTTCGGTTGTTAATATTTGATTCTGAAATAGTCAAGGAGATTCTTGTAATAGTCCTGTGCTGTCAGGCAGGTGTTTGTCAGGTAACCGGGGAATGTTTTCCATTCGTGCAGACCTCGGTAATAGAACATCTTCAGTTCGTCCGTGATGATGAACGGAACGATGTTGTGGTTCAGGCATTCCTTGAACATTATCAGACGCCCGACTCTGCCGTTGCCGTCCTGAAAGGGATGTATTGATTCAAAACGCTGGTGGAAATCGAGTATGTCCTCAAACTGGATATTTTTTTTGTCTCTGTATTCTTTTAGTAATGCACGCAGAGCACGCCCAACATTCTGAGGGGATGTCGTTTCCATACCGCCCACTTCATTAGGTATTCGCTTGTATTCACCGACCGCAAACCATGATTTTGATGCATCGGATGTCCCACTTTTCAGTAATAGATGAAGGCTTTTTATCATGCTTTCAGTCAACCGTTCTTTTGCGTGGTCAATTATAAAGTCGATGCAGCGGAAATGATTAGTGGTTTCAATGATGTCATCCACCTTAACAGCGTTGTCCGTGATTCCTATCGTGTTGGTCTCAAATATGTAGCGGGTCTGCTCTTTGGTCAGTCGGCTGCCTTCGATGTGGTTTGAATTGTAGGTCAGGTCAATCTGTGTGCGGTGATATATTCCGCCTTTTGTTCCGGATTCTTTTTGCTCGCGCAATGCTCTCAAAAGAGGAGATATCTGGATTTTTGCATTTTTGCGTTGAGGAAGAGGCGCGTCGGCAGGTATACTCCATGATTTGCCGACAATCTTTGCTCCGGCGATTTTACCTTGAATGCAATAGTTCCTCACCGTGCGCTCTGCGATACCATGAGTTTCCGCGAATTCTTTTGTTGAGATGTAATCCCTATCTATCGGCATAAATAAGATTCAAAGACCGATACAAAGATAAGATTTCTTGCCGTTGTCGGCAAGAAACAAGGTGTTTTTCAGTCGATTTATATGAAATTTTGCCTCGGCATATCTTCGATGTAGTCGAAGTAGCCAGCTACGGTTCGTTCCAGCTGGCGGATTTCCTTTTCCTGAAGATAGTTCTTCGCAATGCTTACATCTGATTTCAGAATACGGCCGTCCGGGGAGTTCTTCCAGGTCGTCAGCCCCATGTGCTCTTTCGTGTGGTCTGCTTTTGTATAGACGATTTCCGTAGCTGTCTGACCTGTGATGGCGTAGTGGAAGCGGTTTTGAACCATTGTATAGAAATCCTTTGTCGTCTGCGAATTTCGGTCATAGTCTATGCTGCATTCAGCGTAGATGTCTGTAATCTGCTGCCAGATACGGCGTTCACTTGCACGGATGGAGCGTACTCTTTCGAGCAATTCACGGAAATAGTCTTTCCCGAATATAGCGGTACCTTGCTTCAGGCGCTCATCATCCATTGCAAAGCCTTTGCGGATATATTCGTTAAGAATTTTCGTGGCCCACTGGCGGAATTTAGTGGGTGAATTTTGTTCAGTCCAATGTTTTTGCTCTCTCTTTGAAGCAATGATAATCTACCACTTAATTCATTCATTCTCAACGATTTTGCTCCAAATGTTACTGATTTTCAACTTTTTGTTGTATCTTTGCTATGTATTGCTTAAAAGTGAAGTTTGCAATCGAATTAACGGCAATGATATAATCATCAGTTAGATCTATGAGCACGCATGTGGTAATAATGGCAGGTGGTGTAGGAAGCCGTCTTTGGCCGGCAAGCACACCTGAGCACCCCAAACAGTTTCTGGATCTTCTTGGAGTGGGGAAGTCTATGATAAGGCTCACTGCTGAGAGGTTTTTGAGCGTATGTCCTCTGCCAAACATGTGGGTTGTGACATCCGCTTCTTATGCCGATATTGTGGCCAAGCAGCTTCCTGAGATCCCAAAGGATCAGATCCTGTTAGAGCCTGTAGCCCGTAACACTGCACCTTGCATAGCTTATGCCTGCTGGAAGATACGTCGCAGAGATCTGGATGCCAATGTGATTGTCACCCCTGCAGATGCCCTTGTGCTCGACAAAGAGAGATTCTCCATGATAATAGGCAAGGCTCTTGAACATTCTTATGCCAATGGGAGCATTGTCACTATAGGGATACCACCTGTGCGTCCGGAGACGGGCTATGGTTATATATGTGCCGAGTCTGCCACCACAGGAGAGGTAATAAAGGTAGAGGCCTTCAAGGAGAAACCAGACCTTCATACTGCGGAAGAGTATCTCAAAGCCGGAAATTATTTCTGGAATGCTGGGATTTTCATATGGAAAGTCTCTACAATTACGGAGCAGATACGTAAGTATGCCCCGTCTATAGCAAGTGTCATGGACAGTCTTGAACCAGCTATGGATACAGCAGGCGAGGCTGAGGCACTAAGGCAGCTTTTCCCGACATGTGAGAAAATATCCATTGACTATGCAGTGATGGAGAAATCCGACATTATCTACACTGTAGCTGCTGATATAGGATGGTCCGATCTTGGGAGTTGGAGCTCGGTGGGAAGCCATCTTAAGTCCGATGAGGCAGGCAACAGTTCGGTCTCCGGTAAGGAACTTCGTCTGTTCGGGTGCGAAAATTGCATTGTGCATTGTCCCGATACGGATTCTGTGGTCATATCTAGTCTCAAAGACTACATTGTTGCTGCCGGCGGCGGCAACATACTTGTCTGCCCTGTATCTCAAGAGCAGCAGATTAAGGAATTTACCGCCGGTTTAGTAAAGTGATATTATGCGAATAGCAATAGTTGGCACTGGCTATGTAGGGCTGGTAAGTGGGACATGCTTTGCAGAGATGGGCGCTGATGTGACCTGCGTTGACGTGGATGCTGCCAAGATTCAGCGTCTGCTCTCGGGTGATATACCCATTTATGAACCTCAGCTTGACGAGATGGTCGATAGAAATGTAAGGGAAGGACGCCTGCATTTCACTACGGACCTCGCTTCATGCATAGGTAATGTTGAGATTGTGTTCAGTGCTGTAGGCACGCCTCCTGATGAGGACGGGAGCGCAGACTTAAGATATGTCCTTGAAGTGGCCCATACGGTAGGGCGACAGATGAACGACTATGTACTACTTGTCACCAAGTCGACTGTTCCTGTAGGTACTGCCGCAAAAGTAAAGGCAGCTATAGCTGAAGAGCTTGCCCGGCGTGGAGCTGACATCCCATTTGACGTTGCATCCAACCCGGAATTCCTCAAGGAAGGCTCGGCCATCAATGACTTCATGAGACCAGATAGGGTAGTTGTGGGCGTTGATTCGGAGCGAGCCAAGAAACTTCTTACCAGACTATACAAGCCATTGATGCTTAAAAGCTTCAGGGTTATTTTTACCGATATAGCATCTAGCGAGATGATCAAATACGCAGCGAATTCTATGTTGGCGACACGTATTAGTTTCATGAATGACATAGCTAATCTGTGTGAGAGAGTTGGTGCGGATGTCAATATGGTAAGACAGGGGATTGGCTCTGATACTAGAATCGGCAGCAAATTTCTCTATCCCGGATGCGGGTATGGAGGAAGCTGCTTCCCGAAAGATGTCAAGGCTCTGATCAGGACTGGACAAGGGGAAGGCTACAGAATGAGAGTGCTTGAAGCTGTCGAGGAAGTGAATGAGGCTCAGAAAGAGATTGTTTTCGATAAGCTCGACCGCATATATGACGGAAAACTGGCAGGACTGAACGTGGCTCTTTGGGGACTCGCATTCAAGCCTGACACGGACGATATGAGGGAGGCGACCTCTCTTGTTACAATTGACAAACTGCTTGGTTCCGGCTGTCGGGTTACCGTCTTTGATCCTGTGGCGATGAATGAATGCCGCAGAAGGATAGGGGAGAGGGTAAAGTATGCTTCTGATATGTATGATGCAATCAACGGAGCTGATGCCTTGTTGCTTCTGACCGAATGGAAGCAGTTCCGGCTGCCGCAGTGGGACAAGGTCAAGAGCCTTATGAAGCGACCTGTGGTTGTGGACGGAAGGAATATATATGATTACGACGCAATGTCTGCCGCCGGATTTGTGTACTCTTGCATTGGCAAGAAGAATAGCCTATGATGATAACAGAAGAGAGACCTCATTTTAGGACTGTCATAATATCGGACGTCCATATAGGAGCACCGCATGCCAAAGTCAAGGAAGTCACTGAATTTCTAGGATCAGTAGATTGTGACAGGCTCATAATGAACGGTGACATAATAGATGGCTGGCAACTGAAAAACTCAGACGATAAATGGACTATGATGCATTCCGCATTCTTCAGAGTCATAATGAAAATGATGGAGAAGCATGGCACAGAGGTAATTTACGTTACCGGCAACCACGATGATTTCCTCGATCCGCTTGTACCTTCCAAGATGTTCAATATAAGCTTGGTACATGAGTATATCATAAGAGAGAAAGACCATTCATACGTCGTGATACACGGTCATGCATTCGACAGTATAACATCCCATTTCAGATGGATTGCCAAGCTCGGTGATATAGCCTACAATGCACTGCTCAAGTTCAACAACGTATGGAACAAGACTCGCCAGAGGCATGGAAAGGAATATTATTCCCTGTCAAAGGTGATCAAGCACAAAGTAAAACAAGCGGTATCGGCAATGTCCGGCTTCGAGCAGGATCTTGAAGAATTTGCAAAAGCAAAAGGCTGTGATGGAATCATCTGCGGCCATATACACCATCCCGAGGACAAATATCTTCGTGGTGGGATACATTATCTCAACTCAGGTGACTGGGTAGAGTCTCTTACCGCACTTGTAGAAGACCAAAATGGTAATTGGAAAGTAGTCAAGTTCTCAGATTTCGTACACCTGTCATGAGATATCTTTTCATTATTCAAGGAGAAGGCAGGGGGCATCTGACCCAGGCCATGACAATGGAACGGCTGCTTACGGCAAGAGGGCATGAAGTTGTCGAGATGCTTGTAGGTAAAAGCGAGTCAAGGTCTCTGCCCGCATTTTTCACAAAAGGCGTTAAGGCTCCTCTTACGTGCTTTGAGACGATAAATTTCGTCACTGCCACTAAAGACAAGAAGCCGGACAGCCTTAGAACGATACTGTTCAATATAATGGTATCGCCCAAGTTCTTGCCTTCAATATCGATGATCCGCTCCAAGATGAAAGACCTCGGTGTGGACGTTATAGTCAATTTCTACGAATTGTTCGCGACAATAGCTCATGAGCTGTCTCTTACAAAAATCCCGATGGTAAGCATTGGCCACCAGTTCCTTTTCTTGCATGAAGACATGTTGTTTCCGGAGTTTGGATTTGAGGGACATTTGGCTCTGAATCTGTTCTCTATGGCCATAGCGCGTGGATCTTCAAAGTTGCTGGCACTCTCATTCAGGGCTATGAAGCATGACAAGAGGCACAAGATCAAAGTCGTTCCTCCGCTTCTGCGCCCGGAGGTTCTATCTATACGCAATACTTCGCAATTCTACAAAGGTGACTATATCCTCGGCTATATGCTGAATGCCGGTTTTGCAGAAGAGGTAAAGGCTTGGCATAAATCTCATCCGGAAGTCCCGCTGCATTTCTTCTGGGACAATGCATCCGAGGCCCCAGTAAAAGTCGTTGACAAGAACCTGTCCTTCTACTATCTTGACGATAAGGAGTTTATACGTCAGATGGCTGGGTGTAGGGCATATGCTTCTACGGCCGGCTTTGAGTCAATTTGCGAAGCTATGTATCTCGGGAAGCCGCTTATGATGGTGCCGACGCATATAGAGCAGAAATGCAATGCATATGACGCCACACGCTACTGCGCGGCAGTAGAAGCTAAGGAGTTTGACTTGGGGATATTGTTGGACTTCGCAAATAACGGCTTCCATGAGGATCTCAATTTCCCAGGTTGGGCCTTATCTGCTGAAGAGACTATTGTGAATGAACTTGAACATCCCGAGGAACTTTAGAAGATTAATGTCAGTAGGCAAATACAAGGAAATACTGAAGATTGGTGTACCCATCATGCTTGGGCAGGCCTGCGTCATAGTACTGGCATTTGCCGACAATATAATGATCGGCTGGCACAGTGTGGACGAACTTGCAGCGTCTTCATTTGTCAACAATATTATGAACCTGTTCATTCTTGTCCAACTTGGATTTGCGAGTGGACTGACTCCTGTGATCGGAGCACAGAACGGGACAGGTAATCGTAAAGGGATAGGGAATACACTCAAGAATGGATTGGTACTGAATCTTTTGATAGGAATTGTAGGGTTAGCCGTACTTGGGATATTGTATTTCTTTCTTGCCGATTTCGGGCAGCCGGCACATCTGCTTCCGCTCATACGGCCCTATTTTATAATCGTAGGACTGTCTACGTTCTTTGCTGCTCTTTTCAATGTTCTCAAGCAGTTTACCGATGGTGTGTGCGCCCCAGTAGTTTCCATGTGCTTCCTAATGGGAGGCAATATCCTCAATATATTAGGGAATTGGATTCTTATCTATGGAAATTGCGGCTTTCCTGAACTTGGACTTTCAGGAGCTGGGATAAGCACTCTCCTTGCCCGTATCTGCATGGTAGTGGCATTTGGACTGTATATATTCCGCTCACGCAGGTTTTCTGGGTATATTTCCTGGGTTCGCAAATCCTTGCTGTCAAGAGTGAAGATGAAGCATTTCTTCTCTCTCGGTTATCCGCTTGCCCTGCAGATGGGGATGGAGACTTCCACATTTACCTTCAATTCTATCATGATCGGATGGTTAGGAGCAACTGCTTTGGCAGCCCATCAGGTGACCTTGACTATATCACAACTGTTTTTCATGATGATGCAAGGACTCTCGTTTGCAATCTCCATACTTGTAAGTGGAGCCTACGGACGTAAGGACTATGTCGGTCTGCGCGAATATGCGCGAAAAGGCTACTTCTTGATTCTTTGCATATCTGTCACATTGTCGGTGCTCATCTATCTGTTCAGATATCAGGTTGCCGGTTTCTTCACCTCTTCCGAAGAGGTGACATCAATTGCAGTATCACTACTATTCGTCCTCTTTACATATCAGTTCGGGGACGGTCTGCAACTGTGTTTTGCCAATGTCTTGCGAGGGATGCAGGATGTGAAGCCAATCATGAATGCAGCTTTCATAAGCTATTATATAATAGCAATACCGGTCTCGTATCTACTTGGATTCAAGGCCGGTATGGGTGTCGTAGGAGTATGGGCTGGATTCCCAGTAGGTCTTACAGCAGCGGGGCTCTTTTTCTATTTCCGCTACAGGAAAGACATTAGACGGTTGGAAATCTGACGCAGGAGACAGCTATTGTCGATCATTATCACAATAGCAGGCCGCTTATTCATCGACAAGACAGGAATCAAGGTCAGCTGTAATCTGAGCCTTGTCCATTTTCTGCCCGATAAAGACTATTTTCTGCATCCTGTCTCCGTATTTGGGATCCCAGTCCTTGAGGATGGATGGATCCTGACGAGCCATGTTGATCAACTCTTCTTCCGGAGCCGTAGCATACCATTGTCCGGCCTGACGAAGCTGTATCTGCTTGCCTGCCTGCTCAAACAGATATGACATGTCCCTATTGTCAGAAAAATAACACAGTCCTTTAGCCCTGATGACGCTCTTGGGAAGAAGCTTGCTTACAAAGCGATCAAACTTGTTGATATCAAGTGGCTGTCTCCTATAATAGACGAAAGTACCGATACCATATTCTTCTACTTCTCCTCCTTCATGTTCGTGATGATGGTGAGAGTGCCCTTCTTCATGCTCATGATGATGGTCTCCATCGTGTTCATGATAGTGGTGTTCATGCGACTCGTCACCATGTTCGGCTTCGTGTTCGCGATGCTCTTTCTCGTGCTCGTGATGTTCCTTCTCATCTTCGTGGTGTCCGTCATGTTCATCGGCATCACCTTCTATGCCCCTTATCCATCCGGCTCCTGCTTCAGTGGCTCTGAAATCAAACAAGTGGGTGTTAAGAAGCTTCTCGATATCGACATCGGCGTAATTGCATTCTATTATCTCGGCTTTGGTCTGTATCTCTCTGAGAATCCTCTTGATCCTTGAGAGTGACTCCGGACTTACCTCTGAAGCCTTATTGAGCAGAATGATGTTGCAGAACTCAATCTGCTGTATGATAAGGTTCTCGATGTCTTCCTCGCCTATATCTTTGCGGGAGAGGTCCTCTCCTGAACCGAACTCGCTCTCCATGCGAAGTGCATCAACTACAGTCACGATGCAGTCAAGCCGTGGAATCCCAAACTCGGTATATACCCCACCTATTGCAGGCATCGAATTGATGGTCTGGGCAATTGGTTCCGGCTCGCAGATACCGCTCGCCTCTATGACTATATAATCGAACCTGTCCTCCTTGATAAGCTGTGTTATCTGATCCATAAGATCTGTCTTGAGCGTACAGCATATACATCCGTTTTGAAGAGCAACAAGGCTATCGTCCTTCTGTCCTACCACTCCACCTTTCTGGATAAGGTCAGCGTCTATGTTAACCTCACCTATATCATTGACAATCACAGCAAAGCGTATACCTTTGGTATTGCCGAGAATCTTGTTGACCAAAGTTGTTTTGCCGCTTCCGAGGTAACCGGTGAGCAGCAGTACTGGCATTTCTTTCTTTTCCATTTCTATAAATAATTAGGTTTCCGACCTCACTGTATTAGCAGATAAGCTCCGGATGGCAATAGGCAAAGCCACAAAAGAAGAGATGTAGACAACATTCTCATGGATGTCTGACTTCACTTTGAGCCGGCCAACTTGTCATGTGGCACTCTTCAAAAAATAATCCAAACTATTGAGGTCTCGGTCTTTTTTTGTACTTTTGCGTCCGATTGCGAGAAACTCTCGCACAATTTGTACGATCTTAATTTTAAGCATATGAAAAGAATAGTACTTGTCCGTCATGGAGAAAGCCAGTGGAACAAAGAGAACAGGTTCACCGGTTGGACAAATGTCGATCTTAGCGACAAGGGTGTAGAGGAAGCCTGCAAGGCAGGAGAGCTTCTCAAGGCTTCGGGCTTTGCATTTGGCATAGCATATACCTCATACTTGAAGAGGGCAATCAAGACCCTTAACAATGTACTTGACAAACTCGATGAAGACTGGATTCCAGTAGTGAAGACATGGCGTCTTAACGAGAAACACTATGGAATGCTCCAAGGACTCAACAAGAGCGAGACAGCAGCCAAATACGGTGACGAGCAGGTACATATATGGAGGCGTAGCTTCGATGTCGCTCCTCATGCAGTAGAGGAGAACAGCCCTGCCAATCCTGCCAATGACGTGCGTTATGCCAAAGTTCCTGACTGTTATCTTCCCAGAACAGAGTCCCTTAAGGATACCATAGCCAGAGTTATGCCTTTCTGGGAGTGCGAGATCTTCCCGAGACTCAAGGTTGATGACGATGTTCTCGTTGTAGCTCACGGCAACAGCCTCAGGGGTATAGTAAAGCATCTCAAAGGTATCTCCGATACAGACATAGCCGCTCTCAATATTCCTACTGCAGTACCTTATGTATTTGAGTTTGATGATGACCTCAAACTCGTTAAGGATTACTATCTCGGAGATCAGGACGAGATCCGCAGGAAGCAGCAGGCCGTTGCCAATCAGGGCGTTGCCAAATAGTTATATCCTGTATGCTGTCCGAGAAGAGACAGTACATTATATAAATCTAGAAGCTGGCCGAAAGGTCGGCTTCTTCGTTTTGCAGCCGTCAGATGCGTTCTCCCATAGAACTATTTAAAGCTTTGGGGTCGTCCAAACTGATATAACTGTATATTACTAATCACATGTTACTAATCATAAGCGAATTTACAATAAAATCTTACTATCCTTAAGAAGAGGCTAAGATAAATCATTTTTACCTTTTTCAAGGTAGCTTCTGAACGTTTTAGAGGATTGTTATTAAAAAAGCAAATTTATTTTCTAAATTTTAATTACGTTTTATATACATGACATACAAACTATTACATAGATAATACATAAAAATGATAATAATTTTCAAGAAAAAGTTTGGTGTTTATCCAAATTTCCGTAAATTTGCAGACGAGTTAATGATGAGGTTCTCTCATTCATGACTCGTTGGTTATTAGTTTTAGTGTTATTAATTATGTGGTTAGTGTGAGTATTCCCGCGTGATGCGTCATTACTCAACGATTTAAAAAGGTCCTACTTAAAAGTAAGGCCTTTTTTTGTTGTATATTGTTGAGTTATCTTATGGCCGCGTCAATCAATCTCCTCTTGCCAAGTGGGTTGGACATTGTCATTGCTGAGGTGAAGTTGTAGCGGAATTGCCGGCACTACGGCTGAAATTTACCAAGACAACCCCTCCGAAAACAGTCAAGCAGGCGAGTATCTTGGCAAATGTCAAAGTGTCCATGCCGACAGCTATGCTTATGGCAATGGCCATAAGAGGCTGTGCGTATGAATACATGCTTAC
>ERZ808242.279-NODE-279-length-38359-cov-4.080775_pt1 | contig 38359 bp, 33 predicted proteins | sample MGYA00521244_ERZ808242 | MGnify/ENA primary metagenome ERZ808242 (study PRJEB31516, sample SAMN03275573) | gut metagenome | biome: mammalia-associated habitat; material: feces | host: Papio cynocephalus | place: Kenya | collected 2012-07-27 ... | reverse complement strand
AGATAACTCCTCGCCGTAGGCGGCCTGCATTGTCTTTTGCAAAACCGTACCGCCGTTAGCGTCAAATGTCACCTTATAGGTATGCGGTATCCATTTTGCGGACAATGTGATATTATCGGTGACGGTATCTTTGACATAATCCCACGCCGTGCCGTCGGCCCTTTCCCATCCGCCGAAGGTGTAGCCTACCCTAGCATCGGGCTTGATTTGATCGGATATTTTCCTGTCATTTAGGAAATAACGCTCCGAGTATTTCATATTGCCGCCCGCCGTATCAAAAATGACCTTGTAGTAGGTATCCCCGATGTCACTATGCGGTTTTTCCCCAACAATGCCAAGCGGACTGTGTACGCCGCCGAATCGGGAATTCGTGTTGTTATTCTTTATCAGACCGTTGAATGTGCCGCCGCTGATCGTGCCTGAATCATTGCCGTAACCGACCGACACCGTGCCGGAGAAAACGCCGTGTTTTATCTCGCCGCCATTGGTCACAGTCACATCCTGTTTGAACAGAGTGGCACCGGTGCTGCCGGCGAGGCTTTGGATGACGCCGGTCCTGTAATCTCCACCGGTCACAACAACCGTGCCGTCCACCGTGCCGCCGTTTGCGTTCATTTTGGCGCCGTTTAGATATATACCGTAGTTTGCTGTGCTGCCCGTAATTTCGCCGCCGGTCATGGTGAATGTACCGTCCATATAAACATATACAACTGCTAAGCCGTCCATCGACAGGCAGTTCTGAATGCTTCCGCTTTTTAACTCAAACAAGCCGCTTTCCACATACACCCCGCTGCTGGAATACGCACGGCAGTCCTGAATGTTACCGCCGGACATCGTAAATTTGCCTTTTTCCATAAACACACCGCCGCCTTCGGCACTTGTTGCTGTACAGCCTATGATTGCAGCGCCGTCGTTAAACTCAAATACACCGCCGTCAATAAATACGCCGCCGCCGCAATTGCCGCTGCTACAGCCCACGATACTGCCGCCGTTCATGGTAACTTTGCCCCGCATGCCGACGTTTAAAGCACTGCTGCCGCCGGTGATGATGCCGCCCTTGACGGTCTTATCGCCGTTTTCATCCGGTTTCCACAGGCCGTCGTTGTCCGTGAACTTGTGAGGTTTAGTGGGGTTGCTGTCGATGATGGTTAGTTCGTTTGAATGATACCCCGGGTCACCACTAAGGGCTGAGACTGAGATATGCTTTCCTCCCAGGTCGACGACATAGCCGCCCATGTCAAGGGTGACCTTGCGGTTATTGGTGATCTGCAGCTCATTGGAGAGCTTTATATCGCTCGTGAGGCGGATAACATCCACCGTATCGTCCGCCAGAGCCGCTTTCAGCTCTGTCTCATTCGTTACGGGAGCGTACAGCCAGCCGGTGAGGATGAGTTTATCGGTGACGGGGGTGCCGGAGTCCCACTTCATGTTGTTCTTGTACCAGCCATCGAAGGTGTAGCCGAGTTTTGCAGGGTCGGGCAGGGTGATTTTATCGCCGGACTGCACGACCTGCGTGGCGTAGTCCTCGTTGCTGTTGAGGTGGTACTTCACGGTGATGCCGCTGATCCTGTTTTTGCGATCTGTGATGCTGCCGTAGAATGTGCCGCCGGTGATGCTGCTGCCATTGTTAGCATTAACCCACATGGCGTCCGAGCCACTTCCGCCAGCCGTGCAGCCGATGATCTTCACATCGCCGCTGATGGTGAGCGTTCCGGCGTCGGAGACGCCGCCTCCGCTCAGAATTATACCGCCTTTCGCATGGCAGTCCCTAATCACCGCCGTACCGGACAGAGTGGTGCATCCAATATCACCTCGCACTTCGCCATCATTGCGGATGCCGCCGCCGAAAGCATACCCATATTGATAGGAGGCGACTGACGTGCAGCCCGCGATAGAGCCGCCGGACATCTCGAATGTGCCGTTTTTAGCCACGTACACACCGCCGCCATAGGCATCATTTCCCGTGGCAGTGCAGCCCACGATATTGCCGGCGGTCATTGTAAACTCGCCGCCGCCATCTACGTACACACCGCCGCCGTAGCCATAGTTCCCGTCTGTAAGACCCGTGCCGCCGGTGATGACACCGCCGCGGACGGCCTTATCGCCATCGCTGTCAAACACCCACAGGCCTGAGCCGTTGTCCTTGAACTTATATGTTGTTTCTGTTGGGTTGCTGTCGATGATGGTCAGATGGCCGCCGTCTTTGATTACAAAGACGCTACCGCTTTCATACTTTTGCAACATATAGCCGTTGAGGTCCAGTGTGACTTCACGGGTGATCTCCAAAGGTTGATTGATTATAATGTTATTTATCAACCGAAAAACGCTATATGCGGTATCATTCAGCGCATATCTCAGGTGTTCATCTGCGGCATCGTATACACCCTCGGCAAACACGCTTATCGGCACAAGACAAATCACCATACACAAGGCGAGCAAAATACTTAGAATTCGTTTTCTCATTTTTCATTACCTCCGGTGCGGTATTTATTTACAAACAGAGTGACACCCTGTTTTAAGACCTCCATCTGAGATTTTAAATAATATTCATCCTCAAACATGGCATAGTGTACGCAGGCGCGGACAAATATGAAAATCAGCGGAGTTATGGTGGTATAAGGGATTCCGATTTTAGGTTCCAAAAGCTTTGCATATTCCGTATATCTTTTTGTAACGCCCTTAAAGAACTTCTTGCCGTATTCAATATATTTAGGGTGGGTATAAATCTGATACATCAGACGGTATTTTTTACCGTGTTCTTTAGCGGTCCAATAAGGGACCTCATTTATAAATCTTTCTATATCCTGAGGGTCTGTAGGCGCTTTTTGCATAAACTCGTCTTCCACCTTCGACATGCAAAATTCCGTTGACTGAACTATCAGATCGTCAAGGTCCTTAAAATATATGTAAAGATTTCCCTGAGTACAACCGCAGGCTTCGGCTAAGGTTTTAATTCCCGTTTTACTAAGTCCGTTTTCCGCGTAACACTCAAAACATTTTCTCATAATATTCTCTTTCTTTTCAAGATACTGTTCGACATTTCGTATTCTCATTTATAAGCCCTTTCTATTTATTGTATGAACATTCATTTATTTAATTACATTATAGCATTCTTTAAATATAAATGCAACATAAGATTGGTTAAAAATTTGTTATTTCAACTGTAATTTACAAGCTAAATGGAGAAAGTTAAAAAAATAAAAAGGAACAACGGCTTTCTGTCGAAAACCGTTGTTCCTTTTTATAAAGACCGTATAAAATAGATGTTTTTAGTGAATAGCGGAAAAGTAAAAATCCCGCTCACAAAAAGTGAGCGGGATTTTTGGTGGAGCCGGTGGGAATCGAACCCACGTCCAAAAATCAATTCCCGTCGGCATCTCCGAGCGCAGATGCTTATTAAAATTCCCTCCGCTGTAAGTTAAGCAACAAGCTTACAGCTTCGGTAGCCGAAAAATTCATGATTACCGCCTCGGCAGGCGGTAATTCACGTTCACCGCTGATTGACGCCCGTTCCGGATCGCGGTACTTCCGGAAAAGACGGCAGCTTAATTAAGCTGCAAGTGCAACTGTATTGTTGTCAGTTAATTTTAAATTGCGGATTTTAAAGCGGTTCCGCACCGCTACTCGCTTCCGACGGTTCAAAATCCCTGTCGAAACCTTTACGGCCCCATATTAAATTTTATCTGTTTCTTTCCTTTAAGGCTCTGTCTATTGCGCGGTTTGCGTCCTTCTTAGCGGCGACAGCCCGTTTATCATGAAGCTGTTTACCCTTGCAAAGACCTATCTGCACCTTAATAAGAGAGCCTTTAAAATAAACAGAAAGCGGAATAAGGGTTAAGCCCTGCTGTTTTACAGCGCCCAAAAGACGCATGATTTCCTTTTTATGAAGCAAAAGCTTGCGGCTGCGCTTAGGGTCGCGGTTAAAAATATTACCGTGGTCATAAGGGCTGATATTCATTTGCTTGATAATCATTTCGCCGTCATCAATACTGCACCAAGCTTCCTTTAAGCTGACTCCTCCCGCTCTTATGGATTTAACCTCGGTTCCCGAAAGAGAAATGCCCGCTTCAAAGCTTTCAAGGACAAAATATTCATGATATGCTTTTTTGTTTTTAGCAACCGTTTTTATATTTTCCAAAGCATTTTCTCCTTTCTGTAAGATGAATCCAAGAAGATTATATCACCTAATACTCAATCCGTCAAGAAAACCGTGTCGAAAAACAGTAAAATGTACTTGACATTTATTTTTTTTAGGCTTATAATATTTAAAAATGAAGAAAGGCGGAATTTGCGATGCAGTTACTAAACAAGCGATTTTATTATTACCATCATTGCGGCCTTTCTGCCTTTGCCCGAAACGGCTGATCTGATGGCAATTTCTGCATGTCAGTCCGTTTTATATCAAAAGTATTTAAGGCTTGCTTTTTGAAATTCATTTAAGAGTTTCATTTTGCAAGTCTTTTATTATGTAAGCAAAGCCGACAAGTTCGAACCCGCCTGAAACAGAGTAATTTCGGCATTTTTCGGCTTGTCGTCATAGCAAGGCGACAGCCTTGCGTCTTCCTCCGCACCAAAAACTACTCAAAATTCTTTCCGTTTCAGGTCAAAGAATTTTAAGGCGGAAAATTTTTGGGATTTGCGAGGCAAAAACGCAGTTAATCCTGTCGGATTAACGAGTATTTTAACAATGCAAAGACGAAAATTTGACCCTTAAAATCGGGTTCGAATTTGTTGGCTTTGCTTAAGGATGGTTTTATGTACGACTTAAATTCAGCACGGGAAAATATCAGCGAAATCGACAGACAAATGGCAAAGCTGTTTGAAGAAAGAATGCGCCAAGCCGAAACGGTTGCGGCTTATAAAAAGGAAAACGGGTTTCCTATTTTTGACGGAGAAAGAGAAAGCTTTCTTATAAACAGAAATTCCGCTTTTGTTTCCGAGGATTTAAAGCCTTATTATAAAGAATTCTTAACCGATTTAATGGATGTTTCAAAGAAATATCAGCAAAAGCTTATTAGCGGAATGACGGTTGCTTTCAGCGGTGTTGAGGGTGCATTCGCTCATATTGCGGCTTTAAAGATTTTCGGGAAAAACATCACTGCTCTTCCCTGCTCGGGCTTCGGCCACGCTTACAGAGCCGTAGAAAATGGCAGTGCCGACTGCGCGGTGCTCCCCATTGAAAACAGCTATGCGGGAGATGTTGACAGAGTGCTTGACCTTGCATATAAAGGCGATTTATCCGTCAGCGGAATTTACGATATGCCTCTTTCTCAGTGCCTTATAGCTAAAAAGGGCGTTTTGATTTCAGATATAAAAGAGGTCATTTCCCATCCGCAGGCACTCTCACAGTGCGCACCATATTTAAAAAAGCAGGGCTGGAAAATAACAGAAAGCGTTAATACGGCGGTTGCCGCAAAAACCGTCGCCGAGAGCGAAAGAACCGATATTGCGGTAATCGGTGCAAGAGAAGCGGCTGATATTTACGGACTGACCGTTTTAGAGGGCGAAATAAACGAAAACGGAGCAAATACCACCCGTTTTGCGGTCTTTTCCCGAGAAAAATGCAAAATTTCCCAAAGCGACAAGCATTTTATTATGTTCTTCACCGCAAAAAACGAACCCGGGGCATTAAGCAAAGCTATTTCAATAATCAGCAAATACGGAATAAATTTAAGATGTCTTAAAAGCCACCCGACGGGCGATGAAAACTGGACCTATTATTTCTATGCCGAGGGCGACGGAAATTTAGGCGAGCAAAACGGGAAAGAAATGATAGCGCGTCTTAAGGAAATTTGCGACAATGTAAAAATAAGCGGAAGCTTTTCAAAGGAAAAAATGCTTTCAAAGCAAAGTTAGTGTGATAAAAATGGCTGAATTAAATGTTAAAACTCAAAACGGCTCTTATAATATTCTTATTGAAAACGGAGCCTTAAAAAAAGCGGGAGAATTTTTCAACCTTAAAAGAAAGGTTTTGATTGTTACAGACTTTGGAGTTCCGAAGGAATATGCGGATACTGTAGCAAGCCTTTGCGAATCCCCCGTTATTTTCAGAACCGAAAGCGGAGAGCAAAATAAGTGTATCGGTAAATACAGCGAGATTTTAAAGGTGCTGACTGAAAATAATTTTGACCGCAAGGACTGTGTTACCGCTGTTGGCGGAGGCGTTATTGGAGACCTTGCAGGCTTTGCCGCGGCGACATATATGCGGGGGATTGATTTTTATAACATCCCTACAACGCTTCTTTCTCAGGTTGACTCCTCAATAGGCGGAAAAACCGCAATTGATTTTGAGAGCTGTAAAAATATAGTCGGAGCGTTTTATCCGCCGAAAGGCGTTCTTATTGACCCTGAGGTTCTTAACACCCTTTCAAAAAGGCAGTTTGCCTGCGGTATGGCTGAGGCAATCAAAATGTTTGCGACCTTTGACGGGTTAACCTTTTCGGAGCTTGAAAGCGGCAAATTAACCGATATTTCGGAAATCATCATAAGAGCCTTAAAAGTTAAAAAATCTGTAGTTGAAAAGGACGAAAAGGAAAGCGGACTGAGAATGTCGCTCAATTTCGGACACACCGTCGGCCACGCGATTGAAAGCGCAAGCGCAAAAACGGATAATCCCCTGCTGCACGGCGAATGTGTAAGTATAGGCATGATGTGCTTTTGCTCAAAAGAGGTAAAAACAAGACTTGAAAAGCTTCTTAAAAAATATAATTTACCGACGGATTTCAGCGGAAGCAAGGAAGAAATAAAACAGCTTCTGTTGCATGATAAAAAATGTGACGGCGATACCGTAAATACAGTTTACGCGGACAAAATCGGAAGCTTTGTTATTAAGAAAATGACAGCCGATGAAATAATCGGGAAATGCGAAGAGGTGTACAATCTCAAATGAAAAACAGTTTCGGAAATAATTTAAAAATTACAGTTTTCGGAGAAAGCCACGGTCCTGCCATAGGCGCGGTTATTGACGGGCTTGCTTCGGGAATTAAAATCGACACGGATTACATTTCGAAAAAGCTTTCAAAAAGAAGACCGTCGGGTCAGATTTCGACAGCAAGACAGGAAGCTGATAATTTTGAAATATCAAGCGGTATTAAAAACGGATATTCCTGCGGAACTCCGATTTGCATAATGATAAGAAATTCTTCACATCATTCCGCCGATTATAATGACTTAAACTCATTAGCGCGCCCCGGCCATGCCGACTATACTGCATTTTTAAAATACCGCGGCTTTGAGGACAGAAGCGGCGGCGGACATCAAAGCGGAAGAATAACCGCGGCTGTTGTTGCGGCAGGAGCAGTTATTCAAAGCGCGCTCGAAAGCAAAGGAATTTATATAGGAACTCATGTTAAAAAATGCGCAGGAATTTCAGACAGAGATTTTGATTTTAAAAGCTTAAAATCTGATATTGATAATATCGCTTTTGATAACTTCCCTGTTTTAGACCGCAAGGCAGGAGATAAAATGCAGGAACTTATTCTTTCTGCAAAAAGCGATTGCGATTCTGTCGGCGGAGTAACCGAAACCGTTGTTTTAAATGTTCCTCAGGGAATCGGCGAGCCGTGGTTTGAAACCGCGGAAAGCATGCTGTCCTACGCTATGTTTTCCGTTCCTGCCGTTAAAGGCATTGAATTCGGAGACGGATTTGCAATTTCCGATAAAAAGGGCAGCGAAGCAAATGACGGATATAAAATCAGCGGCGGAAAAATCATAAGCGAAACTCTTCATAACGGCGGAATTTTAGGCGGAATTACTGACGGCAGTCCTCTGCTCTTCCGCTGTGCGGTAAAGCCCACCCCGTCAATAGCGAAAAAGCAAAAAACCGTTGATTTCGAGAAAAATGAAGATACCGAAATTGAAATAAAGGGCAGACACGACCCTTGTATCGTCCACCGTGCCGCCGCAGTTATCGACGCTATGACGGCTATAACTGTCGCAGACCTATGCGTAACCCGCTTCGGGACAGACTGGCTGAGTTTAACAGGAGAAAAATAAATGGAATACGGACTGATAGGCGAAAAGCTTCCCCACAGCTTTTCAGCGGCAATTCATTCAATGCTTGCTGATTATAATTATGAATTAAAAGAGCTTGACAAATCGAAATTCGATTTATTTTTTAAAAACAGAGATTTTAAAGCAATAAATGTCACAATTCCGTATAAGCAGGCGGTTATCCCCTATCTTTATGAGATTGACCCATTGGCTAAAAAAATCGGAGCTGTTAATACCGTTATAAATAAAAACGGTAAGCTTTACGGCTACAACACCGATTTTTACGGAATGAAATCGCTTATAAAAAGAAACGGAATTTCTTTAAAGAATAAAACAGTTGCAATATTAGGCTCGGGAGGAACCTCAAAAACCGCATATGCAGTTTCTCAAGACCTTGGGGCTAAGAAAATATTTAAGGTTTCAAGAAACAAAAGCGACGGATTTATAACCTATACTGAGCTTTGCGATATTGCCGACAGCATAGAAATTATAATCAATACAACGCCTGTCGGAATGTTTCCTAAGACCGACGGCTGTGTAATAAATGTCTCGGATTTTAAAAATCTATCGAGCGTTATTGACGCGATTTATAATCCTCTTAACACCAATCTTATACTTTCCGCTTTAAATGCAGGCATTAAAGCGGCAGGCGGACTTTATATGCTGGTCGCACAGGCGGCGTTTGCCTCAAAGCTTTTTACAAATGACGAAAGCGTTATTTCAAAAACCGAGGCTGTTTTTAAAGAAATATTGGCAGGTAAACAAAACATAGTTTTAACCGGAATGCCGGGGAGCGGAAAGACCACCTTAGGCAAAAAAATCGCCGAAGAATTAAACCGTGAATTTATTGACACCGACGGGCTTTTTGAAAAAACATTCAAAATCTCAATTCCTGATTTTTTCGAAAAATACGGCGAAGAAGATTTCAGAAAAAAAGAAACCGAAATTATAAAATCCATTTGCGACAGACAGTCTTTGGTTATCGCGACCGGAGGCGGAGTTGTAACACAAAGCATAAATATTTCATTGCTTAAAAGAAACGGAAAAATCTTTTTTATTGATAAAGAGCTTAAATTTCTGCAAACGGGTAACGGCAGACCCCTAACCCCCGATTTTGAAGCGCTTCAAAAAAAATACAGTGAGAGACTTCCGCTGTATTTAAAAAGCGCCGATAAGCATTTAAAGCTTTCCGACGATTTAGAAAGCAATAAAAAAATTCTTTTAAATTCCATAAAGGAGTAATTTAAAATGAAAATTCTTGTTATAAACGGGCCCAATCTTAACATGTTAGGAATAAGAGAGCCTGATATTTACGGAAAGGAAACCTATTCTTCGTTAATTCAAAAGATTAAGGACTATGCCGAGAAAAAAAATATTGAAACAGAATTTTATCAGTCAAATCACGAGGGCGACTTGGTAGATAAAATCCAGTATGCTTATAACAGATTTGACGGAATAATAATAAACCCCGGAGCCTATACGCACACAAGCATTGCGCTTTTAGACGCTTTAAAAGCAGTAAGTATTCCTACTGTTGAAGTTCACATTTCAAAGGTCGATGAAAGAGAGCCCTTTCGGCTTAAAAGCTACATTAGAGCCGCCTGTATTGACAGTGTGATAGGTCAGGGCACCGACGGATATTTAACCGCCGTGGACATTCTTATCAAGGACGGAATAACCGAGTAAAATGACTGTAACTATAGAAAAATCAACCGCAAAAGGAAATATTACAATTCCGCCCTCAAAAAGCTATGCACACCGAATGCTGATTGCGGCGGCTTTGACACATGAAAAAACCAAGGTTTCAAATATTTCTTTAAGCGAAGATATAAAAGCGACCATAAACTGTCTTAAAGCAATAGGTGCTGAAATTTCGGTTATAAAAGACGAAGCAGAGGTTTATTTCCCCGAAAACATAAATTATTTATCCGACTGTATTCTTAACTGCAATGAAAGCGGAAGCACTTTAAGATTTCTTATCCCGATAGCACTTCTTTTAAACCGCGAAATCAGCTTTACGGGTGAAAAAAGACTTTTTGAAAGACCGCTTGATATTTATGAAAGCATCTGTAAAGAAAGCGGATTTACATGGATAAAAGAAGAAAATCTATTAACCGTTAAAGGCAGATTAAAGCCGCAAAAATATTATATAAGCGGAAATATCAGCAGTCAGTTTATAACAGGGCTTATGTTTGCTCTTCCCCTTCTTGAGGATGACAGCGAAATAATTTTTACATCGGAAACGGAAAGCAAATCATATATAAATATCACCGCCGATGTTTTAAATAAATTCGGAATAAAAACTAAAATCAGCGAAAGCGGAATTTATATAAAAGGCAATCAGAAATATATTGCAAAGGTTAATCCTTCGGTTCCGTCCGACCATTCGTCCGCCGCCTTTTTCGGAGCGTTTGACTTTTTAGGCGGAGATGTTAAATTATCTGGGCTTGACGAAAACAGCCTACAGGGCGACAGCGTATGGAAAGAGTATTTTAAAAAGCTGAAAAACGGTTCCCCTGTTCTCAGTGTTAAAAACTGCCCCGATATCGCACCGATTCTTATGTCGGTTTCCGCCGCATTAAACGGAGCGACCTTAACCGATACAAAACGGCTTAAATTCAAAGAAAGCGACCGCGCGCAGGCTATGAAAGAAGAGCTGAAAAAGCTCGGAGTCGAGATAACTGTTAAAGAAAACGAAATAATTATTCCGAAATCCGTTCTTAAAAAGCCTGCAGAAACACTTTGCGGACATAACGACCACAGAATTGTTATGTCGCTCGCAGTTCTGCTAACGCTTACCGGAGGAAAAATTTCCGATGCTCAGGCAGTAAATAAAAGCTTTCCCGAATTTTGGGATAAGCTTAAAGAATGCGGAATAAAATTCAAAAAAGAGGATGACAAATGACAGAATTAAATAAAGATACAAATATACTTATTGTCGGACTCGGACTTATCGGCGGAAGCTACGCAAAAGCGCTTACGAAAAAGGGCTATAAAATCAAAGCGATTTCTAAGGAACAAAGCGATATAGATTTTGCAATTTCAGAAGGCTTTATAGCTGACGGTACAATCGACAGGCTCGAAGAATTCATAAAAGGCGCGGATTTAATCATTCTTGCCCTTTACCCGCACACATTGATTAAATGGGTCGAAGAAAACCGCAAATTCTTTAAAGGCGGTACAATAGTAACGGATGTTACGGGTGTTAAGGAATTTATTATAAACAAGGCACACTCTCTTATGCCCGAAAATGTCGAATTTATAGCGGCGCACCCTATGGCAGGAAGAGAAAAAAGCGGTGTAAGACACAGCGATGACAGCGTATTTAAAAACGCAAACTACATCATTGTTCCCACAGAAAAAAATTCCGAACACGCAAAGGAAATTTGCAGAAAATTAGGTATAGAATTAGGCTTTCATCATATCAGCATTCTAAATGCAAAAGAGCATGACGAAATGATAGCTTTTTTATCACAGCTTACCCACTGTATCGCGGTTTCGCTTATGTGTACGGGAGAAACGGACGGATTTGAGGCTTATACCGGCGACTCCTTCCGCGACCTCACCCGAATTGCAAAAATAAATGATGAAATGTGGAGCGAGCTGTTCTTATGCAACAAGGAAGCGCTTCTTAAAAAAATGAACGAATTTTCAAAGCAATTTGAAATATTTAAAACCGCTCTTGAAAACGATGACCGCGAAGCAATGCGGGAAATGATGAGAAAATCAACCCTGAGAAGGGAAAAATTTGATAAAACAAAAAACTAAAAAAAGAAGGTAAATCTACTATGAATATGATATTTTACAGAAAACTGCCGATACCGAAAGAGGTTAAAGCCCAGTTTCCGCTTACAGAAGAAATGAAAAAATGCAAAGAAAAAAGAGACGAAGAAATCAAAAAGGTTTTTACAGGCGAAAGCGATAAATTTATACTTGTTATCGGTCCCTGCTCCGCTGATAATGATGTTTCGGTTCTTGATTACATAGAAAGGCTTAAAAAGGTATCCGAAAAGGTTGAAGATAAGATTATCATTATTCCGAGAATTTATACCAATAAGCCGCGCACAACGGGAGACGGATATAAGGGCATGCTTCATCAGCCGGATCCTAACGAAAAGCCCGATATGCTTAAAGGTATAATCGCAATCAGAAAGCTTCACATGCAGGCATTAAAGGATTACGGTCTTTCAAGCGCTGACGAAATGCTTTATCCCGACAATCACAGATATCTTTCCGACCTGCTTTCTTATATTGCTGTAGGAGCACGCTCTGTCGAAAACCAACAGCACCGGCTTACCGCAAGCGGACTTGATATCCCTGCAGGACTTAAAAACCCGACCGGCGGCGATTTAGGTGTAATGATGAACTCGATAACAGCGGCACAGCATCCTCACACCTTTATTTACAGAGGCTGGGAGGTTGAAAGCACAGGCAATCCCCTCGCCCACGCAATTTTAAGAGGCTATCAGACTACCGACGGAAAAAATGTTTCCAATTACCACTATGAGGATTTACTGAGACTCTGCGAGCTTTACGGTGAAAGAGGTCTTAATAATCCTGCGGTAATCGTTGATACAAACCACGCAAATTCCGGCAAGCGCTATAATGAGCAGATAAGAATTTCAATGGATGTTCTTCATTCGATGAAAGAAAACGGCGATATAAGAAAAATCTGCAAAGGACTTATGATAGAAAGCTACATTGAGGACGGCTGTCAAAAGGTTAACGGCGGAGTTTACGGTCAGTCTATAACAGACCCCTGCCTCGGATGGGAAAAAACCGAAGAACTGATTTACGATATAGCTGATAAGCTGTAATAATAAAAAGCTCTCGGGTAACTTTTAAGTTACCCGAGAGCTTTTTAATTATTTTACTACAATATTTACAAGACGCTTTTTGACGTAAAGCTCTTTGACAATTGTTTTTCCCTCTATTTCCTTTGAAACCGCTTCAACAGACTTTGCCTGACTGATTGCGTCCTCAGAAGAAACCTCGGCAGGAACCTGAATTCTCGCCTTAATCTTTCCGTTTACCTGAACCGCAATTTCAACAGTTGAGTCAACGCATTTTGCCTCGTCATACGCAGGCCATTTTGCCTGATTGAGCATTCCCTCAAAACCGCAGATTTCCCACATTTCTTCGGTGATATGAGGAGCAAAGGGATTAAGAAGAGTAATGAATGTCTTCATTTCAGCCTTATTTATTGATTTAACCTCGTAAATCTCGTTGAGCAAGGACATAAGAGCCGCAATAGCGGTATTCATCTTAAGATTTTCGATATCCTCCGATACCTTTTTTACAGTCTTATTAAAGCTTACTTCAAGCTTTTCGGAATATTTATCTCCGTCACAAAGCATATCTGTCAAAGCGAAAACCTTATCAAGAAATCTTTTGCTTCCCTTTATAGAAGCCTGACTCCAAGGCGCCGCCTTCTCAAAGTCGCCGATGAACATTTCATAAACTCGCATGGTATCAGCGCCATAGTCTCTTACAATATCATCGGGATTTATAACATTGCCTCTTGACTTTGACATCTTTTCCCCGTTTTCGCCCAAAATCATTCCGTGACTGGTACGCTTTTTATAAGGCTCAGGATTAGGAACAACACCTATATCATAAAGAAATCTATGCCAGAATCTGCTGTAAAGCAGGTGAAGCGTTGTATGCTCCATTCCGCCGTTGTACCAATCTACGGGCATCCAATATTCAAGCGCCTCTTTAGAAGCAAGCTCCTTATCATTATGAGGGTCGCAGTATCTTAAGAAATACCAAGAAGAGCCCGCCCACTGAGGCATTGTATCGGTTTCTCTCTTTGCCTTTCCGCCGCAGTGAGGGCAGGTTGTGTTGACCCAGTCTGTCATGGTGCTGAGCGGTGATTCGCCGTTATCCGTAGGCTCAAAGGACTCGACATTCGGCAGCGTCAGCGGAAGCTCGCTTTCGTCAATCGGGACATAACCGCATTTCTCGCAGTAAACCATAGGAATAGGCTCGCCCCAATATCTCTGACGGGAGAATACCCAGTCGCGAAGCTTATAATTTGTTTTCTTCTCGCCTATTTTACGCTCTGAGAGCCACTGCTGAATTTTTGTCTTTGCCTCGTCAACAGTTAGTCCGTTAAGGAAATCGGAATTAACCATTGTTCCCTTTGCGCAGTCGGTATACGCTTCCTTAGTGATATCCTTTCCGCCGGAAACAACCTCGATAATAGGAAGTCCGAATTTTTTGGCAAATTCAAAATCTCGCTCATCATGTCCGGGGACTGCCATTATAGCGCCGGTACCGTAAGAAATAAGAACATAATCCGAGACAAAAATCGGAATTTCTTTATTATTAACGGGATTTATCGCTTTAATTCCCTTTATCATAACACCGGTTTTGTCCTTTGCAAGCTCGGTGCGCTCAAAGTCGGATTTTTTAGCCGCCTCAGCCTTATATGCTTCAACCTCTTCAAGGTTTTCAATCTGTCCGCTCCATTTTTCGATAAGCGGATGCTCGGGAGACATAACCATATAGGTAACTCCGAACAAGGTATCGGCACGGGTAGTGAAAATATCAAAGCTGTCGCCGTTTGTGGTATTAAAGGTTACCTGAGTTCCGTAAGATTTACCTATCCAGTTTCTCTGCTGAGTCTTAACTCTTTCGATAAAATCGACATCGTCAAGTCCGTCCAAAAGCTTTTCTGCATAATCGGTAATTTTAAGCATCCACTGGCTTTTTTCCTTATGTACGACCTCGCTTCCGCAACGCTCGCAGACGCCGTTTACAACCTCTTCGTTTGCAAGCACGCATTTACAAGATGTGCACCAGTTAACAGACATTTTCTTTTTATAGGCAAGACCCTTTTTATAAAGCTGTAAAAATATCCACTGAGTCCATTTATAATACTCGGGATCTGTGGTATTTATTTCTCTGCTCCAATCAAAGGAAAATCCCAAGGATTTAAGCTGATGCTTGAAATTAGCAATGTTTTTCTCAGTTACAATAGACGGATGAATATGATTTTTTATAGCAAAGTTTTCAGTCGGAAGTCCGAAAGCGTCCCAACCCATAGGATAAAGCACATTATATCCCTCAAGCCTTTTTTTGCGGGAAACTATATCAAGCGCAGTATAAGAACGCGGATGTCCGACATGAAGTCCCTGTCCCGACGGATAAGGGAACTCAACAAGTCCGTAAAACTTGGGAAGTGTATAATCATCCTTTGCGGCAAAGGTCTGCTTTTCATCCCATATATCCTGCCATTTTTTTTCAATTTTTGAATAATCGTATTTCATTTTTTGCCTTTCCTTTCACTCAGTCGCCTGTAGCTTCGGTTAAAATTGTATTAAGCTCTATTTCTTCCGCGTCGCTCCAGATTCTGTCAAGCGAATAAAACTCTCGTTGGTCGGGAGTAAAAATATGAACAATAACGCCCGAATAATCAAGCACTATCCAGCCGGTGGTTTTTCCCTCAATATGATGAGGTCTTACTCCGTTTTTCTCCAAAACCTCTTCAACCTCGTCGGCAAGCGCTCTTACATGCGTTGAAGAAGTAGCGGTAGCAATTACGAAATATTCCGCAAGCACCGTCAGCTCCTCTACCTTCAGTACCTTCAGCTGTACGGCTTTTTTGGAATTTAAGGCATTAGCCGCTAAAACGGCAATATTTTTTGACTCCATAATCATTTTCCTTTCATAACAGTCTCGTTGTAAGCTTCAACAGTATCGGGGTGAACCGCTTTTCTAAGATTAACAAGGTCGCAAACCGAATAAGCCAAAGCATATTCGAAAGCGTCATCAAGAGAAATATCAACAAGCTTTCTTAAAACATCGACATCGTCATAATCACGGTCTTTAGAAGTGAAATCAGCAAGATAAAGAATTTTTGCAAGCAGAGACATATTGGCCTTTGCGGTGGTATGATATCTTATTGCGTCAATAATTTCTTCGTTTTTGATTTCAAGCTTATATTTTACATATGCCGCTCCGGAAATAGCATGCCAAAGCTTTTCAGCATTTTTTTCGATTTCAGAAAGTGAAATTTTATACTGTTCAAAAATTTCAAAATGCTCTGAAGGCTTAGCGTTTTTCGTAATATCATGGAGAAGACCCGCAAGATAAGCGGTTTCAGGGTCCGCCCCGTATTTAAGAGCAAGTCTTAACGCCTCGTCGGCAACGCATAATGAATGATAATATCTTTTTTCAGTAAGCCTTTGCTTTAAAAGAGCTTTATATTCCGAGTATTCATTTTGAGGCTTCATTATAAATTCCTTTCTTTTTTATATATTCATAAATCTTTTCGGGAATAAATTCGGGCGAAATGCAGGCTCTTAGCTGTGAAGAAGAAATTTCTGTGATTTCATCACTCATAACCCTAATTATCGCACCTTTTTCTCTCATTTTCAAGAGGTTTTTATTAAACCTTTCATAATCGTTTCCCCGCCTGAAAGCTACAAACGAGGCATTTGAAAAAAGCTTTTTATAATCATGCCAAGTGTCGAGCGTTTCAAGCATATCAGAGCCTACAGTAATATAAAATTCGGTATCTGGAAATCTTGATTTCAGAATTTCAACCGTATCCGAGGTATAGCTTTTTTCTTCTCTTTCAAACTCGGTAAGAAGCAAATGCGCCTTTTTAAAATCACTTAAAGCAAGCTTGCACATATTTATCCTGTCCTCGTCACTTGCTAAAAAGTCACAGGTTTTATGAGGTGGGATTTTATCGGGCATAACATAGACAATGTCAAAAAACGGGTCATTGCAAAGAGCCCTCAGCATTTCATAATGACCTATATGAAAAGGATTGAAGGTACCACCGAAAATCGCGGCTTTTATACTCATTTTCTTAACCTTATCTGCTTATTATCCTTACTTTCCCTATAAAGGACAAATCTTGAACCTATAACCTGAACAACATCCGCTCCTACTGCCTCGGCAACGGTATCCGCCGCCGAACGCGAGGTTTCGGGCGAGGTTTCGAGCGTTCTTATTTTAATAAGCTCTCTTTTTTCAAGAGCCTCGTCAATCTGTTTTATAAGCGCGTCGTTTATTCCGCTTTTTCCTATCTGGAAAATGGTTTCGTATGAATTCGCCATTGACCTTAACTGCGCGCGCTGTCTGCTGTTTAACATTTATATCTTTTCTCCGTTTATCATTTCTTTTATTTTTTCTTCAAATTTTCTCAATGCTCTGCCTCTGTGGCTGACAGAATCCTTCTGCTCGTCGGAAAGCTCCGCAAAACAGCCCTTTTCGCTTATAAAAATCGGGTCATAACCGAATCCGCCGTTTCCGTGAGGAGCAAAATCAATATATCCCTCGCTCGTTCCCGTAACGGAAATTTTTCTTCCGTCAGGAAAAAGGCAAACTACAGCACAGGAAAAATGTGCGATTCTATCATCTTTTTTTACATTTTCAAGCTCTTTTAAAAGCTTTTCGATGTTAGCCTTATCGTCTCCGTGAACGCCTGAATACCTTGCGGAATAAATCCCGGGCTTTCCGCCGAGATAATCAACGCAAAGTCCCGAATCGTCCGCAACTGTAGTAAGCCCCGTAGCCTTAAGACCCGCCTTAGCTTTTAGCAAAGCATTTTCTTCAAAGGTTTTCCCTGTTTCCTCAACCTCTTCAATCGGCTTTTTTAGATCCTTTTCGGAAATTGTTTCAAAGCCTAAGGGGTCAAGAATTCTTTTTATTTCTTTTAGCTTTTTTTCATTTTTTGTTGCAATAAAAATCTTCATTCTTCTTCTCCGAGCGATATAATTCCGTCCGTAAATTCTTCGGAATTAAAGGGCTGTAAATCGTCCATTCCCTCGCCTACGCCGATAAATTTAACCGGAATTCCGAGTTCTGCCTTAATCGGTATAATAATTCCGCCCTTCGCCGTTCCGTCAAGCTTAGTGAGAACTATTCCCGTAATATCGGTAACCTCTTTGAATTCTTTAGCCTGATTTACAGCGTTTTGTCCTGTTGCCGCGTCTAAAACAAGCAAAGTTTCAAAATCGGCATCAGGAAGTTCTCTTTTTATAACCCTGTTTATCTTAGCAAGCTCGTCCATAAGATTTTTCTTATTATGAAGTCTGCCGGCGGTGTCGCAGATTATAACATCGCTGCCTTTGGATTTTGCTGAATTTATCGTATCGAAAACTACCGAAGCGGGGTCGGTTCCCTCAACGCTTTTAACCATATTTACCCCCGCTCTTTCAGCCCAGATTCCGAGCTGGTCTATAGCCGCGGCGCGGAAGGTATCGGCGGCACCCAAGGTCACCTTTTTGTCCTGAGACTTTAAAAGAGCGGCAAGCTTACCTATTGAAGTTGTTTTACCTACACCGTTTACACCGATAACAAGAATTACAGACGGCTTTGTAGAAATCTTAAGACCCTCGTCGTCTCCTAACATTTCGACAATTATATCATGCAAAAGTCCCTTTATCATTTCGGGGTCGGTAGTTCCCGTTTCCTTGACCTTTTTTCTCAGTCTGTCGCAGATTTCCTCGGATGCCGTAAAACCGATATCCGAAGAAATAAGAATTTCTTCAAGCTCCTCAAACAAATCCTCGTCAATTTTTGTAAAGCTGTTTATAACGCTTTGAATTCCGCCGCTTATAGAATTCTTGGTCTTTAAAAGACCTTTCTTTATTTTGCTGAAAAATCCCATTATAATACCTCGAAAAAATTTGTTTTAAGCTGTCTGCGAATTTAAAAGAAGCTTTTTTTCAAGCTCTGCAACATTAAGCTCCAAAAGCTTTGTTACGCCCTTTTCCTGCATTGTAACACCGTATAGCATATCTGCGGCCTCCATAGTTCCCCTTCGGTGGGTAACGCAGATAAACTGCGTCGGGAAGCCGGACCTTTTCATATAGTCCGCAAATCTGTCGACATTTATATCGTCAAGCGCGGTATCAACCTCATCAAGGAAGCAGAACGGCGGAGCATTTACTTCCATTATAGCAAAATAGATTGAAAGTGCAACCAGTGCCTTTTCTCCGCCCGAAAGACCGTCAAGGCTCGGAACATTTTTTCCAGGGAGTCTTGCTTCGATATCAATTCCGCTTTCAAGAATGTTTTCGGGGTCTGTAAGCCTTAAGCTAGCCTCGCCGCCGCCGAAAAGCTCCTTAAAGGTCTTTGTAAAGTTTTCGTTTATCTTACCGAAGCCTGCAACAAAAAGCTCCTGCATCTGAGAAGTCAGCTGATTTATAAGCTTATGGAGCTCGGTGCGCGATTTCTCAACATCATCAATCTGAGCCTTCATGAAATCGTAACGCTCCTTGACCTCTTTATATTCCTCAATAGCCGAAACATTTACATTGCCTAAAGACCTGATTTTTGACTTGACCTCATTAAGCTCTTTTTTGACCTCGCTCGGTTTTTCGACGGAAATTCCGATGCTTTCAGCCTCGCTCTTTGTCAACTGATACTCGTCATAAAGCTGTCTGATGACATCGTCATACTCTCTCATCATAACATCCTTGCGCTCTGTAAGCCTTGCAAGCTCGCCGCTTATCTTTTCGCGCTCGCCTGTTCGCTCGCGTTCATTGTTTCTAAGCTCAACGCCTGATTTCTCTGTATCGTTTCTTTCCTGCATAAGCTTTTCAATCAAAGTGTTTGACTCTTTGACTTTAAATGAAAGATCGTCTATTTTATCCTTTGTAGCAGCGATTTCTTCATTAAGACCCTTGATTTTAAATTCAACTGCGGCAATCTGAGAGTTTATATTTTCTGCTCTTAAGGCTCTGTCCTCAATTGAATTTTCCAAATCCTCAGCCTGTTTTAAGAGAAGCTTTGCATCCTTATCGTCCGAAACAGCCTTAAGCTTAACGGCGGTGATTTTTTCCGAAAGCGCTTCCCTATTTTCTGTCAGTGCGCTTCTTCCGCCGGTCATACCGTCGATTTCAGACTGAATTTTAAGCTTTGAAGAAGTAATTTCTTCAATTTTTGCCTTAGCGGAATTATATTTTTCAAGTAAAGCCTTTTCTTTTTCTTCTCCGGAGGTTTTTTCGTTTTTAAGGCTTTCAAGATCCTCATTCAATCCGTTTAGTATGCCTTCAAGCCTTTTTAGCTCGGATACTGTTCTTATTTTATCCTCGTTTGCAGTGGTTAAATCAGCTTTAACCGCAACAATATCAGCATTTACCGCATTCATTTCCTGCTTTGCCGACTCAAGATCCGATTTTAAGGTTTCGCCCTTTTCTTCAAGCTTTTTAACCTGTTCCTTTAATCTTTCGATATCGGCTGCTCTGCTTAACATACCTGCCTGCTTGACAAGCGAGCCGCCCGTAAGCGAGCCGCCTGCGTTTATAACCTGACCGTCAAGCGAAACGACCTTTACCCTGTAGCCGTATTTTTTTGCAAGAGAAGCCGCGCTGTCAATATCCTCGGTAATAACAGTTGCTCCGAGGAGATATTTTATTATCGGCATAAATTCCTTATCGGCTTTTACTAGGTCGCTTGCAACACCGACAAAGCCGTATACCGAATCAAAGCCTGATTCTTTAAGCTCCCTCGGGCGCATTGATGAAAGCGGCATAAAGGTGGCTCTTCCCGAATTGCTTGTTTTAAGAGAATTTATTGCTCTTTTAGCGTCCGAATCGGTATCTACAATAATGTTCTGCAAAGTGTTTCCGAGCGCGGTTTCTATAGCTACGGAATACTGCTTATCAACAGTTATTATCTTTGAAACGGGTCCGCGGATTCCGCGCAGAACTCCGCTTTTAGATAAATTCATAACGCTTTTTACAGCATGAGAAAAGCCCTCCATATTTCTTTCAAGCTCATCAAGAATCTGTATTCTGCGTTTTTTCGCGTCAATATCCAAAACCGTTTCATTATATTTTGCCGTAAGCTCTTCGACGGTCTCCGTTCGGTTTTTAAGCCTTAATTCATAACCGCTTAAGGTATTGGTGCAAGAAGAAATATTTTCCTCCGTTCTCTTTAAAAGCTCTTCGGTTTCGGCTACATCTGATTTTACTTCTTCAAGCTTAGTTTCAGACTGTTCAATCAAACCGTCAAGCGATTTCCGTCTCTCGGTTATCTCTTCGGCGGCGCTTTTCGAGGTTATCATAGCAACCTTCGAATCGGATTCCTCATTTGACAAGCCGTTAAGCTTTAAAACAAGCTCTTCAATTTGCCTTGAAAGATTTTCGCTGTCGGACAAAAGTCCCGAAAGCTCCTCTTCCAGTCTTGAAAGCTCTTCATTGTAAGAATTTACCTTTTCGTTTTTTTCTGCAGCAAGTCTCTTTTTAAGCTCTATTTCTTCCTTAACGGCATTATCCGTATTGTTAAGCTCGCTTTTTTCGCTTTCAAGTCTTGAAATTGTTTCGTTATTATGTAAAATATCGTTTTTAAGAACCGAAATTGAACCCTCAAGCTTTGCGGATTCTTCGTTAAATGACGCAATATTTGTTCTTTCGGTTTCAATCCGAGAGGTTAGCTGACTGAATTTTTCGCTGTTTTCCTCTGCCTTTTTATCAAAATCGGAAAGCGCGTTTTCAATTTCCTTATACTTAAGCTCTGCGGCGGCAATTTTGCTTTCCTGAGCCCTTAACATATCTTTTGAATTGTTAAGAGTATAAAGCCAAAGCCCGATTTCAAGCTTCTTTTTTCTTTCGGCAAAATCAAGGAATTTTTCGGCTTTTTCGCTCTGCTCCTTTAAAGGACCTACTCGCGATTCAAGCTCGTCCATAATATCCTTAAGACGAAGTAGGTTATCCTCGGCGGCGGTAAGCTTTCTTTCAGCCTCGGTTTTTCTGTACCTGTATTTCGATATTCCAGAAGCCTCTTCGAAAATATCCCGCCTTTCATCGGAACGGGAGCTTATTATGGTATCGATTTTTCCCTGACCTATCATAGAATAGCCGTCCCTACCGAGTCCGGTATCCATAAAAAGCTCATGGACATCCTTAAGCCTTACCGAAACATTATTTATAAGATATTCGCTTTCATGCGAACGGTAATATCTCCTCGTGACGGAAATCGAATCGTTATCAAAATTCAAGGTTCTGTCGGAATTGTCAATATTCAAAGTAACCTCGCAGTAACCGTGCGGTCTTCTTTTATCCGTACCGCCGAAAATTACATCCTCCATTGACTGTCCGCGCAGACTTTTAGTCGACTGTTCTCCCAAAACCCATCTTACGGCATCGGAAATATTGCTTTTGCCGCTTCCGTTAGGACCGACAACAGCCGTTATTCCTTTTCCGAATTTTAAAACGGTTTTATCCGCAAAGGATTTAAAGCCGACTATCTGAATTGAACTTAAAAGCACGCTTTTCACCCGCACCTTTCGATTTTTATTTCATGTTTTTCTAGATTCGGGTCGCATTTAACTTTGCAGTCATAACCCGAATTTTTTAATTCGATTATATTTGATTTCTTTTGTCCGATTGCTTTGGAAACAAAAGAATTATTTACATAGATTATATATTTTCCCTTTTCCTTAAGCCTGTCCTTGATTTCTTTTAAAATAATTTCCGACTGACAAAGCTCGCTGAAAGCAGGATGCCACGGTCCCGCAACATAAGAATCCGGCTCAATTGAATGAAGACCGAGCCTTATAACCTTTATACCGCGTTCGGTAAAATAGGTAAAGAGCCTTGCGCAAAGCTTAACAGAGTCATCAAGCGAGGGCGGAAAATATTCTTTTTCATAAAACCTTTTTTCAAGCTCGGTATTTTTTAAAGTGACCGTAGGGTAAATTCTTACGGTTTTAGGTCTTATTTCCGCGAATTTTTCGGCTGTGTAAAGCTCATCGCTTTCACTGCTTTTATAAAGTCCCGTCATCATTTGAAGTCCCAAAGAAAACCCGTAAGCCTTAATAAGCTCGCTTGCTTTATAAACATCCTCGGCACTGTGTCCGCGGTTGTTAGCATTAAGTACCCCGTCTTTCATGCTTTGCGCTCCGAGCTCGATTGATGTTACTCCGTAGCTTTTTAAGGTATCGAGAATTTCGGTATCAATAGCGTCGGGTCTTGTTGAAATCCTGATTCCCGCAGTCTCTTTAGACAAAACATATTTATAAGCGGCTTTTAAAAGCTTTATCATATAGCTTTTATCAATAGCCGTAAAACTGCCGCCGAAAAAGGCGATTTCAGAATTTTCGGGGTCATAATTTTTGCTTTTTAAGGCAATTTTAACCGCCTCATCAACATCTTCGGCCTTAACCTGACTATGACAGCCCGTTATATGATTTTGATTACAAAAACTGCAACGGTGTTTACAGCCTAAGTGCGGAACAAATACGGCAATATTCGAATGAGCGGACATCAGTCTTCTCCCATAAGCTTAAGAGCTTCCTTTGCCGCCATCTGTTCAGCCTGTTTTTTGCTTTTTCCCGTTCCCGTACCTATAACATTTGAATTGAGATGTACCTCGACAGTAAAGGATTTATCATGGTCGGGTCCCGATTCATCCGTAAGTATATAGGTCAGATTTTCCTCGGGATTTCTCTGAATTATTTCCTGCAAAACGGTCTTATAATCCTTAAAGCTTTCTTCAGAAGAATGGTGCTTGATTTCTCTTAAAACGAAATTCATTACATGTTTTTTCGCAGGCTCCATTCCGCCGTCAAGATAAATTGCGGCAAGAACCGCTTCAAAAGCATCGGCAAGGATTGAGTCTCTGTCTCTTCCTCCGCCCTTTTCTTCGCCCTTACCGAGCTTTAAATAATCGCCTAAATTAAGCTCTCTTGAAAACTCGCACAATGCTTTTTCACACACAAGCGACGCTCTGAGTCTTGTCAGCTCGCCCTCGGGCATATTAGGAAACTTCTTGAAAATATAATCGGAAACAATTATGGAAAGTACCGAATCGCCTAAAAATTCAAGTCTTTCATTTGAGGTTATTCCGTTTTTAGCCTCGTTTGCGAAAGAAGAATGTGTAAGAGCGTTTTCAAGCAATCTTATATTATTGAATTTATAATTTAATCTGTTTTCAAGAGAAAGCATTTAATCACCTTTAATCTTAAATATTATCGCTGATTTTACCGATAATATCGTTTTCGGTAAACGCGACAGCCTGTCTTACGGCATTCATTATAGCCTTTTCGTCACTGCTTCCGTGAGCCTTGATTACAGGCTTTTTAACTCCGAGCAACGGAGCGCCTCCGACCTCGGAGCTGTCCATCATTTTCTTTATTCCGTAAAGGTCGCTTTTAAGAACAGCCGCGGCAAGCTTATTTTTAAATGAGGAATAAAATGCCTTTTTAAGCTCCGAGAACATCATAAGAGCGGTTCCCTCCATGGTTTTAAGAGCGATATTTCCCGAAAATCCGTCGGTTATAACAGCGTCAAATCCGCCTTTGGGCATATCTCTTGCTTCAATGTTACCGATAAAATTAAGTCCGCTGTCTTTTAAAAGTCCGTACGCTTCTCTGTGAAGCTCATCGCCCTTTGTTGATTCGGCGCCGATATTCAAAAGTCCGATTTTCGGATTTTTTATATTAGATACATTCTTAAGATAAATATCCGACATAACGGCAAACTGCTTGAGCATTTCAGGTCTGCAATCGGAATTTGCGCCCATATCCATAAGCATATAATTGCCGTTGGGAGACGGCATAATTCCTGCAAGAGCTGGTCTTTTTATTCCCTTTATCCTTTTAACTATAAGTGTTCCGCCTACAACTATCGCCCCTGTTGAGCCTGCGGAAACAAGCGCGTCCGCCCTATCCTCGGCAAGCTCAGTAAAAGCCTTTCCGAGCGAAGAATTTATATGCTCCTTTAAAATTGAAGTAGGCTCCTCGTGCATATCGAAAACTTCTTTTGTATCGACAATTTTAAAATTCGGACCTAAATCAAGAGAATTTTCGGAAATTATTTTATTTATGGCTTTTTCATCGCCGGTAAGCGTTATATCAACTCCGAATTTCTCATAGGCAAGCGCCGCGCCAAAAACATTGGACTTTGGCGCGTTGTCTCCGCCGAAAGCGTCAATAACTATTCTCATATTTTTCTCCGTTCTGCCTAAAAAAGGCTTTATTTAATATTATTTTCAAACCACGAAAGCGAGCGCTGTGACAGGCAGGAATACCTCTCACGCTTATCCCTTATATGACGGTCAAGCTCTGGCAAAATTCCGAAATTTGCGCCCATAGGCTGAAAATTGGAAACCGACTCATCGGTTATGTAATTTAAAAGCGCGCCTATCATTGTAAACTCGGGCAATATAATCGGCTCTTCGCCCAAAGCGAAATTTGCGGCATTTATACCTGCGATAATTCCGCATGCGGCTGATTCCATATAGCCCTCAACGCCTGTTATCTGACCCGCAAAGAAAATATTGGGATTTGATTTTAAGGCAAGATTTTTGTTTATTAGCTTTGGGGAATTAAGAAAGGTATTTCGGTGCATTACGCCGTATCTCATAAATTCCGCATTTTCAAGCCCAGGAATAAGAGAAAAAACTCTTTTTTGCTCGGGAAACTTTAGGTTTGTCTGAAATCCGACAAGATTATAAAGACTGCCCTTAGCATTTTCTTTTCTCAGCTGTACCACCGCCCACGGTCTGTGCCCGGTTCTCGGGTCTTTAAGACCGACAGGCTTAAGCGGTCCGAAACGGATAGAATCCTGTCCTCTTTTCGCCAAAACCTCTACCGGCATACAGCCCTCATAAACCTTAAAAGGCTTATCGAAGCTTTTAAGCGGAGCGGACTCAGCATTTATAAGCTCGTTATAAAACCTTTCATATTCTTCCTTGTTCATCGGACAGTTTATATAATCGCCCTGTCCGCTTTCTTCCCTGTCATACCTTGATGCAAAAAAGGCCTTTGACATATCAACACTGCTTGCCGTGACTATCGGAGCCGCCGCGTCAAAAAAACTCAAAGAGTCCTCCTTGCAAAGGCTTTCAATGCTTTCGGCAAGCGCTCCGTCCGTAAGCGGACCCGTTGCAATAACGGTAATTTCGCCGTCGGGAATTTTGTTTACGATTTCGTGCTTAACTGTAATATTTTCATCGTTTAATATGCTTTCGGTTATGAAACTGGAAAATATGTCTCTATCTACCGCCAAAGCACCGCCCGCGGCTACAGAAGACTGATTTGCCGCCTTCATACAAACCGAATCAAGCCTTCTTGCCTCTTCTTTTAACAGTCCCGCCGCCGAGTCAAGCCTAGACGCCTTAAGGGAATTTGAGCAAACAAGCTCCGCAAATAAATCGGATTTATGCGCGGGGGATTTTTTTAAAGGCTTCATTTCATAAAGGTCAACCTTTATACCCCTATTTGATATTGCCTTTGCCGCTTCACAGCCTGCCAGACCTGCGCCTATAACACTAATTTTTTTCATTTTCTGCCTTTTTCTCGGTTTTCTTAGCTCTTGACGGGCACTGGGAATTCATACAGTATTTTCTGCCCCTTAACCCGTTAATTATATAGCTTCCGCATTCCTTGCAAATTTCGCCCGTAGGAACCCCCGGGGATGCAAAATCGCAATTCGGATAATTAGAACAGCCGTAAAACTTCTTGCCCTTTTTCGAAATTCTTTTTATAAGCGGAGCGCCGCATTTTGGACAGGGCTGATTGACCTCATTTTCGGGAGCAGGCTTAGTATTCTTACATTCAGGATACCCGGGGCATGCCAAGAATTTGCCGAATCTGCCGTTTTTAAGGACCATTTTTCTTCCGCATTTTTCGCAGATAACATCGGTCTCGACATCCGGAACCTTTACCCTTTTGCCGTCTAAAGATGCTTCGGCTTTTTTATAAAGCGCGTCAAAATCATCATAGAAATCTGAAATAGTTGAGATCCAGTCAAGCTCACCCGCGCCTATTTTATCAAGCTTTTTTTCAAGTCCTGCCGTGAATTTAACATCGACTATCTTCTTGAAGTACTCAACTATAAGGTCGGAAATAACCGTTCCGAGCTGCGTAGGCTTTAAGGACTTTTTCTCTCTTTCTATATAATTTCTCTGAAGAATATTCGAAATTATCGGAGCATAAGTCGAAGGTCTTCCTATTCCGTTTTCATCAAGCGCTTTGATAAGAGTAGGCTCGGTGTATCTTGCAGGGGGCTGAGTGAAATGCTGATTGGGCATAAGCTCTTTAAGCTTTAAAACATCGCCCTCGTTCATAGCAGGAAGCGCCGCCGCGTCCTGAGCGTCGTCGTCTCTGCCCTCGATATAAAGCACGGTAAATCCGTCAAACTTAACCGAATATCCGCTTGCCTTAAAAAGATAATCTCCCGCCTTGATATCAACGGCGCATGTGTTCTGAATGCAAACCTGCATTAAAGAAGCAATAAATCTTGACCAAATAAGCTTATAAAGCTTATACTGCTCAGCCGTTAATGAAGCCTTGATTTTATCGGGCTCTAAGTCAATAACGGTAGGTCTAATAGCTTCGTGCGCGTCCTGAGCGCCGCTTTTAGTTTTAAAATAGCGCGGCTTTGCAGGGAGATAATCCTCGCCGAAGGTTTTTGTTATATAACCGTTTGCCGCGGCTCTCGCCTCTTCGGAAATTCTTAACGAATCGGTTCTCATATAGGTTATAAGACCGGTTGCGCCTATTCCCTCAATATCCACGCCTTCATAAAGCTGCTGAGCAACCTTCATGGTTCTTTGACCTGTAAACCCAAGCTTTCTTGAAGCCTCCTGCTGGAGAGTTGAGGTGATAAAAGGAGGAGCAGGCTGTTTGTTTCTTGTTCCCTTTTTTATAGAGGATACAACATACTCGCAGTCCTTTAAATTCTCAACGATTCTATTCGCGGCTTCTTCGTTCTTTATTTCGTCGATTTTTTTGCAGTCCGCAGTGCCGTAAAGCTTAGCCTCGAAGGTTTTTCTGGAGCTTAAAAGCTTTGCGTCGATAGTCCAGTATTCCTCGCTGTTGAACTTTTCAATTTCGCGCTCGCGCTCAACTATAAGCCTTAATGCAACGGTCTGAACTCTTCCTGCTGAAAGTCCGCTTTTAACCTTTTTCCACAAAAACGGACTTAATTTATAACCCACTATTCTGTCAACAACTCTTCTTGCCTGCTGAGCGTCAACAAGGTCAAGATCGATTTTGTGCGGATTAGAAATTCCTTTTTTAACTCCGCTCTGAGTAATCTCATTGAATGAAACTCTGTTTTCATCATTAAGATCAAGCGCTAAAATATGCGCAAGATGCCAAGAAATTGCTTCTCCCTCGCGGTCAGGGTCGGTCGCGAGAATTACTCCGTCGCTTTCCTTTGCCGCTTCCTGAAGCTTTTTTATAACATCCTTCTTGTCAGGCATATTTATATATTGCAGCTTGAAATTGTGCTCAACATCAACTCCGAGCTTAGATTTCGGCAAATCTCTGATATGGCCCATAGAAGCCATTACTTCATACCCGGATCCCAAATATTTTTTTATGCTTTTAACCTTTGTAGGCGACTCAACTATAACCAATTTAGACATTAAACGATCTCCTTATCTGATAATTCATAAAAGCCTCCTGGGAGCGCCTTTATGAGTTTTTCCATTTCAAGCTCAGTTAAAGCGGAAAGAATTTCATCATCGGACAGTCCGGAGCCCAGAATATCGTCCGCTGAAAATTTTCGCTTATCTATATAATTATACACTATCTGAGCTTCTTTTGAAAGACTTTTAACAGACTTTTTTTCAAAAATATCAGAAAGCTTGATATCTTCCTTTTTATCGGAAAAATCATAGGGGTCATGAGTTTTTGCGGGAGAGGTTCTTTTTATTCTGCTGTTAGGCGCAGGATAAACAAATTTAGGTGCCAACTCGGATTTTGAGAAAGCTTTTTCAACATTGAATTTATCGGCATACTCCGCAAGATAACAATTAAAAATATCGGAAGTATCAATAAGCGGCAGTGCGCCCTCTCTTAAAAGCTTATTTGAGCCTTTATACTGTTCAAGCGTGGGATTTCCCGGAACTACGAAAACATCCTTATTAAGGTCTGCCGCCTGATGTGCGGTATTCAGCGCTCCCGAGCTCTCGCCCGCCTCTGTTACCGCAACGCCTACGCTGAGCGCCGCCATTATTCTGTTTCTAACCGGAAAAGTAAATTTACCCGGTTGGCAAAACGGTGGATATTCGCTGATTAAACAGCCCTTTTCGGAAATTTCTTTTCTAAGCTGAGCATTTTGCGGAAGATAATCATATAAAAGTCCGCAGCCTAAAACGCCGATTGTAAATCCGCCTGCGTCCAAGGCTCCGCGGTGAGCATAATAATCACTGCCGACAGCCGCGCCACTTATAATCGGAAAACCTGCTCTGGCTAATCTGAAAGCTAAAGAGTATGCGGATTTTGCGCCGAACTCTGTAACCTTTCTCGGACCTACAATGCAAAGTGCCGGAAGCTTGTCAATATCAGGTAAGTTGCCCTTATAATAAAGCAAAAGCGGCGGTGAATACAGCTCCTTTAATCTTTTCGGATATTCTTCATCCTCAATACACACAATATTTATTCTGTTAGCCGAGCACATATTCATTATTCGGTCGTTATATTCCCTTTTAACATTATAAAACGGCTTGGCGAATTTTTCGGGAAGCATTTTATAGACAGTATAAGCGTCGCAATGAATTATATCCCGCTCTTTTAGGGTTTTATATGCTTCGTAAGCTTTTGCGGTACCTATGCCGAAAGCTCTCTGCACTCTCAAAAGATTGCGAAGAATATAAAATTTATCGTCTTTGTAGTTGTAATCCAACATAACTATTTTACCAATTCCCATAATGCGATTGCAGCTGCCGCCGCGGCATTAAGGGATTCTGCCCTGCCTTTCATCGGTACAGTTATTTTTTTATAAGCAAAATTTATTGCATTTTCAGACAGTCCGTTTGCCTCATTTCCTATTAGAATCGTATCTCCGCTTTTAAAGGAAGTTTTGTTTATCGGCTCTGCCGTTTTATCGGGAACAGCCGCGAAAGCTCTGAGTCCGTGTTTTTTTATAAACTCCGTAACATCGTCTGTCAAAAACAAGGGAAGCCTTAAAACCGTTCCCATTGAAGAACGAAGCACCTTAGGAGAAAAAGGATCGCATCCACCGCATACTATCATTCCCGAAGCCCCTAAGGCTTCTGCGGTTCTTGCAATCGCTCCTAAATTTGACGGATCCTGAATATTTTCAAGCGCAATATATTTTCCGAATTTGTCTGTAAATTCCCTTTCTTTCGGATAATCGGCTACGGCAATTATGCCCTGCGGAGATTTAGTATCCGAAATTTTTAAAAACAGTTCCTCGGAAAAAATATAAACTCGGCTTGCGTTTTCAATATATTTTTTTATATTCTCAGAATGCTTTTCAAGCATACCTTGAGTTAAAACAAGCATATTGAATTTTATTCCGTTTAAATATGCGTCATCACAAAGTCTAAGACCCTCTAGCACAAACTGATTATGCTTTTTTCTCTCCTTAGAGGAGCTTTGCAAGGCGGAAATCAGCTTTGCCGCAGGATTGGATTTTGCGGTTATAATATCGTAATTCATAAAATCAATCCTCTCAAAAAAATCAAAATTCGCCCGAAAGCAAGCTTATCGGGCGATAAAAATTATTTTGAAAGCGCTTTTTCAGCTGTTTTAACGAGTGTTGCAAATCCTGCAGGATCGTTTACAGCGATATCAGCGAGCATTTTACGGTTGATATCTACCTTAGCCTTATTAAGACCGTTCATAAAAGTAGAATAATTCATACCGTTAAGCTTAGCGGCAGCCGATATACGGGTAATCCAAAGACGGCGGAAATCGCGTTTCTTCTGTCTGCGACCGATATAGGCATAGTTGCCTGATTTCATTACAGCTTCTTTAGCTGTTTTAAAAAGCTTGGATTTAGCGCCAAAATAGCCTTTCGCAAGCTTTAATGTCTTTTTTCTTCTTTTGCGTGTTGCAAGCGCACCTTTTACACGAGCCATTTCAAGTAACCTCCGATACTATTCTCAATCTCTTACTTATAAGGGATCATTTTCTTGACCTTTGCAACATTTGTTACATCGGCACAAACTACCTTGCGAAGATTTCTCTTACGCTTTGTTGTCTTCTTGTTAAGGATGTGTGACTTGAAAGCATGCGCACGCTTAACCTTGCCGGTTTTTGTGAGCTTAAAACGCTTTTTTGCGCCACTGTGTGTTTTGATCTTAGGCATTTATAATTCCTCCAATTTATTTACCCGATTTCGGTGCCAAAAACATCAGCATGTTTCTTCCTTCAAGCTTAGCCGGTTTCTCAACTGATGAAAATTCCGAGCAGTACTCCGCAAACTGATTCATAATATCGGTACCGATTTCAGGGTGACCCATTTCTCTTCCGCGAAATCTTATAGAAACCTTAACCTTGTTTCCGCTCTTCAAAAAACCTATAGCATGATTTCCTTTTGTTTCGAAATCGTGCTTATCAATGCTGAGACCCAAACGAATCTCCTTGATTTCTACGGTCTTCTGATTTTTCCTTGCCTCTTTTTCACGCTTAGCCTGCTCAAATCTGTACTTTCCGTAGTCCATAATTTTGCAGACAGGCGGATTGGCGTTAGGCGAAATCGCTACAAGATCGAGATCCTTCTGATAAGCTGCTTCCAAAGCCTTGTCAATCGGCAAAATACCGAGCTGACCGCCCTGTGAATCAATTACTCTTACTTCCTTGAATTTAATTCCTTCGTTGATAGCTAATTCTTTGCTGCTGATTGTAAAGCACCTCCAACAATAAGTAAAATAATAAGACGCAAGCATAACAATACCTGCGTCTTTTAATTATCAATAAGAAAATCAATAATATTAACCCGAGATTCGATTACCTCAAGGTGAGAACACAAGTACATTCTGCTTCATTGTCCTAAATATTATAACACAATTTTTTTATTTGTCAATACCTTTTTTATTCAACTGTCAGTTCTTTTATTGAACGCAGCTGATAATTGACATTTTTAAGCATCTGTGGATTTTTAAGTGCATAAGCCGTGCCCTTAATTACGCTGTGGGTCGGGTCCTCAAGCTTATGCACCGCCGTTCCGGTATAATCGGCTATGAGCTTATCCATTCCGTAAATAAGGCTTCCGCCGCCTGTAAGATACAGTCCATCCTGATTGATATCGGCGACCAAGTCGGGGTCGGTTTTTGAAAGCACTGAACGGATAGCCTCGCAAATCATAACAGCCGGCTCCTTTACAGCTTCAAACACCTCTGCAGAGGATATTTCGAAGCTTTCGGGAAGACCCGTATAAAGATTTCTTCCCTTTGCAACCATTGCTATATCAATAGTTCTGTCGACAACCGTACCTATAGTTTTCTTAATACTTTCAGCCATAAGCGGTCCTATTTCAATATTATATTCTCTTCTTATATATCTTATGATTTGAGAATCAAAGTTTAAAGAAGCTGTCTTAAAGGAATCGCAAATAGATATTCCGCCCATGGAGATAACGGCTATATCGGTAGTTCCCGCGCCTATATCGACTATAAATGTTCCGTGAGCCTTAGAAAAATCAATTCCCAGTCCGAACGCGATTGCCAGCGGACCTTCAATAACAGAAATGTTTCTTCCGCCGCCCGATTCAACAACATTCGCAAGCGAATGGTGCTGAAGCTCTGTCAGTCCTGCCGGCAAGGAAGCTATTATCTGCGGTCTTACTATTTTATTTCCGAAAGCCCTGTGCATATATTCCTTAAGCATAAGCTCGGTTATATCATAATCCGCTATAACCCCATGCTCTATCGGAGAAACGCATATCATGCTGTCAGGCGTTCTTCCCAAAGTCTTTTTTGCTTTTTCGCCGTAATAAATAGGATCCCATGTTTCGCTGTCAACCGTGACTATGCTCGGCTGTTCAAGAACAATTCTCGAGCTTGAAAAAATAACGGTTTTTGAAGTTCCCAAATCTATTCCGATTTCTGTTGCCATTTAATCACCCTTTTTATGCACACTTTGTAAAACGGAAATACAGTATACCCTGTCCGCACCTGCGATAAGAAGCTGTTTGGCACATTCGTCCAAGGTTGCTCCGGTTGTCGCGATATCATCGAACAGGAGAACATTTCCGCCGGAAATTTTATCCTGAGCATAATACTTATTCTTAACATTTTTAAGTCTCATTTCGGCGTTGCTTCTATGCTGAGAACGCCTGAACGATTTACAGACAAGAATTTCTCTTAAAGGAATTCCCGTAAATTTAGAAAGCCTTAATGCGATTTCCCTGCTGTGGTCAAAACCGCGCTTGAATTTGCTGAATTTTGAACTCGGAACAAATGTCAGAAACTCAAAATCAATTCCGAGATATTCATGCTCTACAGCCTCAGCCAGCTGGTCGGCGAAAAACACCGCATAATGAACCTTGCCGCCGAACTTGTAATTATAGTAGGCATTTTTGGCGGCGCCGCTGTTTTCATAAAGAGAGACCAAGGATTCAAACCTGAAGACCCTGTATCCGCAAATACAGCAATCCTTTTCTCTTCCGCATTTCTTACAGCGCTTTTTAAAATTTATTCTTTTAAGCTCGCCTGCGCAGGCTTTGCAAAATCCTCTGTCCTCAATTATATCTCCGCAGGATAAGCATTTATACGGAAACACGGCGGATAAAATTTCATTTCCGAGACTTTTTATCAGCTTATTCATCGCACAGCAAATCCTTTAAAAGCGTATATCTTAGGGTTTTTCTGTTATTTTCAGCCATCTGAATAAATATCTGCTTTTTGCCCACTATTACAAGCAGTTTTTTTGCCCTTGTAATGGCTGTGTATAAAAGATTTCTGTATTTAAGCTTTTCGGGAATATCGAACAGCGGCAAAATAACGCAGTCGAATTCGCTTCCCTGACTTTTATGGACGGTAACGGCATAGGCAAGCTCAATTTCATCCAACTGTTCTTTAAAATAAGTAACGGTTTTATCGTCAAACAAAACGGTTATTATTCCCGCTCTTACATCAACTTCTGTTATAAGCCCGATATCTCCGTTAAAAACTCCGCTTCCTGTCTCGCCATCCTGCTTTTTCCAGATTATATCGTAATTATTCTTTATCTGCATTACCTTATCGCCCGTGCGGAAATATATTCCTTTATACGAAAGCTGAGCTCTTCTGCTTTCTTCGGGGTTTAAAACGGTCTGCAAAAGATTATTGAGATTAACACATCCGCAGTCAAGCATTCTTGAAGGGCAAAGAATTTGAATATCCTTAATCGGGTCAAATCCGTAAGCCTTGGGAAGTCTTAAATCCGCAAGCTCAAGAACAGTATTGCACACGGAGTTTTCAGTTTTTCTTTCGAGAAAGAAAAAATCTCCGTCCTTAGAATTCAGATCAGGCTCGCTGTTATTTATAATAGCGTGCGCATTTGTAACAATCAGACTTTTCTGTGCCTGTCTAAAAACCTTATTAAGCTTTATAGAGGCAAACTGTCCCGACATCAAAAGGTCATTTAAAACATTTCCTGCCGAAACGCTCGGAAGCTGGTCCGCGTCCCCTACAATTACCATTCTGCAATTAAGCTTTAAAGCTTTTAAAAGCGCGCTGAAAAGCAGAGAGTCAATCATAGAAGCCTCGTCTATAATTATAACATCGCAGTCAAGCGGATTTTTTTCGTTTCTCGAAAAGCGCTGTTCGTCATCGGCTCCCCATTCAACCTCTAAAAGTCTGTGAATGGTTTTGGCTTCTCTTCCCGTAAGCTCGGACATTCTCTTTGCGGCTCTGCCCGTGGGCGCGGCGAGAGCTATCGAAACATCACGGTTTTCAAAAAGCTGAATTATTGCGTTTAATGTTGTGGTTTTCCCCGTCCCGGGACCGCCGGTGAGAATAAGAATTCCGCTTTCAAAGGTCTGCTTTATCGCAAGCCTTTGCATGCTCTCGAATTTTATACCCACCTTGTTTTCAACATAATCAATTTCAAGGTCGTCTATCGAAACGCTTTTATCAAGATTTTGCGCAACTGCCTTCATTCTTGCGCTTATATATTGCTCTGCGTAAAACTGTTCGGGCAGAGCGATAAATTCCTGACCGTCCTTTATATAAGAAAGCAAGGAAAGCTGTTCTTTAAGAGAATTCAGACTGTCATTGATTATTTCATCATTAAGGCCCAAAAGCCGCTTTGAGACAGCACAAAGCTTGTCCGCGGGAAGACATGTATGCCCGTTCATAAGATTTCTTTTAAGCACATATATTATTCCCGCACTTACTCTGTCGGAGTTGTCAGCGGGAAGGCTTAAGTCGGCTGAAACCGCTTCCGCCTTTTCAAAGGATACCGAAAAATCGTCCGAGCATAAAACATAAGGATTGCTTTTGATTTTTTCCGCCGCTTCTTTTCCCAGCCTTTTAAAAATCCTAGCGCATTTTTCTATTCCTATTCCGTAAGGAGAAAGCAATAAAACAAGCTCCTGAACACCGTATTGTTTTTTATATTCTTCACTGAAGCTTAAAGCCTTTTCAAGTGAAATTCCTCGGATTGAAGACAAATCCTCAGGACTGTTTTCAAGAACCTGCAAGGCTTTGTCTCCGAATTTTTCCACGATTTTTGAAGCAGTCCCGGGACCTATTCCCTTTATCGCTCCCGAAGAAAGATATCTTAAAATAGCCGCGCTGCTTTCGGGAACAGCTCTTTCGAAATTATCCACCGCGAACTGCTCGCCGTAAGAATGATGGACGGTGAAATGCCCGAAAAGATTAACCTTATCTCCGCCTGCGGCAAACGGCATAAAGCCGACGGCTGTTATTCTTTCTTTTCCGCATTTTACGGTCGCGACTGTATAGGCATTCTGCTCATTTTTATATGTAATGCTTTCTATTATTCCGCTTATTTTTTCTTTTCCGCCTGCATTTTCGGGCAATTTTTTCACTTCCTTTTTTCTTTTGCTAAACCGAGGATATTTCGCCGACTATTCTTTCCGCCATTTCCTTAGGTGCTATAACAATATCCCTGTTTCTCGCATATTCAAGGCAGTTTAAATATTCCGCCTCGTCAAGGTCTGAATTTACGGCAACGATACAGTCCGCATATCTTGTACCGTTCCAAAGATACTGTTCGTAAGAAAATCTTAGCTGGTCTATAGCAGTTCCCTTTTTAAGCATGATAATAAGAAATCTTGAATTATCCGATTTTTCAGACAGAAAGCAAGACCTAATATCATGAAAGAATTCGCATATACCTAAGGACGCAAAAATAAACAGCAGTGCTATAAGTATTCCTTTTATCATAAATATCACCTCGCTACATAATATGCAACGAGGCAAAACCAATTGAAAACTATTTTTCGCTGACGGTAACGGTAGCCGAATAAGTGCCTACCTGCCAGATATTGTTTAAGCTGTCCGATTTTATCACTGCGTCAACCGTATAATTTCCCGCAACCTTATCGGTCAGGTCAATCTGCGCATAAAGCATATTCGCCGTAAGCGTTCTCATAACGCTTACGGGACCGCAAATTTTAACATTTTTAACGGTTGAGCCGGTTCTGCTGTTAAGATTTGAAGCAAGACCCTTAGGTCTGATATCGGTCACCGTAAATACCTTTTCCGCAAATCCCGAGGTATCAACCGAAACGGTAAAGCTTTCGATATTATCAACAAGCCTTACGCCCGTCGGAAGAACTGCCGAAACCTCAAAGGTATTTTTGGTTTTTGAAATATCAAAGAAGTTTATTTCGGAAAGTGTTATTTTTTTCATACCGTCTATAACATCGGGCGTGCCGATTACGGTAGCCGTTGTATGGTCTATCGAATAAGCAAACGCTCCCGCAATTCCCGACGGCATATTTTTAAACGAAGCCTCGACATTAAGAACAGCCTTTTTGAGAATAGGCTGAGTAACCTTTATCGCTTGATACTCAATGTTAAGATAATTATTTTCAACCTTATTTCCGTCTCCGTCCAGAATACTGCCGTCAGCAGTATATCTGTAAATTATCTTATCGTTTTCATCATAAAGCACCAAATCGGTGTCAAAGCTCTGGGTAGAGTCAAGGGTTTTATTTACCTCTGCATAAGCGGCAACCGTTGAAATCTTATTCATAACATTTCTCGGACCCTTGATATTTATTGTATTCTGCTGGGAATTGCTTACAGCAGGTGTGTCCGCAATAAGACCCGAAGCCGCCGAAACGCCGACAAGCTTAGGAACAACGGTAAATGTTCTTTCGTCGATATAATCAAAAGTTACATCTATGGTCGAAGGAGTAACCGATGTAAAGGTATACCCTGTCTTTGAGCTGTTTGTGGCAGGCAGGACATTCAGCTTAAATGTACCTGCGGCATTGACATCGGCTACTGATGCCGTCAAAATAAAATCAGAGGTCCTCAGTGAGCTTACGATATAATTAGGACCGCTTACGACGACGGTAAACTTCTGACTGCTGACATCGGAAACAATTCCGAGACCCATTTCGCTTGCAACGGTATCGTCTATTGAAACGGTTGCGGAAATATTATTAAAGGTCTGCTCTCTTGTCGGGTTGCGGTTTATCATAATGATAAGCCATGCGGCAAAAGCAAAAATCAATGAAATAACTATAGAAAAATTGCGGCTTTTAAAGAGCTTTTTTAAAAACAAATCAAAATTATTTCTTATTTTTTTCGTGTCTATCACTGTTTTTGCCCTCCTTTGCCGAATTTTTGGAATTCCTGAATTTTTTAATCGGAGTAATATGCTTTATAACAGAAATTACAGTATTGTCAGTCTTTTCGGAATCGGGATCAATCATAAGCTGTTTAAGCTCCGCATAAGCCGAAGCAGCATTATAGCCACGCTGAATCTGACCGTTTTTTACAATGGATATCATTCCCGTTTCCTCGGAAACAACAAGAACCACCGCGTCAGAATTCTCGGTCATACCGATTGCGGCTCTATGCCTCGTTCCGAGCTCAGACGGAATTTCTGAATTCTGCGTAAGAGGTAAAATACATCCTGCGGCATATAGCTTACCCTCTCTGATTATAAGCGCGCCGTCATGCAAAGGAGATTTCGGATAGAAAATATTATTTACAAGCTGCACCGATGACGCCGCGTCAATAACAGTGCCGGTATTTATAATCTCGCCGAGCTGAGTCTGCCTTTCAAAAACGATAAGAGCGCCGGTTTTAGTGTCCTGCATACTTCCCGCCGCCTTTGCGACGCAGTCAATACACCTTGCAACCTCGGCTTTTTCCTCGCTGAAAAGGGTATTTCCCTTAAGCGCGCCCTGTCCGACCTTTTCAAGGACTCTGCGAAGCTCCGGTTGGAAAATAATCGCGATAAAAAGGATCAGCGAATTAAATACCATTGAAAGGAGCCAACTTACAACCTCTAAATCCCACCATTTTGCAATGACATAAAAGAAAAGGAGAAAAGCGATACCTTTTACAAGCTGACCCGCTCTTGTTTCACGCAAAAAACCGATTGCGCGGTAAATAACATAAGCGACAATTAAAATATCAAGAATATCGAAAAATCCGATATTTGAAATAGCATATATTACTTGATTCCAAAGAGTAACATATGCTATTTCAAATATCGGATAGCATATAT
>ERZ808242.278-NODE-278-length-38372-cov-22.175927_pt1 | contig 38372 bp, 29 predicted proteins | sample MGYA00521244_ERZ808242 | MGnify/ENA primary metagenome ERZ808242 (study PRJEB31516, sample SAMN03275573) | gut metagenome | biome: mammalia-associated habitat; material: feces | host: Papio cynocephalus | place: Kenya | collected 2012-07-27 ... | reverse complement strand
CTTCAGAAAAGCAATATCTCATTATGTAAAAACAAGAAGCTTTATTTACAAATCTCTTACTAAGTATTGTAGTTCTACTTTTATGTCTTTCTAAGGTAAATGAAACACCTGCTATTGTTTACATTGTTATTGCACGTTAACAATCCATATTCACTCCCTCCCCTTGATTGACTGATAAGAGTGTGTGAATTAAACTTTTAATATGAAAACTTGGGTTACATATATAGCAGCACTCGCAATGGGTTTTGCAACAGCGCTTTTGTTCAAAGACATCAATGGAATCTTTGGCATATTTATGAATATTTTTTATTTTGGCGTGAATCTTTCCATTGCACTTTTTATCCCGATTGTTCTCATCACATTCTCCTCTGGAGTTGCCTCTTTAAAAAAAGACCAAGTTGGATCAAAATTAAGTTGGGGATTAATAGGCTGGGCTGTAATCACATCTGTTTTGTTGCCACTTGTAGCTGTTGCTGTATATAAATTATTCCCAACCAATTTCCCTGTGACATCAACAGCAGGAACAGATACATCTTCAATCAATAGCATTATCGAGAATAAATCGCTTAGCGCTTTATCGCAACTTTACCCTTCAAACCCATTCAGGACTCTAAGCTATGCTTCAACATTTCTTCTTCCTATAATAATCATAGCATGGATTCTAGGTCTTTCTTTGAAACCTTCAAGCGATGTTATAAGGCCAGCATATACTGTAGTGAACTCCTTTGCTGAAGTCATGTATAGGATAACTAGGACAGCTACTGTTATTGGATCTGCTTTTGCATATTTCGCATCCACATATTTTTTCCTTTATCTCTATAGAGAAAAGACTCTTCTGGTTTCGAAACGCTTTTTAGCTGTAACAACTTCAAGCACATTCTTTGTGCTATTGATAATTCTTCCTCTGCTTTATGCATTGATTACTGGTTTTAGAAAGAATCCTTATTCTGTCATAGGAAATTCGGTTTCATCTCTATCATTAGCTCTTGTCACAGGTAATATCCTAACAGCAGACCTTGTTGGAGAGAGTATATCTCGTCAAAATGGAGGAGCTCAAAAAAGAGCTGTATCTGTTACAACTCCTGTTTTCACTATAATTGGGAGAGGTGGAACTGGCTTCGTTTCTACGCTTTCTTCATTAATGTTATTAGAGGCGATAACTGGTGCAGAAGTATCGCTATCAATATCGATGGTAATCGCTGCAATGACAATGATTGTAACATTTTCATCTTCTGCATTTATTGGATATGAGATTATTGCGATAGTCTATCTAACTCTATCATATTTGAAAATCAACACATACGGAGCAGAAATAGCTATTGTTGCCCTCTTGCCATTCTTGAGTGGATTAGGAACTATGCTCGACAGTGCAATTAACAATATGGCATCTATTATTGCATCTTTCTTTATTGGAACAGATATAAAAGTTCCTTATAGTGAAACAATATAATTATGGCAAAGAGACAAAGCAGACATCTATTACTACTTTTTATACAAATTGCAATCACTTTTTTTTATAGTATTGCTATCATCCAAATGACAGTTGTCCTATTTACAGAAGATAGAGATATTTTCATTTCTGGCATTTTAGGATACCTTTCCCAAGGAATTCTTCTTATAATCGCATTGGTCCCCCAAATTGTTCTCCGCTTGAAAAGAAAAATTCATACCCAAGATGGAGAGATCTACCCTCTTTTGTTCACTGTTCTTGCATTACAAGCCTCTCTTATCATACCCCAGTACACAAAAATAACAGGAACCTATATTCTTGATCCATCTTCTTTATTAGTTCTAGAGCGATTTGCTATTGTCTGTTCTGCCTCCATTTTTCTTCTTTCGGCATTACGATTCTATGGTCTAGTAAGCTCGAGAAGCTCATTGCATACATTCCTTGTAATTGGTTCAGCATTAATCCTTTGCATTCTTGCACCAATAAACTCAAATCAAGAAATAGGGCATCCGTTCATGTCCTCATATGATGCCTATCTACAAATGGCGACTCTGCTTATGTATGTAGCAACAATAGCAACGATGATCATATCTGCAACAAAAGATAAAACAGCATCAAATACAAAACGTTGCATCTCTTTTATTTGCTTCATTATTGGATTATATCTTGCTGCCACTTCTTCTTTGATTCCTGTACTGTTCTCAATTCTTCTTTATATAGGCGGAATAGTGCTATTGATATCTAGCACAGAGGAAAGCTTCTAAAAGAAAATGCATCGTTGACATAGCCATATTGAATGTGTATTCTGGCCTGTTCTCACATTCACGAGGTTATTTTTCAATGAGAAAACACTTTTTATCACTATTTATCATCAGTTTGTTCGTTATTTTTGTATTCTCTGCTTGTGATGCAAATCTACGCCAAGAACCAACAGGTAAAGCAACTATATCCGTAGAGAATAAAATAGAGAATTCTTCTTTTACTTCCGAAGGCACAAAATCAAGCTCCAATATCATTATTGCAGAATACATAATAACAGGCAAAGGCCCTAATGGTGCAAAGATCTATGAAACAGTGGATGCAAAAAATGCTACAGCATCTTTCGATTCTATGACTGTTGGAGACTGGAACATAAAAGCAAAAGCAATAGACATCAACAACGTCACTGTTGGAGAAGGCAATGCTTCTATCAAAATAGACGAAGGCAAAGAGAATCCAATAACTATCGATGTCAAAGAGAAAGAAGGCAAAGGAAAACTTGTTGTAAGCATTAACTGCACCAGAACTTCTCCTAATTCAAAAATGAATATAAAAGTCACTTCTGAAAAAGACAACAATGCTACCACTGAAGAACTCATTGAAGATAACGCAGGAAGCAATACATACTATTATTCAACTGTTCTTGATCTTGATAATGGATTTTACAAAATTGATGTTATTGAAAACGAGACAGTGAAATACTCTGATCAATTCAGGATAGTAAACAACACAATAACATATTTCTATGGAGATCTAGACGATACTGGAACAGCAAAAATCAAAAGCACTCTCGCAAGAAATCCTGAGATAATGTTTTTATTCAAACAAGACACAGTTGCCCTAAATGGCATACTAAATCAATTTGCCAGTGTATTTCATCTGGATTTATCACCTCAAACAAACATTTATTATCAATGGAGCTATAATGGAAATAACATAGCATACAGCCAAACTATCCCACTTTCTTGGGACCTGGAGAAAAGTAAAATCGTCCCAGATAAAGGGAAAAACGTCCTCACATTTTCTGTAAAGATAGGCAATATAAATGGAGGGAAAACAATAGGTTCAAAAGATTTCTATTTCGAAGTAACAGATGCTGTCACAGAAACATCGTTGGCAGATGCTATCAATGCTCTGCCTGACAAATACGATTATGGAATGCTTTCTTCTTATGAATCACACAGCTACAATACATGTAAACTCAATAACACAGAAGTTTTGCTTTCTGATAATACAACTGCCACATTCAACACAAAAGATGGCGAAGCTATCGAACTAACAAGACATAAAATACACCAAGAAGACTACAACCTTATCAAAGGCAATGTCGAGATTACACACAACAATAAAACAAGCTATTATGTAATCGATAAAAACTCTCATTCGTATATACATTTCGATATAAACAATTCAAATGGAAGATTATATCCAACAAAAATCGAAGGGGAAAACATTTTAAAAGATGGTGTAGATATTTCAAATAACAACCAGGAGCTTAAAAAACTTGCATCTTACTTTGTTGCACTCATCTTGGATGATAAAAAAACAGGTGTCACATATGACAGTAGTAAAAACAGCACTATATCCTACTACGAATTTAAAAACTATAAATCTGGCAATTATTCTATTGATGGCACAGTTGAATTTCACAAAAACAGCGATAATGTCGCTCAAAATCCTTACACAGCCAGTCTCGGGACAAGTCTAACATTCAGAAAAGACAACTCTAAAAATGTCCTGTCTTTCACTGTCAATTACAAAGAGACAGGAAAGCAATATTCTGATATCGAAATCACTAATATTATCTTGGATGGGAAGGAATTTACAAAAGAGCAATTGGCACAAGAATCAATTGATAAAATAGAGCGTTTTGCTGGTTGCTCTAACAAATGATATAAGACAAAGGAAGCAGGATAAAAACTTGCTTCCTTTTTTATAACGCCCACAAAAACTAAAGTTTACACCTCATTGACATATCATTACGGGGGGGGGTACTATCTTCTGTTCTACCCTTTATGGAGGTCAATTGTCATGAAAAGACTGAATTGTTTTCTTCTCGCCATTTGCTTGGTTGCTATTTTTGCTCTCGCAAGTTGCGACATAAACCCGTACAAAACAGCAGAACCAAAAGGAAAAGCAACTATCTCTATAGCTACCAATATAGAAGATTCATCTAACTCTTCTGGAGGAACAAATCAAAGTACAACAACACTCTTCATAAAAGAGTACAAAATAACAGCAACTGGCCCTAACGGTACAAAGATTGATAAAACTGTAGAGGCTGAAGAAGTTGAGAAAGCTGCAGTATCATATGATTCTTTGACTATTGGAAACTGGAAGATTGAAGTAGAAGCACTAAACTACAATGGTGTTATTGTTGGAAAAGGCTCTTCTAGTATTCAAATAGAAGAAGATAAAGAAAACACAGCAACAATAAGCGTAAATGAGCAAGCTGGCGAAGGAAAACTCCTTGTACAGATACAATATCCAAAACAATATACAACAAAAACACCAAGTAAAGAATTATCGTTAAAACTATCTTCAAAGGATATCTCTCTTGATCGTGTTGGAAAAAACGGAAACGATTACTACTATACACTAATGGATCTTGAAAATGGCTTTTACAATATCCAAATCACAGACAAAAGCAATAATGAAATATACTCAGGTGATATAAGAGTTGTAAATGATGCTATAACATCAATCACTGCATCAGTGGATAAAAATAATGCTATCTCAAAAAAAGCAATCATTATCAATCTACCTGAATTATCCTTTGATGCAGATAACTATGTTGCTCAAAATTGTTCGAATTATTTTATGCAATTTTTTTATGATACTCACGACAACGGTGAGAGTATTTATAGCGATATCATTTGCTTTGGATTAGATTGTGATAATAAACCTTTATACAACGATACCACCCAAAAGCATCTTTCAGTTGATATCAAAGATAAGAACCTAACTATAGGAAAGCATAAACTTACTCTTAATCTAAAAGTTGGTGATGTGAATAAAAATACGACTCTTTGCTCAAAGGATTTCTATTTTGAAGTAACAAAACCTGTTGAAGACAATACGTTGAACAATCTAATAATCAATGCTCTTCCAGAGAATTTCCTTTGTGGCAATCAGACAGAGTCAGACTATCCTTCATATGTCGATTTTTTACTTTCTGCTAATGGCACAAAAGCAACTCTTCACGATAACACTCCTGTCACATTCAATACCGATGAAGGAAAATTTATCACAATACAAAGCGATTACCAACTTACCAGCAGTGAAACTACTTATAACATCGTTGGTAATATCGATATCACTCACGACAAGATTACTAGCAAATATCAAATCGATTCTTTAGACTTTGATGCTACTCTCTCTTACAATGGATTATGTGCATCGAATATCTCTGGAAATAATATTCTAAAAGATGATAAAGATATTTCTAAAAACCAGGCTGAGCTTGAAAAGCTTGTTTCTTATTTTATTGCTTTGCTAGAATGCGATGGAAATGGCCTTACCTTCACGAATATAAATAGGCAAATCAACGATAAGTATGTCTTTGAAAACTACAAGTCTGGCAATTATTCTATTGATGGCTTTATAAACTACAGAAAATCATACAATAGTTTTGAAGAAACCTCTTATCTTGCAAATATAGAAAATTCGGAGCTTACATTCAAAGATGGCAATGATATTTATCATTTGAAATTTGGAATAAACTATAAGGTTGAGGGCACACAACAAGATCCAAACACGATTAAACTCACATATTCTGACTTCTCAATTAACAATATCAGTTTGAATAACATATCAAATTCAAGTCTGAAATTATCAGTAGAAGCAATTAATAGAATCAAGAAATTTGTCCTCTATTTTGAGAAATAGGCAATAGAATATGAAATTTAAAAGGAAGCAAGATTTTCTCCTGCTTCCTTTTTTTAACCTTTAATTCATGTTAACAATAGACTTGTCATAATCCTCTGGAGGAACAAAGCCTAAAAGGTTCATGCATGTTGCTGCTATTGATGATATCCCAAGGCCACTATTAAGCTCCTTGCTATATTCATTGTTATAGCATGGATCATAGACAATACATGGGACAGGGTTCAATGAGTGCGATGTCTTAGGCTTAGGCTCACCATTTGCCTTAAGCTTTACAGATCCATCTTTTGCATGCTCATACATATCATCAGCATTGCCATGGTCTGCTGTGATAACCATTATTCCACCAGCTTTATCAATTGCTTCCTTTAGCCTTCCAAGTTGCAAATCCATTGCTTCCATTGAACATACAACAGCCTCAAAGACACCTGTGTGTCCAACCATATCGCCATTAGGATAGTTAAGCTTTATGAAATCCCATTTGCCTGATTCAATCTCTTCAATTACTTTGTCTGTAATCTCAGCACACTTCATCCATGGTCTTTGCTCATAAGGAACTTTATCAGATGGAATCTCGTCATATTCCTCAAGCTTATCGTCAAACTTACCAGATTTATTTCCGTTGAAGAAATATGTGACATGTCCGAATTTCTGTGTTTCTGATATAGAATATTGCTTTACGCCAGAAGCACAAAGGTACTCTGCCATTGTTCTATCGATAGCAGGAGGAGCAACCAAGTACTGATGAGGAATATGCAAATCGCCATCATATTCCATCATTCCAGCATACTCAACTTTAGGCACTCTTTTTCTATCGAACTCTGTGAAATCCTTATCATCGAATGCTTTTGAAATCTCAATTGCTCTATCGCCACGGAAATTGAACAAAATAACGCTATCGCCATCCTCGATTGTTCCTACTGGCTTTCCGTTTTCAGCAATTACAAAAGGAGGAAGATCCTGGTCTATTGCACCTGTCTCTTCTCTTAGCTTTACAATCGCATCATGAGCTGAATCAAAGTAGCGACCTTCGCCTAGGACATGTGTTTCCCAACCTTTTCTTACCATATCCCAGTTGGCATTGTAACGATCCATCGTAATGACCATTCTTCCACCACCGGATGCTATCTTCGCATCAAACGTACCGTCTGCAGATAACTCCTTCAAGAATTCAGCAAATGGATCAAAGTAGTCCAACGCTGACATCTCTCCAACGTCTCTTCCATCGAGAAGTGCATGGACTCTAACTTTTTTTACACCCTCTTTCTTTGCCTCGACTATCATTGCTTTCAAGTTATCGATATGCGAATGGACGTTTCCATCTGACAAAAGGCCAATGAAATGCAAAGTTGAATTGTTCTTTTTCACATTTTCAATTAGCTTCTTCCATGTCGCTCCTTGAAACATTGCTCCAGAGTTGATTGAATTAGCAACAAGCTTTGCTCCCTGTGCAAAGACTCTTCCACAACCCATTGCATTATGCCCTACTTCAGAGTTTCCCATATCGGCATCTGAAGGAAGACCAACAGCAAGTCCATGAGCCTTCAATTTTGTCCAAGGAGCAATTTGATAGAACTTGTCGAGATTCTTTGTATATGCCGCCGCAACAGCATCTCCATCCTTATACTTGCCAAATCCAACTCCATCCATGATGACAAGCATCACAGGACCCTTTCTTTGGATTTTCCCATTTTTCTTTAGGGCTTCAACCATGATTTTATCTCCTTATTATTATCTTTCTATTGGCGATGTTGCCTCATCAAGCCAAGCTTTCGTCTCCTCAAATACATAATCCACAAGCTGATCATGTATCCATTTATGGTACAGATTGATCTGCTGAATCTCCGAATCAGTCAAATATCTTATGTCTATAAGCCTTTTCTCGTAAGGTACCATTGAAAGAACTTCAAAAGAATAGAACTTTCCAAATTCAGTCTCTACATCGTTTTGTACAGCAAGAAGATTCTCAATCCTTATTCCATGCTTTCCTTCTTTATAGACACCTGGCTCATCAGATATTACCATTCCACACTCCAATGGAACATCTATAAGTGCTGTAGATATTCGCTCTGGTCCTTCGTGCACATTGAGTCTGCATCCAACCCCATGTCCTGTTCCATGGAAGAAGTTCATTCCTGCAGTCCAAAGGTATTGTCTGGCAAGGATATCGAGTTGCACGCCCCTTGTTCCTTGAGGAAAACGTTGTCTTGCAAGTGCCAAATGCCCTTTGAGAACCAATGTATAGTCTCTCTTTTGTTCTTCTGTTGCTTCGGCACCAAAAAGAAGAGTCCTCGTCAAATCTGTCATTCCGAACTCAAACTGGCTTCCTGTATCAAGAACCAACAAGCCTTCCCCTTCTACAGTCTTGTTTGTCTCTTCTGTTGCTGAATAATGACACATAGCACCATTTTCTTTGAAACCTGAAATAGGTGCAAACGATGGCCCACGATATCCTTCCATCTTCTCTCTTTCAGCCTCAAAGCGTCTCGATATCTCCATCTCGCTGTATTTTCCAAGAGGATCTATGTTGGCCATGAAATTAGCAAAAGCAATCCCATCCAAGAAATGAGCCCTTCTCATTCCTTCCATCTCTGCTGGATTTTTTCTTGCTTTCAGATCTGTTGTTATATCGCGCCCTGTGATGTTCTTTTTCTTCAATACAGAAGAAGCAAAACTATATGCGATTTTCTCTGGACTATAGTACCCAATACCCTTCTTTGTAAGATCGGGAAGCATTTCAAAAACATCTTTGTAATCATAGAGTTCAAACACTTCCTCTACTTTCTTCTTCAAATCCTTGTCAAATCTCTTAGGATTTGTAAAAAGAATCGCCCTATCGGTTGATATAAAGGCATATGACATGAAAACTGGATTGTAAGCAATATCATCGCCTCTTAAGTTAGAAAGCCATGCAATATCATCGATTGCAGCAATAAATGTCCAATCGGCACCCTTTTGTCTCAGTTTCAGGCGAACAATATTAACCTTTGCTGCAGATGTAAATCCGGCATAATCATCCTTCATTTCGACACACTTTGAAAAAGGAATAGCTGGCCTATCCTTCCAGAATCTGTCAAGCAAATCATCTGTTGATACAAGCTTAACACCTTTGGCTTTCAGGTTTGTTTCGATATCCTGAAAACTCTTAATAGAGATTGATAAGCCATCAACTCCCACCGATGTGCCTTTTTTCATATTTCTTTCAAGCCATTGATAAGGGTTCGGAGTATCATCAATATCGAGTTTGAGCATCTCAAACTCTGTACCCTCAATTTGCTTAGCAGCTTGTATGAAATACCTCGAATCAACCCAAAGCAATGCCCTGTCTTTTGTAACAATCACCGTGCCGGCTGAGCCAGTAAAGCCCGATATAAAAGCCCTCGTTCTCCAACGTGGCGCTACATATTCACTTTGATGTGGATCTGTTCCTGTGATAAGGTAGGCATCAATACCTTCCTTTTCCATTTCTTTTCTCAATTTTTGGATCCGTTCGTTTATCATACCCAATTTCCACCCTTCTATTTCTAATACGAAAAATAACAAACAACAAAACAATCCCAGCCAATATCATAAGAAAGCAAAAGACCTGTCCTTTCGATATATTCAAAAATGACTGGAAAAGCGCAATGTTATCGCTCTCCTTTCCCCAAGCAAAAACATAACCGATATCGGCATCAGGCTGCCTTAAGTATTCTATAAAAAACCTGCCTGTTCCATATCCTATAAAATAATATGCAACAATTATTCCATCAGGAAGATTCTTCTTTTTCTTCATAGGTCGAACTATCGCCCAAAGTATAATAAATAAAAGAACGCCTTCTATTGCAGCCTCATAAAGCTGTGATGGATATCGAGGAAGGTTTACATACTCACCCAAGCTATATTCAATTCCAAAAGAAGAACAAGCATCTCTTACCCATTCAAGCTTTGTCGAAAATTTTTCTGCTGATGGGAAAATCATGCCACCTTTCAAAGCAACTCTTCCATAGAGCTCACCGTTGATAAAGTTTCCTAGTCGACCAAATGTATATCCTAAAGGAATTGCAGCTGCAAGCATATCTGCAAGTGTAAGAAAAGGAATTTTCCTCACTTTGCAAAATATAAAAACAGATATAACAAGGCCTATGACTCCTCCATGGAAAGACATTCCAGGCAATCCTACGAAATGAGTTCCCTTGAAAGGCCAGAAGATCATCCAGGGGTGCATAAGATAGTAGGATGCATCAGAATAGAAAAAACAAGAGCCCATCCTAGCTCCGACCAATAGTCCTATAATGCCCCAAAAGAAAAGGTCCTGAACTACGGTCTTATCAAGTGACAAAACACCATCCTTTTTGTTTTCATAAGAAAATAAGGCATATGTAATTGCAAAGGCAACAATGTACATGACAGCATACCATCTGATAGGAATGGCTGAAATAACATAAGGTGAAATCCATGATGGATATTGCACATAGAGTACCATAGTGCGAGTTTATTACTTTGATTGCATTTTAGCAATTATATAGGTGTCATTGGACCATTATTGTAGGAATTATTCACAAAAGCCTTTAAAATACATGCTATGAAAAGAAAACAAATGATCTTATCTGTGTTAGTGCTATGTTTTTCGTTCATGCTATTTGCACAGCCAACACAGGAAAAAAACATACAGTCAAATGGAAACAGCAATGATTTCTCGCTAAACAACATGGTCTATTCTTTGAGGAACCTATATGCATATCTTGATGAGAACTTCCTGTATGACATAGATAATGAGGAAATGCAATATGAACTTGTAGAAGCCATGGTCAATTCCCTTGGCGATCAATACTCATACTTTGTTCGTCCTGACGATGCTGAGGAGTTCCAGGAAAATACACAAGGCGAATATGTAGGGATTGGCACATATTTGACAAAAGCAAATCCTGCGTACTATGACGCGGATGATCCTGAGACATATATGGTTATCATCACTTCCCCATTCCCGGGAGGCCCTGCAGACAGAGCTGGATTGAAAGCGAAAGATATGATCAGTGCTGTAAATGGTGAAGATATATCTGGATTAAATGCAAATGAGGCATCAAAGCTAATAAGAGGTGAAGAAGGAGTTCCTATCACATTGACAGTGCATAGAGGAGATGCTGTATTCGACATTACTTTAGTTCCAGAGGTTGTAATCACTCCAACCAGCGAAACTCAAATGCTTGATGGCAATATAGGCTATATAAGAATCTTGCAATTCAGCGTATCGACTTTCGAGAAAATATATGAAGATGTAAACAAGCTTGTTGAAAATGGAGCGACCAGTCTCATTATAGATCTAAGAAACAATGGAGGTGGCGTCGTAGATTCAGCTTTATCCATTGCTAATATGTTCATTTCACAAGGTACTCTCCTAACTACAGGTTACAAACCAGGATCGCCCAATCAAGATACAGTATATACAGCTACGAATTATCTTGCTGTTCCAGAGACAATGCCGATTGTTGTACTTATAAATGGAGGAACAGCATCAGCAAGCGAGATACTTACTGCCGCGCTACAGGAAAACAATAGAGCAAAAATCGTTGGATCAACATCATTCGGAAAAGGAATAATGCAACATGTATTTCCGTACATGGATGGCTTTCTGAACATAACTGTAGCGCATTACTATACACCAAAAGGAAACGATATACATGAAATCGGAATAACTCCAGACTATATAGTTGAAGAGGAAGAGTATTCAGATGAACAAATAGATGCATATGCTGAGTTCATAAAGAGCAATAAAACAAAGGAATGGATTGAAAAACACCCGGAATACTCAAAAGAAAACATTGAATCTTTTGCAAATGAGTACAAAGACAGTAACGTTCCATATTCCCTTCTTTGTCTTCTGATGAGAAACGAGTACATATATTCTCTCGATTATGATAAAAGACCTGTTGCTGATCCTGATTTCGATATGCAACTCAAGAAAGCAATCGAAGTAGTTAAAGGCGAGATATGAGAGTTTTTCTTCTAGATGCATCTTACAAAGGCGACTCTCTATATTCTTTGAAAAGCAAAGAGAAACAATATCTAAACAAAGTACTTAGGCTCGAGGTGGGCACTGTTTTCACAGCAAAGGACAAGAGTGAGCAATATTACAATGCAAAACTAATCGACCAAGATCGTCTTTATCTGGAGAAGACAGATAATATCGAAGAGAATCTAATGGACGCTCTCTCAGCTTACAAAGGTCCCTTTGCAAACATCTCGATGTACATTTGCATATTAAAAGGAAAGAAGAACGAACTTGTAGCAAAGGCACTTACAGAGATTGGAATAAAGAAGATTGTCTTTGTACAAAGCCAATATGTCCAAGAAAAAGAGTTCTCTTCGCATCAAAAAGAGAGAATAGAGGCTATTGTAAGAGAAGCTGTTCAACAATCGGGCGCCATAGCTCCAGTTCTAGATGGCCCGATAGAGTTTGTAAAAGCTTTAGAGCAAATCAATTCTAAAGCTTTTATTCTCCATCAATCAAAACTTTGCGAAACAAAGTCATTGAAGCAAGCTTGCTCAACTTTGAACAAAGAAGACGATATCGCTTGCTTTATAGGACCGGAAGGCGGATTTTCAGAAGACGAGTGCTCTATTGCAGTTGCAAAAGGTGCAATTCCGGTTCTTTTGAATACAAATATACTTCGAGCGGAAACTGCAGCAATATACACAGCATCAGCTTTGCAAGTCCTATTGCAAGGCTAAAACTCTTTGGAAAAAGTTTGAAAAAAATAACCAATTCGTTAATTACACTGAAATTATATCTCTTTTTTTGATAATTTTATTTTTTTTATTATACAAAAGCAAAAATGTAAGTGAGAATGTATATGTTTTCGATGTCAAAAGAATTCGTCTGGGGGAGGTGTTTTGATGAACGGAATTTTTGTAAGTTGCAAAAAAGAGAAAAACGAATACATACAAAAAACTTTGTGTCTAGAGAAGCTTTTCTTTTTGAATATCGAGGAATTTTGCAGGTTCAGTATAAAAGAAGATACAATTATCATATGTGATTTGAAAAACGAAGAAGACAATTTGCTCATCGAAGAGAAAATAGAGCAGAAATACCCTCTCATATGCATTTACAACAGAAGCAATCATTATCCTTTCGAACAATACTCCAATACAATCTTCATACCATCAGAATATACATTGCAAACATTGAAGGAAGCTTTCGTAAGAATCAATTCATTCAATATTCAAGATGATGAAACGTTGATCGGCTCATCTCTAAAAATGGATAATGTACGAGCCGCAATAAGACGCTATGCAAAACGCAACTGTTCAATACATCTATCTGGAAATACAGGGACAGGAAAGAATGTTGCAGCAAAAATGATCCATTCGCTTTCTGGAAAGAAGAACAAGATGGTATATGTAAATTGCGGAACCTGTTCAAATCCGGGACTCATAGAAAGCAATTTCTTTGGATATTCAAAGGGCTCTTTTACAGGGTCTTCGGGAACAAGAAATGGATATCTTTTAAATGCTGATAAGTCAACATTGTTTCTAGATGAGATAGAAAACATGTCGCACTACATGCAAGAGCTTTTGTTAGACACAATAGATAGTGGAAATTTCAGAAGAGTCGGGTCCGACACAGAGATTAATTCAGATTTCAGAATAATAACTGCAAGCAATGTCAATCTTGAAGAACTTATAGAAAAAGGAAAACTCAGGCTTGATTTCTACTATCGAATAGCACAAAGAGAAATACATCTCCCAAATTTGGATGAACACAAGGAGGATATTCCAGAACTTGTGCAATACTATGAGCGGAAAAACAACATCATACGATACAGAATCACAAATTATGAACCTCTTTTCAATCGTTTATGGCCAGGAAACATTAGAGAATTATTCAAAGTAATCAGCATTATGCATGAGGAGATAGAGCTGAATTCAAGTTACTCAAAATTCAGAAAAACCAATATTGATCTTTAATGCCACGCTAGAGAGGAATAAAACATTTAATTTTTGCAATTCCATATAAATACGTGGTTTAACTCGAAATGCCTATCTATATACTGTGTTGTGAAAACAATGTGAAAAACTATGTGAAATTCGAGTTTTTCACACTTTCCACATAATTCAAAAACTTATATAAAATCTTACAATTATATAGGTATTTATCTATATTTAGATATAGTGTAATTCCTTTCAATAAAACAAATTATACTTCATTAAGTATAAAGTGTCATTTTGACATATCATACAGTCAAAAAAAAGGTTTTTCACCTTTTTCCACTGATATTAACAATAATGTGAAAAACATGTGAAAAACTACATATAGTGTCTGTCAAATAGTATTTGTGTTTTTTTGAAAAATAAAGAATCACAACCCTTATAAGATTGTTCACACACATTTTAAAGGTTATAATCTTCGGTATGGCATCTATATATGGAATCGGAAATCCTCTTATCGACTATCTTTGCTCTGTAAATGATGAAGACTTGCATAATCTTGGGCTCAATAAAGGCATCATGCTATTGATAGACGCAAAAAAGCAAGCAGAGATCATAGAATATACAAAAGGAAGAGAAATCAAATATTCTTGTGGTGGTTCTTGCCCTAATACAATGGTAACATTATGCTCACTAGGCATAAAAACAACTCTTGCTGGAGGTGTTGGAAATGATAAGCTGGGTGAAATGTATAGAAAGAAGTTGCAAGAAAGCGGAGTAAAAGATGAATGTGTTTACAAAGATGCTGTAACTGGAACATCGATTATACTAATCAGTGATGACAAAGAACGCACTATGAACACTTATCTAGGTGCAAACAGGCTTTTTGATAGCTCTGATATAAACGAAGAAAGTGCAAAAAAATCTGATATCTTTTATTTTACAGGTTACATGTGGGATACAGAGCCCCAGCAAAGAGCTGTAAAAAAAGTATTAGATATATTCAAAAATGAAGGAAAGACAATAGCATTCGATCTTGCAGACCCCTTTGCTGTCGGAAGATACAGACAGACTTTCCTTTCATTAATCAAAGAATATTGCGACATTGTTTTTGCTAATAGCGAAGAAGCAAGGTTTTTATTCGATAACTACGATGCTTATGAATGTTGCAAGTCGATGGGCAAATTGTGTCCAATTGCAATAGTAAAAAACGGGAAAAAGGGTTCATATATATCAAAAGACCGAACAATATACAGAATCCCTCTCTATGGCAACTCAAACCCTGTTGATACAACTGGTGCTGGCGATACTTATGCAGCAGGCTTTCTTTATGGCTATGTGAAAGGCTATGACATCGAAACATGTGGAAATATAGCATCTTACCTTGCTGGAGAGATTATTTCTCAGCTAGGAGCCCAATTTTCGCAAGACCAATTGGATAAAATAAAGAAAAAACTCGAAATCAAATAGAAAACAGCACACCTTTTTTTGGCATGCTGTCTCTACTAATAGATTTTCTAGTAATTTTGTGCAATCAACTCAAAATATGCTTGAGGGTGAGCACATACTGGGCACACTTCTGGAGCCTTCTTTCCGATGGAAATATGGCCACAGTTTCTGCACTTCCAAATCATCTCTCCATCTCTTGAAAAAACGAGACCATTCTCAACATTTTCCAAAAGTGCTAGATATCTCTTCTCATGCTCTGCTTCAATCTTAGCAACACCTCTGAACTTTGCAGCAATTTCCTTAAAGCCTTCCTCATCCGCAACCTTTGCAAACTCAGCATACATATCGGTCCACTCGTAATTCTCTCCCTCGGCAGCCGCTTTCAAGTTTTCTGCTGTTGATTTGACATCTCCACCTTCAAGGTATTTGAACCAAAGCTTTGCATGCTCCTTTTCATTATCTGCTGTCTCCAAGAAAAGCGATGCAATCTGCTCATACCCTTCTTTTTTAGCTTTTGAAGCAAAGAAAGTATACTTGTTCCTTGCTTGCGATTCGCCAGCAAATGCTGTTTGTAGATTCTTCTCAGTTCTTGATCCTTTCAGTTCCATTTTTATTCTCCTTTGCTCTGCACTCCTTGCAGATACCTTCAAATATTAATTCATGGGAGGTTAATAAAAAGCCATCCTCTCTTGGTTTAGCTTTGTTTTCCAAATCTCCCTCATCTTCCACATAAACGTCTATAATCTTTCCGCAATTCTTGCAAATTGCATGGGAATGTTGCATCAAAGTAAAGTCAAATCTTCTCTCTGTAAACAATGAAGACGGCTCTATTTTTCTTATTTTTCCCTCATTGGAAAGGACATTCAAATTCCTATAAACTGTCGCTTTCGATATCGTGGGGTGATCTTTCGACACTTTTAAATAGACTTCCTCAGCACTAACATGCCCTCTCAAGTCCAAAACCGCCTCATAAATGATATTTTTCTGTTTCGTGTTTCTTCGAGCTAGCATAATTTAACTTATTGATATTCATTCCTATTAACAAAAATATAATAAAAAGCATTTCTATCGTCAAGATTTCTATATCTTCAATTCATTTTTTTTGTAACAAAGGTAAATAGGAACCTCTACTAATAGCATCAAAATCCAGCCTATTGCAGATGCAACAGCAACACTCAAAATCGAGAGCTTTGATATCAACAGATAAACGAAAACAACTCGCATACTCGCTTGGATTGTTGTGCAAATAAGAGTAACTTTCATCTTTCGTATTCCACGCATAAATCCTTGTATGCCATTAGTTAAAGCAGGCAATATATACAGGAAAGCCATCAATCCAATATATTTTGCACCTATATTTATCATTAAAGGAAATTCATCTGAAACGAAAAGCTCCATAATCTTGAATCTAAAAGAAAAAGAAAAAATACAAATAAAAGCCCAATAAATGATTTCAATAATCATTCCAGAACGAAATCCCTTAACTATGCGTTCTTTTTTCCCCGCTCCATCGTTTTGTGCTGTATAAGTTGTTATCCCAGATCCAATGCTTTGCTCAGGAGTGAAAGCAAAATCGTCAACTCTTGTAACAGCATTGAAAACAGCAATCATTTCAACGCCCAAAGTATTTATTGCACCTTGTATCAAGAGCTTGCAAATTGGTTGCACTGATTGTTGCAAAGCAGTGATGCTTCCATAGCTCAATGTTTTTTTCAATAGGCTTTTCTCTATTCTGAAGCTTTTTAAAGGAATAGAAAGAACAGGAACCTTTATATATATGTAAATTATGCACAGCAACGCTGACAAAGCCTGGGCAATCACTGTCGTAATAGCTGAGCATCTAATTCCAAAACCCAAAAAACCAACAAGGATTATATCAGATGCCATATTGAACAATGATGAGAATACTAGAAATTTCAAAGGCGTATTTGAATCTCCAACACTCTTTAAAGAAGAAGCAAGCGCATTGTAGAAGTATGTAAAAGGTGTCCCAATGAATATTATTGACAGATATTGCGCTGTAATATTCTGAATCTCATAAGGAACTTGTATTATACAAACCAATCTTTTTGATATGATAATACCAATAAAAGCTACAGCAAAAGAAAAGAAAATTCCAAAGACAGAGACTGTTGCGACTTCCTTTTTCAAAAGATCATTATCGCCAGCGCCATAGTAATTGCTCATCAATACACCAGCTCCGATTGTAATTCCAGAAATAGATAGAATAACAATATTCATCACCGGACTTGCTGTGCCTACTGCAGCGAGAGCATCTTTTCCAATAAACCTTCCAACTATTATTGAATCAACAGCATTATAAGCGAGCTGGAACAAATTTCCCAAAACTAAAGAAAACGAATATACAAGCTGAAGCCTAAAAGGGCTTCCTTCAGTCATTTTTACTATAGACATATCTAAAAAGCCTGGCCAACGCCAGGCAGCTAATTCTTATTTTACAGGAATTATCCTCACCTGCTTATACAAACCTTCGCCTTCACTCTTTGTATCGATTCCTTCCAAATCATTCAAAGCTGTATGAACAAGTCTCCTCTCAAAAGGATTCATTGGTTCCAAGAGCCTTGATCTTCCAGATCTCTTTACTTGCTCTGCAACCTTATAAGCATTTCTCACGATGCTCTCTTCATGCCTCATCCTATAGTTTTCACTATCGATAACAACCTTCAGATATGGATTAAGATTTCCAGCATAAACATTTGTAATAAGCTGGATTGCATCAAGGTTTTTTCCCTTTCTTCCAATGAGGATTGCCGAATCCTGGCTGTCGATATCTATACCAAGCTTGTCATCTTTTCTAAAGGAAATATATGCTTTCCCTTCATATCCCATCTTGTTTATAAGGGTATCTACAAATCCAAGTATTTTCTCTTCAGCTTCATTTTCAGACACAAGAACTTTTTTCTCTGGCTTCGTTAAAAAATTAACATTGTCCTCTGACTCAGGATTTTTACCTTCTTCTCCTCCGTAAAAAACCCTTATCTTCACAACTGGCTTTTTGAAAAGTCCTTTTTTTACTGTATCAATTACTTCGACATCAAAGTTTCCATCTTCTAGTCCAAGTTCTTCAATTGCTTTCTCTCTTGCTTCTTCTTCTGTTTTTCCTTCGAAATCACAAAACATATATACTACCTCTTATTCTTTTTCTTTTTAGCTTTCTTTGCTTCATCTTTTGCAACAATCTCAGCCTCATACTTGCCCTTTTTCTTATGGTTTGTATAGATTTGCTGGCCAATCGAAATTGCATTTGTGACTGTCCAATATACAAGCAATCCAGATGGTGCATTGTACATTATGAAGAAGAACATTATAGGCATGCCATATGTCATGAATATCATCATAGATTTCTGGCTTTGAGCTGTATTTGTTGCCTGTGTTATCTTCATCGAGAATATCATCGAAACTGTATATATGATTGGTAACAAATGTATTTGAGGTCCTAAGAAAGGAAGAGAAAATGGAAGTGTTGCAATAGTATCAGGGACAGAAAGATCAGGAATCCATCCTGGGATAAACATTGCACCCCTAAGCTCAAAATTCTTATTCAATAGCCCATAGAGTGCTATAAATATCGGGAATTGAATCAACATAGGAATGCAAGACCCCATTGGGTTTATGTGCTCATCTTGGTAGAGTTTGGCAATTGCTCTGTTTTGCTCCTCAGGATTATCAGCATATTTTTTCTTTATCTCCTCCATCTTAGGAGTCAATGCACTCATTTTTGCTGTAGAATCAAGCCCTTTCTTTGAAATAGGTATCAAGCATACTTTTACAAGGATAGTCAACAAGATAATTGCAACACCATAGTTAGGTATAACAAAGTAGAATGCCTCAAGAATCCATTTCAAAATTGTTTCCAGCCAAGAAAGCCAAGAAACGTCCAATGCTTTTTTGAGATTATGGTTTGATAATCCAAAAACATTGTCGCTTGCCACATCATATATTCCAAGTGTCTTGGATGTTTGAGGTCCAGCATAGAATGAATAGACATCAGTTACAGACGACTTGGAATCATACACTCTATGGAAATATATTGTATCTTCTTGAGGAATTCCTGTATCTTGCGAAATTTCAGTTGCGCTGATATAGCTTGTAATTCCATCTGTTTCTGGTATCAAAAGAAAAGCAAAGTACTTTCCTGCAAGACCAACCCAATCTACATCACTATTTGAATACTCAAAGAGTCCATTTTTGAAGTTAGCATTCTTTCTGCTACCTTTGTCAGCTTGCTTATAAATAACTCTACGATAGTCATAATTACCAGACAATGACTCAAATGCTGGACCAATTTGAGGGCCAATAGACATCGAATACATATTTCCGTCAAAATTCAATGGAATCGATTTTCCATCCTCACTATTTATCGTAACAGCAAGCTGGATCATGTACTCATCGTCAGTTGGAATAGCAAAACGTTTCTCAATAGTAAACTTCTCTCCAGAAGAACTAATCTCATACTCCCTGGAGAAAGTGACTTGGGTAATACTACCGGAATTAGCTTTTTTCGTTTCTATTGAGTAATCAAAGATATCATCAATAGGAGAATCTTTGTCAGAGCCATAATAAAGCATAAAAGCATTTACATCATTGTCTTCTTTATATATAAGCTCAACTGGTTTTCCATTCTCCTCATGCTCTAAAAGCTTTATGGATGATATAGTTCCACCTTTAGGGTCAAATGTTATATCAAATGACTTGCTTTGAACATTGAATTTCGAATCTGGTCCATCGGTTCCAGAGGCTTTGAATGTACTTACTTCGCTCTCTGTCTTCAGATTTTCGCTTTTTGACGTGCTGTCAATCTCTGTTTCAACAGTTTCAGCTGTTGCGACAACATCAGTTGGTGTAAAGAAAACAGTCTGAAGTGTCATCCCAACAGTGATTACAATTACTGATAAAACAATAGCTATGATAGTATTCCTATCCAATTTCTACTCCTTTAAAGTTGTATGCACCAAGAAAGCTGAAATAGGAATATTGCTTGATGGAAAGAATGTATTATCTTCGATTTGCCCTGTCTAACAAACTTATGAAGCCAGACTCAAGCAAGGAAAAATCGGAAACCTTTCCTGGATACATAATAAGGGCATAATCCTTGGAATTATCCTTAAAAGAATCTAGGCTACTATTTCTGTAAGGATAGTTGCGAAAAATCTCTTTCGCTCTCCTTCTAGCTTTATTGCGATCCACAGCTCTTCCAAAATGCTTTGCAGGAATTACTATTAAGCGATCATAGCCTAGCTTGTTATCAAGATAAATCAATCGCATACCAAAAGAGGATTTTGATTTTCCTTCCTTGAAAATGCGATCGATATCTGTTTTATTTCTGATAATTTCTTTTTTAGTATGGTTTCTTCTCATCACTTGCTGTGAGATGATATCTACCCTTAGCTCTTCTGCGAGCAAGTACCTTGCGTCCACCCTTTGTTGCCATTCTTGCTCTGAAACCGAACTTTCTTGTTCTCTTCATCTTGCTTGGCTGATAAGTTCTCTTGCCTTTGTAACTCATGATATACTCCAATTATTTCGCTATTAAGCGTTATTTTCATTTATTTTGGGACAATAGTACCCGATTTTGGAATTGTATATTGTTGACACCTACGAGGTCAAGACCTTTTTGATACCTCTAAATCGACAATATTCAAATTAGGGTACATTTCATTGTAGTCTTTAATGATTTTGTTTTTTTTCAATAAAAGAAGATTTCTTGCTGAAGAAGAAAGAGTGAAAACCTTCAATACTCCATCCTTTATGCTTTTTAATTCTGTAACAGCCGATAATTGTGCTCCAGATATCATAGGCCATGCCTTATATGCATTTGCATTGCTTTTATCAATTTTATACTTTTCAAAGTATTCATCGAGGTCTTTTCTCAATGTATGGTCACTTATCTTCATTTATGAATTTTCCCTCTTCGACACTATAGCAAATCTCCTGATTTATCTCTTCAAAATATTTTTCAAAAGGAAGAAATGTATAAAATGCTTGCGAATAATCATCAAGAGTGCCTAGGATTTTTCCTCTTTTCTCTGGATCCAATTCCAAAAGTACATCATCCAATAGCAAAATTGGTTTTTTTCCACTGCACTTAGTATAGTACTTTGCTTCTGCTATCCTAAAAATCAAAGAACAAAGCCTTAATTGTCCTGTTGAGCCAATAGAGGAAAAAGGACCGTATTGGGATTTAACTATAAATCTATCTCTATGTATTCCACTTGTCGTCGTCCCCATTTTGATATCTCTCTCCAATGTTGATTCAAGATATCCAACTATCTCTTCATCTGTTGCAAAATCAGACCAAGAGGGAATATATTCTATACATAAATTTAAATCTGTGCTTGAAATTTTCTCGAATAATTCAGGAAAAATATTATTGAAATCATATACAGCTGATGTCCTGCTTTTTATTATTTCCAGTCCAAAATAAGCAAGCCTTCCATTATATAGTGTCAATAAATCGTATTGCCCATTTTTTATTGCAGCATTTCTTTGTGACAATATTGTCTTGTATTGTCTTAGGTTATCAAAAAAAACAGGAGAATAGAGACTCATCATCTGATCGAAGAATCTTCGTCTCTCCTCTGGCTCTCCTTTTATGTAATTTATGTCTTCATGACAAAAAACAATACATGGAAATTTATATATCAATTCCTTTCTATCTTTTATTTCCTTGGAATCAATAATTATTTTCCTCTTATTGTCTTTGTATACTATATTAACTTTCTCTTTCTCTCCAAAATCATTTAGAAAGCTGCCTGATATACAAAATCCATCACTATTATGTCTTATGCAATCTTTTGTAATACTTGTTCTGAATGAAGAACCATAACATAGCATATATATAGCCTCAAGAAGATTAGTCTTCCCTTGACCATTTATTCCTGTAAGAACAATATCCTTTGCATCTGTATTTATCTGTGCAAAGGATATATTTCTAAAATTGCTTATTTCTAGAGACAAGAATCTCATTATACTTGCATCGGCATCAATACATACAGATAGTCTTTATCAGGCTCAGGAGACAAGACCATTGCTGCAGTAGCTGTATTGAATGATATTTTCAAGAATTCGCTGTCTATTTTCTTTATTGGAACCAAAATAAGATTAGAGTTAAATGAAATTCTTGCTTCTGGCCCAGAATATTCACAATTTATTACTTGTTTTGAATCGCCGTACTCGTTGTTTTCTCCTGAAACCATAATACCATCTGTATTCAAATCAACAAAAATTCGCTTGGATTTGTCTTCAGCAAGAATAGAAATAAGCTGAATTGATTTCTCCATGTCCTCAGTCTTCATCTTACATGTATACTTTAATTCCTTTGGTATTACTCGTTCATAATTTGGATAACTATCAGCAATCAATGATGAATATATAGTTCGATTGCTAATTTGGGCAAAAATAGCAGAAGGCGTAACAGCCAATGAAAAAATTCCTTCGTTCACTGAAACTGTCTTCAAAAGTTGTAAAAACTTGACTGGTATGATAGCAGGCATAAATTCAGGAATCTCTTGTTCAAAAGATCTATAGACAAAAGCAAGTCTTCTTCCGTCGGTTGCTACCATGTTCAATTTGTCATCTTTTTTTTCAAGATATACTCCTGTTAGGTATTTTCTGTTTTGATCTTCTGCAACAGCAAAAGATGTCTTGTCTACCATATCATTGAAGTCTTTCTGAGGTAATGTGAAAAACATTGATTCATCAACTGTCAATAACTCTGGAAAATTCGTTGCATCAATAGTTTTTAAGTTTACATTGATGTTGTTGCTGGAACTATTAGTAGGTTTTATTGTAAGTTTTTTTTCTTCTCCATCAAATTCTATATCAACATTAGGCATTGTGTTTAAAACAGCAAGCAATTTATCACAAAAAACTGTAGTGCTTCCTGGAATTAGTGTCTGAACTGATAAGATCGCTGTAAAACCCATTTTTCCATCTGTTGTTTTTATAGATAAAACATCATTGGATGTTTCAAGAAGAACGTTGCTTTGAATTGCTAGTGAGTTTTTTTGAGCTGAAAAATTGTTTGCGTATGCTATTTCTTGTCTTATTGTTTCACAAGAACAAATGAATTTCATGTTTTCACTCCTCTGTTACTTCTAATACTAATATATCATAAATATAAATTCAGTAGTAATAATAGTCGTTGTGAAATTGTTAAAAACTATCTTTAATCTATTTACAGTAACTAAATAACTACTAAAAAACTATGTGAAAAAACTCATTAGTTTTAAACATTCAAAAAATTATATGTGAAAAAACATTTAAACATAAATTTGTTTTTAACAATTTTTGAAGGTTTTTCACATCTATTTACCAATGATTTTCACAAGAAAATAACTACTTTTCCTCAAGTTTTGACTTTATGTCCTTCAATGCTTGGTTTATTGAATCATCAACTTCAATCAAAGGTTCCATTGTTTTTATTGTATAGCCAATAGAAGTATGGTCCTTATCGAGGTATGAACCTATTTCTGATTGAGTGAATTTTCCATATTTATATGCAAAATAGATAGCTATTTGTCTTGGAACCTTTATGTTTTTGCTTCTACTGTTGCCCTTTAGATCTACAAGAGATACATTGAAATAGTTAGCGCTTGCTGTGAATATATCGTTGATTGTATATTCATTGCTCTTCACTATTGGATCTATCAAGACATCTTTTAGATGTTCTTTCGCAAGTTCTATTGTTGCTGGTTTTCCTATTATTTGGGATACAGCTGATACTGTAGTCAAAGCACCTTCAAGGTCTCTTACATTTGTTCTTACAGATTGGCATATGAAATCCAAAGTATCCTCTGGAATCGAAAATCCCATCTCTTTGCATTTTTGTTTTGCAATTGCCATTCTCACTTCATATTGAGGCGGTCTTAGATCAACATTAAGTCCTTTTGTGAACCTACTTCTTAACCTATCGGTAATATCTGTAAGCTCTGTAATAGGTCTATCACAGGTAAATACTATTTGCTTATTGTCTTCATATAGAGAGTTGAAAGTATGGAAAAGTTCTTCTTGGGTGCTGTCTTTCTTTTGCAAGAAGTGTATATCATCAATCAAAAGAACATCGGCATTTCTGTATTTATGTTTGAACTTGTTCTTAACGCTGCTGCTTTCTCCTGCTCCAAAGCAACTTATGAATTCATTTGTGAATGACTCAGCTGTCACATATATTATCTTCTTTGAGCTATCATGTTCATCTATATAGTTGCCAATAGCTTGCAAAAGATGCGTTTTTCCAAGTCCTACTCCTCCATAGATAAGACAAGGATTGAATGATGCTCCCGGATTTCTAGCTATTATTTGGGCAGCTTTGAAAGCTAAGTCAGAGTTTTCCCCATAGACAAAGTTGTCAAATGAATATTTTTTATTCAAAGTTGTATTTGTCGATGTCTTTGCCTGGTTTTGTGTGTTTTTGTCTTTAGCTTGCAATTTTTGGGAGCTGGATGTTTTTGATTTTGTCTTTTCATCAACTTCCAGATTGACTTTGTAGTTGGATCCAGCCTTTTCTGAAAAGGTATTCTTTATAAGGTCATCGCATTTGTTTTTTGTTATTATTGCAAGCCTAAAGGCAGAAGGAACAGATATTTTCACAATATCTCCTTCTACTCCCTTAAATGTCAAATTGTCGATTTCGGAGAGAATGGCAGGAGATGCCGAACTCTTTATTTGATCTAATGTTTCATCCCAGATTTTTTTATAATTTTCCATAAGGTGCTTCAATATTAAAACAGCATAACCAGTGAAATCAAGATAAAATATAATACTAATCATAAAATATTTTACTATCTACTATTCAATTTATTATATTTAAATAAAATAATAAATAATCTTTTAAAAATGTGATGCTTGCAAATCCTTATATATATTAATATAATAAAAACCACTGCATTTTTTGAGATTTTTTTATCTCTGCATCTGAGTGCAAATTTATAAGAAAAAAGGTTAAGAATGAACGAAGACGATATGAAAATTGCTGGCCATAATGAAGAAGAGCTTAAGGCTGAGCTTGCGGCTAGTGAGAAGTATGATTCAAAAGGTATTACCGTTCTTAAAGGACTTGAAGCTGTAAGGCTTAGACCAGGAATGTATATTGGTTCAACAGGAATAGATGGGCTTCATCATCTTGTCTACGAAGTTGTTGACAACTCTATCGACGAGGCGATGGCTGGCTATTGCAATGATATCAAAGTCTATCTGGAAAATGGTCCTTTGGGTGAAATATGTGCTGTCGAAGATAATGGACGAGGTATTCCTGTAGATATCCATCCAGAGGAAGGAAAGAGTGCTTTGGAAGTTGTTTTGACCCAGCTCCATGCTGGTGGAAAGTTTGATCACAATGCTTACAAGGTATCTGGTGGTCTTCATGGTGTAGGAGTTTCGTGTGTAAATGCTCTTTCTGTTTGGATGGAAGTTACAGTTCATAGAGCTCCTAACATCTATAGACAAGTCTATAAGAGAGGTATCCCACAAACAGAAGTTGAGATTGTTGGCACTACTGATAGAACCGGAACCATAGTTAAGTTTACTCCTGATTTTGAAATCATGGAAAGAAACTCATTCAACTACGACACTCTTGCATCCCGCTTCAGAGAGCTTTCTTTCCTAAACAAAGGAATAACTATTTCTATTACAGACAGAAGATCCGATGAAGAGAAGAAAGAAGTATTCCATGCAGATGGAGGGCTCTCTTCATTTGTTAAGTATCTTAATGAATACAAGACAGTTCTTTTCGATCCCATTTCATTTGAGAATTCAAAGGATGATGTTTCTGTAGAGATTGCACTTCAATACAATGACAAATACGATGAAAAAGTCCTGACTTTTGTAAACAACATCAATACTAGAGAAGGTGGTACTCATTATTCTGGTTTTAAGGCAGCTCTTTCAAGATGCTTGAACAATCAATTGAAGAAGAGCGTGAAATATATGAAGAAGTACCCTGACAATCTTGAGTCTACAGATATTGCAGAGGGATTGACAGCCATTGTATCTGTTAAGCTTCCTAATCCCCAATTCGAGGGACAGACAAAGATGAAGCTTGGAAATTCGAATGTAAAAGGAATCGTTGATTCTTTGGTTTATGAGAATCTAACAAATTACTTTGATGAATTTCCAGATGCAATTGATAAGCTTCTTGATAAAGTTACAAGTGCGGCTCTAGGACGTGTTGCTGCCAGAAAAGCAAGAGAGAATATCAGAAAGAAATCCGAAGGTGGCGGTCTTCCTGGAAAGCTTGCTGATTGTGCAAAGAAAAATCCAGCAGAATGCGAGGTATTCATCGTTGAGGGCGATTCTGCAGGTGGATCAGCAAAATCTGGTCGTGACAGAGAGTTCCAAGCTATCCTTCCTCTTTGGGGAAAGATGCTTAATGTAGAGAAAGCTCAAGAAGCCAAAGTCTTGAATAATGATAAGCTGGAGCCTGTAATCCAGACTATTGGAGCCGGTATAACACGATATAATCAATCGACTTCAATGGAAGAAGAGACCGAAGACAAACAAAATGAGAAAGACAAGACATTTGATTTGGAAAAGGTTCGATATCACAAAATCATCATTATGGCTGATGCTGATGTAGATGGATCCCATATCAGGACATTGTTGTTGACTTTTTTCTATCGTTATATGAGACCGATAATCGAAGCAGGATATGTATATTTTGCAATGCCTCCTCTTTATAAGTTTGCTGGGCCAAGAATCACGGAACCTATTTATGCTTATACAGAAGATGAGAGAAGCGAGAGATTTGAAGAGGCTGTTGCCTTGACAGGTGACCCCGCTAAAGTATCAGTGCAAAGATATAAAGGTCTTGGAGAGATGAATCCTGATCAGCTTTGGGAGACTACAATGAATCCAAAGACGAGAATGCTTGGGCAGGTACATCTTTCAGATGCAGAGGAAGCTGACAGAGTTTTCTCTATGCTTATGGGCGAAGAAGTTGAACCGAGAAGAGAGTTCATCGAGAACAATGCACAGTTTGCCGAGAATCTCGATTTCTAAGGAGTTTATATGGATGATGATAAAACTATAATAGAAGAGCATGAAGCTGTACCAGAAACTCATCCTGGTGCGATTATAAAGTATGATCTCTCTGATCAGATGAAGAAGAGCTATATAGAATATGCGATGTCTGTAATTATAAGCAGAGCACTTCCTGATGCTAGAGATGGACTTAAGCCTGTACATAGAAGAATTCTCTACGGTATGTGGGATATGGGAATCAGATTCAACACTGCTAACAAAAAGTGTGCAAGAATCGTAGGAGATGTACTTGGTAAATACCATCCACATGGAGATGCTTCTGTTTATGATGCTCTTGTTCGTCTAGGACAGGATTTTTCTCTTAGGTACCCTGTTGTATTTCCACAAGGAAACTTTGGTTCGATAGATGGCGATCCACCTGCTGCAATGAGATATACAGAGGCAAGAATGGCCAAAATCGGCGAAGAGATGATGGCTGATATCTCGAAAGATACTGTCGATTGGATGGGCAACTATGATGAATCTCTTAAAGAGCCAGTAGTTCTTCCTGCAGCTTTTCCTTTTATGCTTTGCAATGGCTCCTCTGGCATTGCCGTTGGAATGGCTACAAACATGGCACCTCATAACCTTTCAGAGGTTGTTGAGGGCATATGTGCATTAATTGATAATCCAGAGATATCAATTGTTGAGCTCATGGATATAATTAAGGGTCCTGACTTTCCTTCTGCTGGTATTATTTGTGGAAAAAAGGGAATCATGGATGCCTTTTTGACAGGAAAAGGAAGAATAGTAATCAGATCCAAGTATGAGATTGTTGATGCCGACCCTCATTCAAAGGATGACATGAATAAATCACATGATGCGATTTATTTTACAGAGCTTCCATACCAGGTCAATAAAGCAGAGCTTGTAAAAAAGATTGATGATTATAGAAAGGATGGCGTTATTCCTGGAATAGCACAAGTAAAGGACCTTTCTGGAAGAAAAGGATTGCGAGTGGCAATCTATTTGAAGCAGGGAGCTGTTCCAAATATTGTATTGAATATGCTTTTCCAGCGTACAGCTTTGCAATCGAATTTCAATGTATACAATCTTGCTTTATACCAAGGGAAGCCAAAGCTTTTCAATCTCAAGGATATGCTTCAGGTTTATATCGATCACAGAGAGGAAGTAATAGAGAGAAGGACAAGATATGACTTGCAAAAAGCTCAAGAAAGGGAGCATATACTTCTTGGTTTGAAGATCGGCCTTGATAACATCGACGAGGTTGTTAGAATCATCAAAGAATCTGCCGATGAAGCCATTGCTGCTTTGGAGTTGCAAAAGGCATTTGCTCTTGATGCAATACAATCAGATGCAATTATAAAAATGAGGCTTGGAAGGCTTTCTCATCTAGAGACAGATAAAATCCTTGCCGAATTGGCTGAAATAGAAAAAAGGATTGCAGAATACAAGTTCATTCTTTCAGATCGAATACATGTCCTTGAAGTAGTAAAAGACGAAATAAAGAAGATTGGAGAAGTATATGGGGATGAAAGAAGATCCGAGATTATCGAAAGAGAGCTCAATGATGCATCTCCAGAGGACTTTATCAAAAAAGAAGAAGTAGTAATAAGTATCACTAATAAAGGATTTGCAAAACGCCTTCCTGCTGAAGAGTACAAATCACAAAACAGGGGTGGCAAAGGTATAATGGGTGCAAAACTTGTAGATGGAGACTTTGTTGATCATCTAATTACTTGTAGCTCACATGATATTATGTTCTTTGTTACTAATTTAGGAAAAGCTTATTATGCTAAAGCCTTTGAGATTCCAGAAGCTGCAAAGACTTCGAAGGGTGCTTCTTTGAAGACCTTCTTGCAATTTGAAAACGGGGAAAAGCCTACATCTATCCTGACATTTAAGGAGTTTACTGACGATACTTATCTTATGATGGTTACAAAGCTTGGTGTAACAAAATGCGTAAGACTCAAGGATTTCGTAAATGCAAAGACAAGGGGTGTTAAGGCAATAATTCTCGATGATGGAGACGAGCTGGTTCAATCTGTCTTCGTTAACAAAGAAGATGATGCAATGTTTATCACTCGTTCCGGAAAAGGCTTAAGAGTAAATTGCTCTAGCGTTAGAGCAATGGGTAGAGCTACTCATGGAGTAAGAGGAATAAAACTCATTGGCGATGATCAGGTTGTTGGGCTTGTCAGAGTAGATGAGCAAAAGAATATTCTTTTGATTACTGAACTAGGCAAAGGCAAGCGTGTAAGATTCGAAGACTTCAATTCTCATGGCAGAGGAACAGGAGGTCAAATCATCTATAAACTTCAAGATGGAGATGGGCTTGTTAACGCACTCTCTGTGGATGACGAAGATGATGTAATCTTTATGACTCTAAAAGGACAGGTCATTAGGATTCATGTTAAAAACATTAATACTCTTGGCAGAAATGCTGGTGGAGTTATCCTTGCAAGGTTCAAGAAGAAAGGAGACAGAATAAACGTCATGGCTGTTACAGCTTATCAAGAAGAAGCAGAGGAGTCTCAACTTGACGAAGGTTCAGTCGAAACAGAAGAATCAACAAACGAATAACAACTAACACAAAATCGAACAATGTGCCCATTTTCTATATGATTATGGGCATTTTTTTATACCATAAACATTTACGAAAAAACAAATTTATAACTCTAAAATATCCCCTATTCAATAGGGAGAAATAAGTAAATACACTCAAACAAAACTGTTACTATAAATAGTAATTGATGTCCTGTAGCCTTGTTTTAGGCCTTTTTAGGCTCTAAAAGACTATTTTAGGCAATCAAAACCCAAAATAATTGTTTATAGCAAAAATCAAGGAAGTAAGAGGCCTAATTCAGATTGATCAATGGGTTTTAGAGAGGAAGGATACCTCTTTCTCAATATTGAAAAAAAGAATAAATGCTATATTTTAAATATTAATCCGAGAATACAGAAATGTTTTTGTTTCACGTGAAACAAAAAATAAAATAATAAAAATGTGTAATAATTTATGTTTCTTTTAGCATAAAATATATCTTTTATATTTTGAAAAGAATTGTAACTACTCTATTTTCTGTGCAGATTTAAGTTTGTTGATGAACTTTGCAATTGTATTTTGTTAATATCTTAAAATTCGAGATCTGAGTTGCTTTTTGTAATTAAAATGTTTATTAAAACTTTACTTTATTGATTATCTGCAAAATAAAACTCGTAATATATTAATATATTAGCTTACTATAAGTACTATTTTTTTAACGATGAGATAAAAGAGTCAAATAGGATTTAAAGGTGCAGCACCTCTTGTTCTATTTATTTAATTGTTTTGAATATCAGATGTGCGATAGTAATGTTTTTCATTATCTCGTGCGTTTTGCAGCAGAGAAAAGTACTCCGAATTTGTTCTTTCTTTAATTTTTGTCTCTAAATTGCATGAAAAATCACATTCGAAAAAGTCTTTTCTCCTATGCTTTAAAAAGGGATTGTACAGCGTTTGATGTTTGAGGATTGATTTTATTTATTAAGGTTTTTGTATCTTCATATTCAAAGCTCTTTTATAATGCTACAAGTGAATAGGCCTTCAATCTTCTCTAGATATAGATAGCTTTGTTATTGTAGAAGCCCACACTTCTCTTTGCTGGATTTTCAACTCTTGCCTTGACTTCTGTTCAAGTTGGATAGTCGCCATTGCTATAAAATATCTCATGTAAAATATCAATTATTAACTCGTGGACAAGAGAAAACACAAAGATTTATCGTTGGAGTATTTTTTATAGGATTTATGTTAAGCAAGATTTAAGGACTCTTTGAAATTTTTCTGTGCAATTTTTACGTAATTTCTTTAATGTTTCACGTGAAACAAAAAATGGAGGTATTTCTACCTCCTTAAATTTTAAGAACTTTTGCTTACAGAGTCATTTGATCTTCATTGATTACAACGATGTCAGGATCTATTGTTTCTCTTAGGTATCTCTGGACACCGTTTGTAAGTGTAATCTGGCTCATAGGACAACCAGCACAAGCTCCAATAAGACGAACGTGGACATTCTTTCCGTCTATGCTAATGAATTCAATATCGCCGCCATCGTTTTGAAGGGCTGGGCGAATGTCATTTATGGCTTCTTTTATCTTATTTTCCATTTTATCACCTCTTTTTATGTATTAATTAAAATAAACTAACTATGTTTTTGGGTCAACCATTTTGGTTTCTTTAGCTGACAAGAGAAACTAAAATGCTTATATTGAAACTATGATAGCACGCAAAGTAATTTTCTATAATCAAAAAGGTGGAGTTGGAAAAACTACAGCAGCTGTTAATCTTGGATCGGCATTAGCTAGCTTAGGCTACAGAGTATTGCTTGTTGATTTTGATGCACAAGGAAACTTAACTGGAGCCGTTTCTGGTGATAATAGAAAGCCAAATATATATCAAGTTGTAACAGGTCAAGTTGATGTTAGAGATTCAATACAGCCAACGATTGTCAAGCATTTGTTCCTCATTCCAGGCTCTTTGGATATGGCAGGGTTAGGTGTTGAACTTGTAGATCAAGATGACAGGGAGCATTTTCTGGATAAAGCTTTAAAGCCAATCGAAGAAGATTATGAATACATTCTTTTGGATTGTCCACCTTCTTTAGGCCTTGAAACAATGAATGCTTTGGTTTGGTGTAACAATGTAATTATTCCTTTGCAATGCGAGTTCTTGGCAATGGAAGGATTGAATTTGATTATGAGGACGATTACGAATGTAAAAAAGAAATTGAATCCAGATATAAGGATAATGGGAATTCTTTTTACTATGTACTCAAAACGTGCAAGACTAAACCAGGAAGTGGTAGAAGATATTACAGAATTCTTTCCTGATTTGGTATTTAAAACAATTATTCCAAGATCTGTCCGTTTGGCAGAGGCTCCATCTCATGGCTTGCCAATAGATTGCTATGATCGCTCAAATAGAGGTGCTAAAGCTTTTTTGGAATTGGCTAAGGAGGTTATAAACCGTGTCTAGTGAAAAGAAAAGAGGGCTAGGAAGAGGAATGGGCTCTCTATTGGATGGCTTTGATTACGATGCCCAAGTTGATAGCGTTATAAACAAGACGATATCCACAAACTTAGCTGACAAGAATCCAGAAAGGCTTGAAGCTATTTATGTTCCTATTCAAAATGTACGTCCTAATCCACACCAACCAAGAAAGACTTTTGATGAGAGTTCTTTAAATGGATTAGCAACATCAATAAAAAACCAAGGTATACTTCAGCCACTGACTGTTGAGGAGTATGCACCTGGCCAATATTCTATAATTGCTGGCGAAAGAAGATATAGAGCAGCAAAGATAGCAGGGCTAGATAAGCTTCCAGTTATTGTTGTGTCTCTTTCTGAGATACAAAGAATAGAGATAGCTCTTATAGAGAATATACAGCGAGAGGATCTAAATTCTATCGAAGAGGCAGCTGCTTACGATTACTTGATTCAAAGATCCGGCTACTCTCAAGAGGAAGTAGCAAAAAAAGTCGGTAAATCAAGATCGGCAATCGCAAACTCGATAAGACTTTTGTCTCTTCCAGATTCTATTAAAGATGATGTGATATCAGGTGCTATGAGTGCAGGCCATGCTCGTGTTCTTCTCTCTCTTGTTAATCCCTCAGATGTGATACTTTTGAGAAACAAGATATTGCAAGAAGGAATTTCTGTAAGAGAGGCGGAGGCTCTTGCTGCCGCATACAATAAAGGGCAAAAGCTAGCAGCATCTAAAAAGAGCACAACGAAAGACAGTGATATAATATCGATAGAGGAGAAATTTGTTTCAGCTGTTGGCTCAAGGTGCGAAATCAAGGGGACGCTAAGAAGAGGAAAGTTGCAAATCAAATACAAGAGCCAAGCTGATTTGGAGAGGATTTATTCTCTTTTGAGCAAGGGTCAAGAACTATTTGAAGATTAATTGGAAATCGAAGGAATATAATATGGAAAAGAAAGATTTGAAAGACGGATTGTATGCGATATTGCATACTTCAAGAGGTGATATTACTTTGGAGCTTGAATACAAGAAGACTCCAATGACTGTGTGCAATTTTGTTGGCCTTGCAGAAGGAGAACTCAATACAACAGAAAAGGGAAAGCCTTTTTATGATGGCTTGAAATTTCATAGGGTAATAAATGATTTCATGATCCAAGGGGGATGTCCTAAGGGAGATGGAACAGGCGGTCCTGGCTATAGATTTCCTGATGAGTTTGATTCTTCCTTGAAACATGATGGCCCAGGAGTTTTGTCTATGGCAAATGCTGGACCAGGAACAAATGGTTCTCAGTTCTTCATAACGCATGTTGCAACACCGTGGCTCGATGGCAAGCATACAGTCTTTGGACACGTTGTGGAAGGCCAGGATGTTGTGAATAAGATGCAGCAAGGCGATACAATCAAGCATGTTGAGATTGTAAGGGTCGGAAAGGATGCTGAAAACTTTGATGTGTCGGGAGAGACTTTCGCAACTCTTGTCGATCAAGCAGAGGAGAGAGCTAAGAAAGCAAAAGAAGAAGCTGACAAGAAGATCATAGAAGAGATTGATAATCGTTTTCCAGATGCAATAAAGACAAAGAGTGGCTTGAGATATGTGATCACGAAAGAAGGAGATGGGGACAAGTCTCCAAAGTTTGGAGATAAGGTTACAGTCCACTATCAAGGGACGCTTCTAAATGGAAAGATCTTCGATAGCTCTCTTATCAGAAAAGAGCCTGCGACATTCAGGATTGGCCAAGTGATAGAAGGCTGGAATGAGGCATTGGTTACAATGCATAAAGGAGAAAAGAGGACACTTGTCATTCCGCCAGAGCTAGGCTATGGTGAATATGGATATCCTGGTGTAATACCTCCAAATGCATGGCTTATCTTTGATGTGGAGCTTTTGGATTTTTAACTATACAAAACGAGGATGATTCCTCTTGAAAAAGGAAAATAGATGGCAAAGGAAAGCCTAGTCAAATACGTATGTTCCGAGTGTGGGCATGAAGAGTCCAAATGGGCTGGACGCTGTCCAGAGTGTGGTAGCTGGAACTCTTTTGTGGAGGAGGTTGAAATCCCAGCAAAGAATGCTTCTGGAAGGCCCATTATGGATGATAAGGTCAGAAAGCTTTCTGATGTTCCTTTTGATAAAGCAATGAGAGTCTCTTCTGGTATTGCAGAGCTTGATAGAGTTCTTGGAGGAGGAGTTATGAGGCCTTCCTCTGTTCTTGTTGGAGGAGAGCCCGGTATCGGAAAATCCACGATAATGATACAGATGCTCGCGAACTTGGCAAAGCAATCTCGGGTATTGTACGTATCTGGCGAGGAGTCTCCATCTCAGGTGCGTATGCGTGCAGAGAGACTATCTCTTCCTTCTGACAAGATCTATATCTTCTGTGACACTCGCTTAGAGGCTCTTTCCGATGTTATAGAGCATACAAAGGCAGAATATGTGGTTGTCGATTCATTGCAAACCTTGTGCTCATCCTCAATCTCTTCCGTTGCAGGGTCTCCAAATCAAATAAAGACATGTTGTATGGAGCTCTCGTTGCTTGCAAAGAAGATAGGCTCTTCTATCTTTTTCATAGGACATGTCACAAAAGATGGACTCATTGCTGGCCCTAAGATAGTAGAACATATGGTTGATACTGTATTGTATTTCGAGAGTGCCGATTCTGGAATGAGACTTTTGCGATCAAGCAAGAACAGGTTTGGATCTGTTGATGAGATAGGTCTTTTTGAAATGGGAGAGGAAGGACTCAAAGGAGTTGTAGACCCTTCTTCTTACTTTCTTGCATCAAGAGACAAGGATGAGCTTCCGCCAGGAATAGCATTTACACCTGTTGTTGAGGGATCAAGGATTTTTGTTGTTGAGATACAAGCTCTGGTTGTGCCTGCAAAATCGGGGTACCAGAGGATATACTCTGATAAAATAGATAATTCAAGAGTAAATAGAATAGCTGCAATTTTAGAGCGACACGCAGGTGTCAATTTGTCAGATCAAGATATATACATCAATGTGGCAGGTGGAATGAGGCTATCAGAAGGTTCCATCGACTTGGCAATAGCTTTGGCGCTATATAGTTCAAAGACAAATACGTCGCTATCATCTCATATCGCTTTTTGGGGAGAGTTGTCGCTTGCAGGAGAAGTTCGTCCAGTGTCTTTCTTCAGTAGAAGAGCAAAGGCCGTAAAGGAAATGGGTTTTGAATCCTTTATTGCAGCAGATAAAAGCAGGGAAAAAAAGACAGGGATTCCAACTATTGCTGTGCGCGATATAAAGAGTGCGATTATTGCTGCATACAAAAGGAAATGATCAAAATGGAAGATAGGACGTTCTTGGAAAAAGAGCCAATAGGAAAGCTTATGCTCAAACTGGCAATCCCAACAGTGTGCGCACAAGTTATAAACATGCTTTACAATCTAGTTGATAGGATCTATGTCGGACATATCCCAGGCGCAGGAGCATTGGCACTAACTGGCCTTGGAGTATGTTTCCCTATAATCATGATAGTATCAGCTTTTGCATCTCTTGTATCATCTGGTGGCGCACCACGTGCATCAATTGAGATGGGGAAGAAAAACAATGATCTTGCCGAGAAGATCCTTGGTAATTGCTTCACAACTCAAATCTTTATATCGATTGCCTTGACAGTTTTGCTTCTCATCTTTGGAGAAGAGCTTTTGTTGGCGTTTGGAGCTAGCGACAATACTATTTCTTATTCATCCGACTATCTCAATATATATACTTTGGGAACTATATTTGTTCAGCTAACGCTTGGAATGAATGCATTTATCACAGCCCAGGGTTTTGCAAAGACATCAATGCTTTCTGTTGTGATAGGTGCAATTTGCAATATAATATTGGATCCAGTTTTCATATTTGCTTTTGGCATGGGCGTCAAAGGCGCGGCATTAGCAACAATAATCTCCCAAGCTGTATCAACAATTTGGGTTTTATCTTTTCTTTGCGGAAAGAAAACAGCATTGAAGATAAAAAAGAAAAACCTCAAACTCGAGTACAAGATAGTGTTTTCTTCTATTTCCTTGGGACTAGCAAATTTTATAATGCAATCATCAGAAAGCCTTGTTTTCGTTTGCTATAATTCATCTCTTTTGAAGTATGGTGGCGATCTAGCTGTAGGGGCAATGACAATCCTTACATCTGTGATGCAATTCGTGATGATGCCAACGCAAGGAATAGGTCAAGGGACGCAACCGATAATAAGTTACAACTATGGAGCTGGAAACAAGAGCAGAGTCCAAAGCGCATTCAAGCGCCTTGTTACTGTAGATACGATTTTTACGTTTTCAATTTGGCTTTTGTGTATGTTTGCTCCTAATGTATTAGTGCGGTTTTTCACATCCGATGATGCTTTAAATAGATTTGCATCTCCTTACCTTAGGATTTATATGTCTATGATGGGCCTGTTTGGTGTGCAAATGGCATGCCAGGCAACATTTACGGCCATTGGCTGTGCAAAGAGTTCCATTATAGTTGCTGTCATGAGGAAGTTTGTCTTGATTATCCCAATGATATTCATTCTTCCAGCGATCTTTCCCGACAACAAAGTTATGGCGGTTTACCTTTCAGAGCCAGTATCGGATTTTATTTCGATAATATTCTGCTCAATACTCTTCTTTTTCCAATTTAGGAGGGCATTGAGAAAACTACAGCCTTGCAATTAGGATTGGGAATGCAACAAGAGATCCTAGAATGCTTCCTATTGAGCTGGTTAAGAAGACTAGCAAGCATCGCAAGAGCCTGTTTTTGTACCAGCCTTTCAGCTTTGTAGCATCATCGCTTAACATCTCGAAGTCCTTCACTTGAGGCTTCTTCATCGTAGCTTGCAATACGCCTGCAAACATGCCAACTCCCAGAACGGGATTCAATGCGAAGAAAGGAGCTGTAATGGCACTGAGTACAGAGTTTACGAATGTTCCGCCTCCGATAAGAGTAAAGATAAATGTGCCAGTGGAGTTTGCAATGGCCCATAGTCCGAAAGTCTTCAATCCTTGGTCCCATCCATTTAGGACTATACCAAGGACAATTAGCAAGATTATTGCCAGTGGAATTATCCACGATAGGATCTTTCCAGCTTTACCTTTAGGTGGAACAGAATTTATATCATCTGTGTTTGTCGATATTTCCCCATTCTCCAAAAGACCAAGGGTTCTGATGATTCCTTGTGTGTGGCCAGCACCTATTACAGCAACTTTTCTCTCTCCTGGTGCTGTGAATATTTTTGTAGCAAGGAATCTGTCTCTTTCGTCTATCAGAACCTCCTTGACTGAAGGCAGTTCTTTTGCCACTTCATTAAGCATTGCTTCCAAAGTCTCTTCATTCTTGAGCTTTGCAAGTTCTTCTTCTGTGACTTCTTCTTTTGAGAATGCTGCTGATATAAGAGTTGCTAGAAGCTTGCTTTTGTTCCATAGGGAACTCTTAGCCCATGCTCTTTTGAATGTTACTTGGATCTCTCTGTCGCAAAGCGATACTGGGATGTTTTTCTCTTTTGCAATGCGTGCAGCTCCAAGTATTTCTGCGCCAGGATCTATTCCTGTCTTTGCGCCCATCCTTTTTTGGAAAGAAGCAAGAGCTGTGTTAGCAAGAAGCAAAAAGCCTTTTCCTTCCTTGAGGACTTTTTTGATATCCATTGACTCCCATGCCTTTTGCTCTGATTTGTTTTTCAATCTGCTCTCATCGAGTTCGATGCATATTCTGTCTGGCTTTTCTTCTTCTATTATGTTTTCAACTTCTTCAACGCTGCTCTTTGAAACATGTGCTGTTCCAATCAGGAATATCTTCTTGCCGTTTGTAAATGTTATCTTATGGTATGTGTCGCTGACTTTTTCTATTTCCATAGAAATGAGTATAGCTTTGTTGTGCACATGTGGCAAATCGAATGATTCAACATTTTTAT
>ERZ808242.277-NODE-277-length-38451-cov-8.174081_pt1 | contig 38451 bp, 38 predicted proteins | sample MGYA00521244_ERZ808242 | MGnify/ENA primary metagenome ERZ808242 (study PRJEB31516, sample SAMN03275573) | gut metagenome | biome: mammalia-associated habitat; material: feces | host: Papio cynocephalus | place: Kenya | collected 2012-07-27 ... | reverse complement strand
CCTGTGGCGCCTTTGGCAACCGTAACTTCTACAACTACTTTACTGATTGGTTTGGCAACGCCAAATATCAACCACTAACCAGTAATGTCTGGATTCCGAACGGCGTATATCGCGTACGCTCAGGTAGTCAGAATAGCCGCGAGTATCTAGATATTGCCGGCGGCGGCACCGCCAACGGATCTAACGTAGCCCTATGGCAAAAGACCGGCGATTCAGTACAGGACTGGTATTTCTACCGCGAGTCTAGTGGCCTATATAGCATTAAGAGCATGAAATCTGGGCGCTTCCTGGATGTCGCAGGGGCTAATGGCAATGCCGGTGCGAATGTCGCTATTTGGCAAGGCACGGGCGCCTGTGCCCAGCATTGGGCGCTACAGCAAAACGGTGATGGATATCGCTTAGTTTCTAGCTGTGGCGGCATGTCGCTAGATGTTTACAACGGCCACATACGCAATGGCACCAACGTACGCACTTGGTATGCCAACGACGCACCAGCTCAGCGCTGGTATCTAGAGGCCGTCGATAGCGGTATCGCTAGTGGTACCTACAAATTATCGCTCGGATCACGCTATAGCAATAAATATATTGACGTCGCCGGCGGCTCGCACGACAACGGTGCTAATATCGCCGTATGGGAAAACACAAACAGCGACGCTCAGTATTGGCGCGTTAATCGACAGGCCAATGGTCTATATACTCTACAAAATACCCGTTCAGGCAAATATTTGGACGTATCGGGCGCCAATCCGTACGCCGGTGCCAATATCGAAACTTGGCAAGGCACGGGCGCCTGTGCCCAAAAATGGGCCATCGTTAACAACGGTGACGGATATAGCCTATTGTCGTCGTGCGGTGGTATGGCGCTGGACGTGTTAAACGGCAAAATCAGCAACGGCGTCAACATTCGTACTTGGTATCCAAACTGGACAGGCGCACAGCGCGTGTTCTTCGACAGCCTAGATCGCGGTGTAATCAACGGTGTCTATAAAGTAACCACTGAGAACAAACAACAGTATCTCGATGTTTCCGGTGCTGCCACTAGGAATGGCACCAATATCGAAATTTGGCAGAATACCAATAGCAATGCTCAGAGCTGGTCGATTACTAAACTCAGCGACAATACTTATACCTTGCTAAACACTAATTCTGGCAAATATCTGGATGTAGCTGGTGCTAGTAGGCAGGCCGGAGCTAACGTGGAAATCTGGCAATACACCGGGGCTTGCGCGCAAAAATGGAAGATCCAACGCAATGACAATGGTTACCGCCTAGTCTCGACCTGTGGCAATAAGTCACTAGATATCTACGAAGGTCGAATCCGTAATGGTACCAATGTACGCACCTGGTTTGCCAACGACGCACCGGCACAGCGCTGGTACTTGAACAAAGTTAGCGAATAACTAAACGCCAAATATAAAATACCGGAGCCTAATTCCGGTATTTTATATTAACTACATTTTTATTTGCCCGCTATTCTACGTAGCACTCTGCGACAACCGCGCTTAATCTTGCGGATCAGTAGATTGCGTCGTACGCGCGTCCAATCATCGTACGATACTTGCCGTACAAACCACGAATCATCATAAAACGAGTCTCGGTCAAAATATTCATAGCCGAAATGTGGGTCATTGATAATTGGCGCAAATAGCTTCACTAATCGACCATAATATTCAGGTTTTAGCTCACTGCGTATTGCAAAGAAGCAGTTATAGTTCGCCCACACCACCTGCGCCATAAACGGTTCTTTTGCCATTTCATATAGGCCATGTTGCCTTAAATAATCCAGCGATTTTTGCGAGTTTACAATCATATTAAACAACCGCTCGCCCTTCTGGCTGGTTGAATTGCCCTGGTCCGGCTCGTTACGCCAATGTACCATCACCTGCTTTACCACCACAATGGATTTAGCCCGGCACATCGTCTCAACCATGAACGGAAAGTCCTGGTACGACGCCGCCTCAGATTCCGGCAGTTTAATGTCCTTAATGAATTCAGCCCGATAGATGCATGACCAAATCGAGGCATGCATACCCAGCATTTCCGGCCAATCCTTAATTGTAAACACTCCATCCGGTGCGTTATCTAGATCAATCGACCCGCCGCCCGCCGTAAATCGAATATTTCGCCGACGTCCAATAATGGTCGAATTATACATGCAGAATTCGCCTTTTGCGATATCTGCATCGTGTTTCTCAGCTTTAGCTAGCAGCTGCTCGTACATATCTGGCTCAATCCAGTCGTCCGACTCAATGATACCAATGTACTCGCCCTTGGCGATACTGATACCATAATTAACCGCTTTACTATAACCGCCATTTTTGCGATGCACCGCCACTACGCGCGAATCCAATTTGGCGTATTCGTCAACTATTTTAGGACAGCCATCGGGTGATCCGTCGTCCACCAGGATTACCTCAATATCTTTTAGTGTCTGCGCCAGGATACTATCCACACATTCCCGTAGGTACCGCTCTACGTTGTAGATCGGTACAACTACGGAAACTTTTGGCCGACTATTTATCGTACTTCGGGTCGAGCTCATAGCCGCCATTCTTTGATTTAACTAGATGTAGATATTTAACCCAGAACTTTTCTGAATGCATCTCTTTAGCTTTCGAACGATATTCCTCGACCAGTTCCTCACGATTAGCCTTATAGTATCTCATCGCCTTCTTGTATCTACGCATTAGTTCGTGGAAGCGTTTCTTATCTTTAATGCGATATGTTCCAGCGCGACTAAATGGATTGACAGCCAGAAGCTTAGAATGCAACGTTATCTTATTGGGCTGTATATTCGGGTCAAAAGTTATCGGCACTACACCCGGACGTTCAAATGCCTTTGGCGTAAAGCGTTGTCCATTCCAGGTTAGCTTCAAAATTATCCTGTTAGTAAGCTTAGCTGGATCGTCCATCCATGCATCCTGGAAATTGATACTCTCCGACTCTGGCATATCGGATAGTGGTATCATCTTATCATTTAGCTTAAATTTGCCAAGCGTCAGCTTTTCACCATCGTTATTCATGATGTAGCTTGGACCCTTATTATAATCCTCCAGAGCATCAATAATTAGCTCGGCGCAGTTGTAATTAAACTGTAGCATTTCAATACGGAAATAGTGATATATAGACGGCACAAAGTTCAGTCCCTTCATAATATCGTTTGTAGACTGAGTGATCAGCAAGTTCCGGATGGTCTGATAGCGATCAAATACTCCGTTGTACTTAGTTGTAAAGCCCATATGCCAAACACAAATTCCGTTCATGGTGATAATCTTTGCATTGTTGCGCATAGCATATTCCATATCATCCTCACGAATAAATATTGGCAATGAATAACCAGATTTCTTGATAGTTGGTATAGGAATACAACAATACCACCACGCAGCATAGGTATTCTTCATAGAAGGATATGATTTCTCACATTCCAAATTGTCCGCCAATACTTCCTGATTCAGTATCCCCTTAAGTGCTCCGAATTTAAGCTCTCGACCCGCAACCGTAAAGGAACCAATATCCTCATGCTGGCATGATGGATTTTCGTAATACAGCATAGCGCCACTAATGAAGTAGTCCTTGAACTCTGGCTTCTGTAGCTTTAATAGGTTATAGGTACGACGGATACTCTCTGGCAGCATCAATACATCATCATCCATCAGTAGCACATTGGTCGGCTCTGGATTCTGATGTAGTGATTCCATCATACCGCGCGAGAAGCCACCCGAACCACCTGAGTTGATGTTGCGATGCAGGAATACGTGCTTACCGTTGATATCCTTGTCGGTTAATGTGCGGCCGTTATCTACCACATGTACGTAGAAATTCTGCGCCATCTCGTCATCTTTACTCAGGATTTGCGACTTCAACAGTTCTACATTCTTTTTAATAAACGCTTCTTTTTTACAGGTAGTTGTGGCGAGACTCAGTACTACATGATTAATCTTTGATTCCTCTACCTCTACCGTATAATAGCCACCATAAATCGTCGTCTTCTCGAGCGCCGTAATCTCAAATCCTACCATTTGCTCGTCATTATCCGGAAATTCATAGACTACTTCTTGGCGCTTATCCGCCGACACCATTAGCGTGCCCAGGTCGTGACGAACCACAGTTAGCATATCCTTAGAATAACCTATAAAGTTCAGCTCCGCCTTACCCTGAATATCTAAATGCAGTTTTAATCCCTTAACACCCGTATAGTAACGCCATTTGCGATACGAACAGGCGTTTAAGTAAGTTACAAAATCGCAACGCTGCGCATAGCCCATACGCAGTTCGTTGTTCTCACGATCCAAGATGGCATGATCGCCACGATAGAACAGCCGTCGGCACTGCAGATGTTTCTCATCTGACGGCAGCACAATTGACTGAATCTTATAATCCACCACTTTATTATTGTTCTTAGCCTTATTAGCCACTAAATCCTCCTCTACTTCTGACTATATGATATCACACACCACGCCGTCGACGAAAATATCGATATGCTGCATTGAAAGCTAGAGATATGATTGCCGATACTATAAATGTTAAAATCATTAGAACCGCCAAACGCGGCAGGGCGACCGTTAATCCAATATCGGCATTCCCCCACCCCAATAGCTGTCGAATAATATCCATTACGACAACATGAATCAGATAGATATAGAATGAGGCTGACGATAGACTCTGCAACATAGCAGTAACCTTACCTTTTAATCTAACCTTACCAACTGTATATTTAAAGAAAGTATAGATAGATACACCAATAAGAAGGGCAAATACCGAGCTTCTTGCGGAAACATCCTCTAGCTGATCAAAATTATCTGCAGTTAAAGATACTACCGGTATAAAAAATACACTAGCAATGCCTAGCATATACAGGAGTAAGCGTACCCTCTTAGCAATACCATACTTAGCAATATAATATCCGATAAATAAGTAGTTTAGATAACATAGTACGTCCGGCAGTACCACACCCCTAAATAGCTCTACACCCAAATTAGACGACACAATATTAATGGTACCCAGGACACTACCCATCGCCACAATCAATATAATCAAAGTTCTTAGCATTTTACGTGATAATGCGCCAACCATTCGTTGTAAAATGGGTATAAATAAGTAGAATGTCAATATCACATACACAAACCACATTTGATAGCTAAGTCCTGGATTATTAGTAAACTTTATTAGCATATCGATAATCGACCAATTGCCGTCCAAGGAAGCGTAGTATATCCATGTCGCCAGCGAAAAGACAGTAAAAGGAACGAATATTCTAAAAAACGCTTTTCTGTAAAATGACTTAATGTCATGTATTTTTCGCGTCAACACGAACGCTCCCGTCAGCATAAAGAACACGGGTACTGCAAAGCGAAAAATCGAATCGACAGTATCTATAACTAGAAATTGTAGAGTCCTGTGATTATTAAAGTAAAACTCACGATATAATCCCACTACGTGTATACCAATAACCATCACAGTAGCCACTACACGCAGCATGTCCGCCCACTGAATACGCTTTTTTACCAGCGCTACGCCCATAATCTACCCTCTCGCATTTGGTTTACATTATAACAGAGACCACCACAAATGGCACCTTGCATTAACTCCTTAGGTATATAGAAGCGCGCAAGCTTCCATTGAGTCAGATCAATATACTCTATATTCATACCGTAGATGTATAGTTTTTTAAGAAAGCTATACATATTGGCTGCGGATATATAGTTTTTACGTACCTTAACGGTAGCACTACCGCTAAAGACATAACGGCCAGCACAATAAAGATGACACTATTAAGCAATAGCGTCATCTTCTTAGCTTCATTACAGTAAATCTATAGCTCTTTGGCTAGCTTTAGCGCACTAGCAAAGGTCTTATCCATGTCGTAATAAGCATATTCGCCTAGGCGACCACCGAAGTAGATGCCGCGGGCTTTATCGGCCTCGGCTAGCTCTTTGTACTTAGCTAGGATTGCTTTGTCCTCGGCTGTGTTGACCGGATAGTAGGGCTCGTCGCCGCGATGCCAAGTCTTAGAATACTCCTTTACGATCACGGTCTTATTATAATCATCAGCATAGCCTGGCCACTTTTCCGGATCCGCAGCGCGCTCTGGATGGAAATGCTTGAATTCATGAATGCGAGTATACTTCGGCTCTAGGTCGTTATAGTTCATAACTGGGCAGCCCTGGAAATCGTGTACATTTAGCACTTCTTTCTTTAGATCCAGGCTGCGCCACTTTAGCTCGCCAAATTTATAGTCGTAGAATTTGTCAATTGGACCCGTATAGACCGTCATGATACCTTCATCGCGTAGCTTCTTAATATCAGCGTCCTCGAAATAGTCAGTGTTTAACCTAACCGTTACCGAGCCCTCACCGCTATTACCAGCTTCAATCATACGCTTAAACCAGGCTTCGTAACCCTCTTTCGGCAAGCCCTCGTATTTATCGCGGAAGTAGCGGTTATTGTAGGTATAGCGAACAGGCAAGCGCTTGATAATTGATGGTGACAACTCTTCGGCTGAAGTTTGCCACTGCTTAGCCGTGTAATTCTTGATAAAGGCGTTGAATAGCGGCTCACCAATTAACGAAATACCCTGCTCTGCCAAGTTCTCTGGCTCACGGTGTTCTAGTGCAGCGGGGTTATTAGCCGCCTGCTTCTTGATCAGCTCTTTTGCCTCATCTGGCGTATAGTTAGCGTGGAAGAACTGATTAATCGTACCTAGGTTTACAGGCATCGGAAAAACTTCTGGGCGATCAGCGCCTTCACGTTTATGTGTAGCATAAACTCGGTGAACGTAGTTGGTAAACTCAGTGAACTGGTTGACGTATCGCCAGACCTCTTCGTTCGAGGTATGGAACAAGTGTGCGCCATATTTGTGGCACTCAATACCGGTTTCTTTATCGAACTCTGAATATGCGTTGCCACCAATATGGTTGCGATTATCAATTACTAAGACATGCTTACCTTTTTGTGTGGCCAGTCTCTCGGCAATTGTTAGTCCAAAAATCCCTGCACCTACTACTAGTACATCTGGTTTATTCTCCATCTATCCTCCTGTTTTATAACTATATTATAACATTAAATTTGCATAGGCTCTGTTCTAGAGTATAGAACGTTCCCCTTGTTATCAAGCACGGAGAATTCACGGTCACCGATTGCAGGTACAGACACCCTCATTGTATATACATCTCCACTGTTATTAAGCTTGAACCTAAATTCCGTTATATTTATTTTATTATCGGATGTATCGCTAAGTGAAGATTTTATACTATCCTTGATTAAAACGACTTTATCAAGTGATGTCCCTGTATTGCCCGCAAAAATTTGGATTGTTGTCTTAACGTCGTCAGATATGCCAGCTAGATAAGAGTCCTTATATTCGTCAAAATTTGCCCACAGTACGCCTTTATAGAAATATCTAATTATCTTATCTGAAACGTTATTATTTACTAAATCGTCAACCGAAAAACTAGTTCCTGGACCCAATATTATCTTGTCGCCGTTTGCAATAACTAGATTATTATCCGCAGTGACATTGGAAGTCTTGGTTCGAATTAACCTCCAATTTCCATCTCTCACTAGTACACTATCGACAATAATGCTATCATTCTTAGCTTTTTTCTGCACTTCGGTTTGCACCTTAGTGGTATCATTATCTAGTTTACTAGCACTGCCTCTTTGGCTTGATTTAGTTAGTCTAACCGCCAATATAATCACCATGACTAGTACTGTAATTATTGCTATTACAATACAAATTTTCTTTTTTGAACTATCCATAAAATCCTCCTATTTATCTGAACTGCCTGGTCCAATGTAGCGAAGATACTTTTCGCCTTTATAAGCCCCGCCAGACGCAGGCGACGGCCCGTAGCCCGCGCCACATCCAGCCTCGTGAGAGCCTACCGTCTTTGTCACTTCTCCATTCTGGACTTCCGTTACAATCTCGACGTGTGTACTGCAAGTAATCGCAAAGTCTCCGGGCTTGGGATCGGTTACAGTCTTAAAGTTATTGGTATCAGCGCACATGCTTACTGTATTGAAATGATATAAATGGCCTGTAGCTTTATAGATCACTGCCATCACAAAACTACTACAGTCAACCGCATACTCACCCGCAAAATGGTTCTCAATAGCCTTATCATACCATTTTTCATCTTTCTGGTGACTTACACCCGATGAATCGTAACATGCATTATACTTAGCACCCCACTCCGCCATCTCCTTGGCAACTTGAACAATTGTGCCGCCATTAACATTCGCTGACTCGGATTCGCAGTTATCGTCCTTGTTATCATCAGGAGCCATGTCCTTGTATTTGTCATAATACATTTTTGCGAGCTTTTGGCGTTCGGCAAGGTGTGGTATTCCTGGGCGTTCAAAATCTTGCATAAATTGTTGCGTAACAACATTGAGATCTTTTGAGTTTAGGAAGTTATCACTACTAATACTGCCTTTTTCAGTTGTCTCTAGTTCTTGCTTTAGAAAGTCAAACTGAATGCCCAAATCAGTAGCTGGCTTACCATGCTCTTTGGCGTAATTCTCTAGTTTAGTACGACGGTTATACGACCACTGAACTATACCTAAACCTATTCCATTGGACTCTTCGGAACCCGGGTTAACACCGCCAGACTCCCAGTGCACATTACCCACTACGGCAGCTGCTTGTATTGCAGACATAGGCTTATTGCCAAGTGCTGAAAAGTTGTTCGAGATCAGGAACTTAAATAAGGCTTCACCATTCGACGTTGTTTGTCCAATCGCAGTGGCGCCATCAATACCGCCACCAGCGATGCTACTGTCACAGCCCTCATTTTCGCTATAGTAATTTATGTTATTAGCCGAATAAAAGTCATCAATAGTCCAACGCATATCGTCGGACTTACTAGTGTCCTCTACAGCATAAACGCTAATGGTAGCATTAGATACTGCGACTACAACTGTCATTATTACGACAAGACACTTACAAGCACAGTGACGAATAGCCCGTCCAATCTCTACCTTCATTATTGCTCACCTCTTTCATCCTTAATGCGGTCAGTACACTTAAATTCACCATATTTTAGCTGATCCTTCGTTGGACACTGTACCAGCTGCGTATAATCGTACAGTTTACTCTGTGACTGTGGAAGCGGCGAGTATAGGTCGGTTACATAATACGACTGTTTCAGCTTTGGTATATCCAACATAAATGTAGTTGTATAAACCGATGTTGATGCGTTGTATTCCTGCTTGTAGCTGCCTTCACGTATTTCACCTGTCACGTTACCTTTGTTGGCAGCATTACTAGATACCGTGATATTAATCTGGTCATTCAGTCCTGTCAATTCTTCACTAGAAACATTCTTAATTGTGCTAGCTATATCCTTTACACTGACAGTAGTAGATGCAACTACCGAGCCATCTACATAGCTAGTTCCGCTGTTATAGTTCTTGTACTGCGTGTCTTCATCTGTATTTGATGTACTGTTAGTCGACGTATCGGTTGTGTCGGTTGATGTATCAGTCGATTGTTTATCACTATTGAACGTGTTATTTGATCGATTACTCAAGACAAACACCACTCCACATAGCATAATCAACAGGTAAACAGTAATTACGACAATCAATACCTTGTGATTTTTCCAGAAATTCTCTAATGTCTTCACTTCAAGTAATCTCCTATGTATACGAATTCAGTAGCTGTAGCATAATCAGAAGCCTTATGTGTGAATGTCTGTGTGTGCATCTTTCCGCCCATTCCAGCACCAGCCTCAAGTGTTTGTATAGTTCCATCTTCGTTGATCGCTGTCACCAATCCAGTGTGTCCATATGTAGTGCCAGTTGCATTCATGCCTGTCGCATTCGTACTGAATATCGCCGGCACCTTGGTTGGCTTGTTAGTCACAACTAGATTCTTGCCTGGGTTCGCTGCTACTAGCTGATCAACAACCTGATTGCCATTGCCATGGCCATATTTTAATGAGGTATGTTCTGTTATAAACCAAGCCGGTATAGTGGTACAGCCGTTCGAACTTGTACAGTAGCCTACCGCGCATCCATCTGGATGTTCGCTCAGGAATTTATCTTGATAGGTTTTCGGATCTTGGCTGCCTGATATTGAAATATCATCTGAACTGCTATCGCCATTGCCGTCGCCATTGCTATTTGGCTCTTCGTCCATGGCCTTCTGCGACTGGAGATCCTGATAATAGTCATATAATTTATTTACTGCAATTTTGCCACCTGAATCCGTTGGTATCTCAGCGCCGTTAACACAATTCTCTCCTTCACTACCTGCCACAGAGTGAGATTCCGATCGATATGATCCGGGAGCGTATTCAGATTCAATACATTCATCTATGAAATTCTGAAACTTGCCTTCTGGATCACCACTTTCATTAATCAAACCCTTTGAATATAGTTCTGGAACTAGCTGCTCAAGATCATATGTCTCAGTTTGACCATAAACCAGTGTACCATTGTAGTCGCAGGCCAGGCCTAAGTTAGCGTAGTCCGGGTCGTCGCACTGATAGCTAGCAGTATCCTCCGCCTTAGCTGTTAAAGGATTTTTAATGCTAGCGTAGCCACGGCTAACCACGCCCGCTACACGCTTGATAAACATCGACGGACTACTTAACGCGCCGCTCATATTAATAGCCAATTCACTAGTAACCGAGCCTAGTGCCGTGTACGAATTGTAGATGTCATACCATTTAGCGCCAACACGCTGCTCTTCGGCATAAGCAAGAGCGCGCTGTTCCATCTTAGCCTTATAAGCCACAGCTTCGTTAGTGTGTAGTGGCGCACCGCCGCGGTTTTTAAATGACTTAGAGAACATTTCGTCATAGCCTGCTGACAATGCGTCTCCCGCTTTCTCTCCTTTCAGACCGTCGGTGATACCGCCCACCATAGCGTTAGTTATCATAGTCGGGATAATTTCAGCAATCTTATCGAACGCCATACCACCACCAATATCTAGGGCAGCACCCATCAGCAGACTCTTACTATCTTTAATCTTATTCCAGGCTAATTTAGCAAAATTCTTTGATACAGCTTTCTCAATAACAGCTTCAACCGTCTCTCTTACAGCCTTGTATACACCACTCTCAATAGCCTTCTTCACCACGGTACCAATCCCCGCACCCGCCACAAAAGACCAGGCGTCAGATGCTATTCCAGTTATCAATAAACCCGTTTGCATAGCCGAAGACATCCATGCATTACAGGAGTAATTTGCCCCTTTAACACCCGAAAAACCTGGAAATATTATACCAGCAACAGAAGCCATACCTAGGGCAAATATTCCAACTGGATCATTTCCAGTCAACGACGCCTTGTAGCTCATTGACGAAACGGTCGGGGCGCTCTCCTGCTGGTATAAGGCAAACTTCATATTGGCAGAGTCCATACCAGAACCCGAAATGATTTCATTGGTATTATCGTCCTTAGTCACTTGAGTCAACGTATCGCCCAAATACTGAACTTGCTCAGCCGTAGCCTTACCTGCCATAATCGCCGATGCGGTTGTTAGAAATTGCAAGGCAAAAGTTAGTAATTTACGCGACTTGAATATTTTAATAGCCGTGCTAACACCGCGCGCACCATTGTATAGCGAGCAATACCACGTTTGAACATTACCAGAGGAGAACCAATTCGATAGTTTATTCTTTATGCCAGTTCCTGTAATTCGATCTGTTGTAGCGTCTAGGTCATCCTTTGGATTATTCTTCGCCTTTGCGTCAAAAGTCTCATTTCCACCGTCTATTTTCTTCTGCGCGTCGTCTAGACTTTTAGCGTCCTCAATCTCCGCACCATCTCCGTCAACGCAGAACTTGCCTTTCTTCGCTGGATCCGTACATTCTTTGGCTGTGCCGCCTGAACTCGATTCATCATCCTCATTGGTATCCTCGTCCACTGTCTTCCTCATCTGATCATCCATCTCTTTGGTGGTACTACCGTCTACGCTAGAACGTTTCTTCAATTTAAATCTGCTCAGGAACTTCATAAAGGCACTATCCGAGAAACTGCCAAAGCGCGGATTATATACTCCGCTCATACTCTTGCGAAGTGATGGACTCTTATCCATGGCATTTACTAGTGTATCGGCATCCAAACGACGATTTGATATATCTTTATCGCCAACTTTTGTTGGCAGTTCGATATCATCAGGCGGCTGTAACGAACGCACCTCCTTTTTGCCCTTAATGTCGGTAATTTCATTACCATCGGCATCGTACATCTTCCAACCGTTTTGCTTAAACTTCTTCTGTTGGCGCTCACTCATGTCTTTGAAACGATCGCAGGCCTTAAATATTGAGCTCTGGCACCCCTTCATAGCCTTTAGCGTATGCTTGTAGATCTTTCGGCTATGAAAGTCTGATGCCCAATCGCCAACGTTTAGAGGGCTATTATCGATACGCTGGACAATACTCTGTAGTAACAGTGATGCACTAGAGGCTCCACCAATGCCCAGGCCAATAATGGCAGTTGCACTAATGCCCAGAATCCACATACCAATTTTGCGACCAATAGCACCCTTAATGCCACCTTTAGACTTGCCCCTGGTGTTGCCGCCGCGATAATTTACCGCATTCTCTTGCTTGCTAGTTTGCCTCTGGGCTCGGCTACCACTATTGTCACTCTGATTGTTTTGGACACTAGTGTTAGAATCACTTTGTCGATGCTCGGCTTGCTGCAGGTCCTTGTTGACGCCAGCTGATTGATCGGTCGGTGTGCTATAGTCCTGAGCGTTATCGGCATAATCCTGGATTTGACTATAGTCATCATCCGTCATGCCGTTGGCATAGTCCTCAGCGTCTTGAAGGCCCTGGTCAACATAATTCCTAGTAGGTAGACCATTAGCATCAACGCCCTGACTATTACGGACGTATTGTTGGATAACTTCATCAGCAACTGCTGGTTTACGATTCTTTAATGTTGGCATCCACCTACCCTTAATTTAATATTTCTATATTACCATAAACCCATTAGTTCAATAAAGCGAGGCAAGCTCGCTTTATTGAACTAAGCATATAATTTATCACTCGAACTGGACTTTTATACTGTCAATCACCTTGTCAAATTCAGTATTATCAGATGTGTCATCTTCTATGACTATACGCACAACCACTAGCGTATTAGGGTCAACATTTAAAGCACCGCCCGACTCATCCATGATCAAATTGCCATCAGGATTTTTCTTAAATACACCTAGATAACGGTGTGAGTATCCTCCGTTTAAGGATCTTAAGGTGAAAGTTGCTCGTTTTAAATCGGTAGGGGCATCATTGTATAGCTCCACTTGGCCATCCACATACCCAGGATCTTCCTTTGCCAGACTCAAGACCTCATTCCAATCTTCATCGTTTCTATAAGTTATATACTGATCAGAACACCCAACTGATAACACACACCCCGCGTTGACCCGAATTCTATCTGCTGACACATCGTCAATGAACAAATCTAAATACTTCTCTGAGCTAGAACCATTTTCGGCAAGTCCAAAAATACTAGCTGGATTATCAGTTTTGTGTACTTTAAAATCCTTTTGCATCTCTTCAGGTATTCCAATTTTAGCTTTAGAGCCATCGTCCGTCACTACTTCAAACGTCTTATACCCCGGGCCAAAATCAGCCTCTTGTTTAGCTACGCCCTCAGACTCACCGCCTTTAGCTGATCCATTACCCTCGGCGACTTGCGAGGTCGACGTACCCTCGCCATCTTTATTATCCGACACTCCTCGAACCGCTAAATAACCACCAATAGCAAAAGTGGCCACTGCTACTGCGGCGACCGCTTTCTTAATTGGAGAGTTTAACAATTTGCTGAATTTTGATTCTGACTGTGATTCAGATTCCAGTTCGCTACTTTTTGGGGTTTTCGCTGACGCCTCACTAATTTCAGAATCTTCATTTGGTTGAGACGACAGAGGCGCGTTCTCCCAGTCGTTTGGTCCACCGTTAAAATTGTCGCTTGAGTTGTTTAGCTTCTCAGACATAAGTTCCTTTCAGTTATTGCGTACTCTCTACCAAGGTATTACTCCCTGATGATATGCATTATATAACTAAATCAGCAGAGGTCAAGCAATAGCATTTTTAGCGAATACGAACAACGATATCGTGCGCATCATCACCCATCCGCGTAGTAGCGTTAGATGCCAAGCGGTTGCGGTAACTTTCTGCTACAGTGCGTAGGTCGTCATTGAATGCCTGATTAGCCTCGGCTGTCGTATGACCATCATTTGCATATGAGCGCACCAAGGATTCCTGCCACCCCTTTATATCTTCGCCAGTAGCCTTATGTAGATCTTCTTCAGTGCGGCTAGCTAAGAATTGGTTACGCGCATCAGACACCTTTCCGTAATCCACCTGTTTCTCGCCACCAACTTCCTTCGTCATGCCACCCGACATTAGGCGGTTAATATCGGCGTTGCTCATTGATGCCTTCTTGCTATCAATAGCCGCCGACGCCACTTCGGACGACAGGCGGTCCATGCCCAGTCGTTTCGCTTCGCCGCTCTTCATGCCAGCGGTCTCGCTGGCCACGTTCTCCATCATCTGATCATAGTCAGCCCCAGTCATATTATCCTTCTGATCGCGCAGTGCCGCCGCCCGCTGATAGGCGTCGAATTTTTGCCCATTCAGGGTACCAGTTTTAGCAATTTGACGTCGTTCAGCCGCCGTGTAGTTAGCCTTAATTCCCTCACTAGCCGCCTTGACGCCATCATCAAAACGTTGCTGTTCCATGTTTGCATACCTTGCCGCTGCTTCGCGCGTATTAGCACCTGCAAAACGCCCCAGCACACGATTATGTACCATTGCACCTGCCACCGCGCTCTGTCCCTGTACCGCCCGACGGTGCGCCCAGGACTTTTCATAGCCTTGCTTACGCCGCTGGCTAGCTTTACCTAACTGCGATGATACTCGCCCAACCGCAAAGCCACCGATAGCAGCACCCATGGCGCCAACACCATTTAAGCAGGCTAGGATAGCAAACGGCGCCGCAATAAGTGGAATTACCCGACAAGCTTGACCCGCCAAGGCTAGCGTCCAGTTGTCATCACCAGCCGCCGTAGATAGAATTCGTGACGCCAAGTCCGAAGCTCCGTATATTAGCGAGATCACTGGATAGGTTATAAGCATAGCCAACATCCACTGCTTCCATTTACCAAAAAGCTTTTTAGTGTTTGGTAAGATGGCCATCGCAATGGCAGCCGGTGCAATAATGCACAGCAGAAGTACTCCAGCCTGACGGACAATCAATATGACATAGGTCATCACTAGTACCAATATTACCGCTAGTATCAGTGTACCCAGCATAGCAAGCTGACCGAATAGTGCAACACCAACTATAGGTATTAGCGTGGTCATTACACCGCCCGCCACAATGTTAGTTGACGTTATTCGGTAGCCACCGTTAGTATTAGCCGCTGCGTTAGTCCAACTGGGCGCCTGTTTTGTTAGTGAGTCCAGCCCCACGCCGCCAAAGAAGTCCTTTAGATTAGCGCCTAATATATTGCTGATATCCACTGCGACCGCGCACAGCCACCACGAGAGGTTAATCATGATAGCAAACAGTATTAGACGAGGTAGCAGCTTCTTAACACTATAATTAGATAAAGCACCAAATCCATTTCCTGTCGCTTCGGAATATATAATAATGATAAACACAATCGCTAGGATAATGTTAGCAATTGGCAAGAACGAGCTAAACACACGATAAGTCGCGCTATTCGTATTGAACATACTAGAATCCACCTCTAGTAAACCGTCGATTAGATTATAGAATCCGTCCGCTAGTGAACCTAGAAATATCATAGTCGGACAGATTAGCCAATCTAGCCAAGTACCTAGCTTACAGGTCTTATTTTCCTTATCAGTTTCTTTGATTTCGGTAGGCTGCACGTTGTCTGCTGGTGGCCTACATTTATTACCGTCCCATGTACCCTCAGTGCAATTTGCCTGCGTATCGGCCTCGGCAACCACAGCATTACTAGCTTCCGCCTTAGTCAACTGTACAGCCTTTTTGGCGCTAGCTGTACCATTTGTAATCGTGAGACTAATGGCACCAACGAAAAACGCTACAACTGCAAAGAGTAGTAGACTACGCCCTCGCTGCCACCTCAATTTCATATGCTATTATACTAAAGTATAACCACTAAAAACTCAACGTTGCGTTTATGGATAGATTAGTTTATGATATAAGCATGATTAGAGGTAAGGTAAAGGCAATATATGCATATATATTAGCGGTAACAGCGTCCATAGCTTTACCCTTACCTGTTTCTGCTGATGCGTGCAACACTAAACACGGCACAACCTTCGACTGGGGATGCGGTAGCAACCCCATTATCGACATGTTTATAACCATATTCAACTGGGCATCAGCCGCTGTAGTATTGGCTATTATCGGCGGTGTAGTTTACGGTGCGATTTTGTACTCGTCCAGTGGTGGAAATAAAGGCCGAGCCGAACAAGGCATTGGCGTTATTCGAAACGCCGTTATCGCACTGATATTGTATGTGGGTATGTTCTCCATTATTAATTTCTTGGTACCCGGAGGATTGTTCAATGCTTAAAATTAAGAATTTTGTTACATCGCTAGCCGTCCTGCTAGCTACAACCTCAGCCCTATTGGGATTTACAGTTACGCTAACTAGCACACCTGCTATGGCGAGCACTTGTACCCCTAATTCGCAGTTTTTAGGCTTTCCTAATTGGTACCGTGGCCTAAATTGTGAGAACGGCGTCGTAACTATGACTAGAGGTAGTGCTAATTTAGGCTCCGTTGTTACTACTATAGTACTAAACATCGTAGATATGGCAGTCCGCGCCTCTGCACTAGTAGCACTCGGTTTTGTGATATGGGGAGGCATCCGATATATGACATCGCAGGGCGATTCTGGTCGGCTAGCCAGCGCCAAGGACACGATATTTAAGGCTATCATCGGATTAGTTATTGCCACTATGGCCTCAATATTTATCGGCTTTATTGTTTCGAGGTTGGGAGCATAATGATGAGCAGACTACTAGCGGCAACAATTAGTGTAACTGGTACAGCCAGAAACGTCGATATCCCCTCGGTTTCTGCCGACAGTATTGTACAGAATATCGTAAGCACCGTATTCTTCATAATAGGCTTTATTAGTATAATTATGATTTTAGTTGGATCATTTAGATTTCTAACTTCCAACGGTGACTCCAGTAAGAACAAACAGGCTCGTATGACTCTGACCTACGCAATAGTCGGCTTAATTGTCTCTATTTCAGCCTATAGCATAATTACATGGGTATTAGGTAATATACAAAAATGAAAAGTAATCGAATCATCTTAGCCTTACTGACCACCCTGACCACATTGGCATTTATCACACCCGCAGCATCAGCTGTCATAGATCCATGCGCGCAAGCTGGCGACAAGAGCTCGTCTGTCTGCGCTGACTTTGGTAAAGGTAGTGATACTACAGTTAGTAACTTCTGGGGAAATATCATTAGTACTATGCTAATGGTTATTGGCCTATTAGCGGTTGCAGTCATTATCTATGGCGGGTTAATGTATGTTACATCAGCTGGCAAATCCGATCATATCGCCAAGGCCAAAAACATTATCATCTACGCAGTAGTAGCACTGGTAGTTGCAATTTCAGCTTATGCTATTGTAACATTTGTACTAAGCAAACTATAGTAAAACTAAAATTTATTATCCATGCGAATACCTTAATCTACTCAATAGTAGGCCTGGTGGTAGCTATCGTAGCTTATGCTGTAGTCAACTGGGTAGTTGGGTTGTTTTAAAGTCACAAGCTAGCGTTATTTACGTATGCTTAAGTACATTAAATAATATGTTGTATAATAGAATTATGAAAAATATAATACGTGGCGTTCTAATACTAGCTGCTATCGTAGGGTTCGCCACCCTGCCCACATCAATCGTTAGCGCTGGTGCAAAGGAAAGTGTACAGAATGGCACCAATCAGGTTAAAGATGAAGCCAGTAGTGGTAGCGATTTCAACGGAATCATCGATAAGGTTGTTAATACCATGCTCTTCATCGTGGGTATTCTGGCAGTTGTCATGATTATCTACTCTGGCATCCGCTATATTACCGCTCATGGTGATAAGTCACAGGTTGAAAGCGCTAAGAATACTCTAATCTACTCAATAGTAGGCCTGGTGGTAGCTATCGTAGCTTATGCTGTAGTCAACTGGGTAGTTGGGCTGTTTTAGCAAAAGGAACCAACCATGACTAGGAGTTTATTGAAAATCGCTTTAGCTATTAGTCTGTTATTCGGGGCTGCTATGACGCCGGTTGCATTAACATACGCCTCCAGTGGGACTGATCAGGCTAATAGTACTCTAGATATAGTAAAGAATCAGGCTGGAGGTAAAGATGTCAATAGCCTATCCAAAACAATCATTAGCACCATGCTCTTCATCGTGGGTATTCTGGCAGTTGTCATGATTATCTACTCTGGCATCCGCTATATTACCGCTCATGGTGATAAGTCACAGGTTGAAAGCGCTAAGAATACTCTAATCTACTCAATAGTAGGCCTGGTGGTAGCTATCGTAGCTTATGCTGTAGTAAGCTTTGTAATCAGTCGGCTATAACACTCAATTAATATTGAATTATATGGTATTTTGTTTATAATTATAAGTATAATATAGGAAAGGAATTTTCAATGAAAAAGGCATTTAACCGTATCAAGGCTGCTGCGCTATCGGTCACTGCGCTGGTCTTAACTGTAGCAGCATTTGCAGCGACACCAACATATGCAGCGGATTGTGATACTACAAATCCTGGCCTTAAACTAGGTGTTAATTGTAGCCAGGGCAACGACACTCCAAACTCACTCTTTGGAGACAGCAATAGTATCGTTAACAGGGTTATTAATACTATGTTGTTTATCGTTGGTATTCTATCGGTAATCATGATAATCTACTCTGGCATCCGCTATGCCACCGCTCATGGTGATAAGTCACAGGTTGAAAGCGCTAAGAATACTCTAATCTACTCAATAGTAGGCCTGGTGGTAGCTATCGTAGCTTATGCTGTAGTCAACTGGGTTGTAAACTTGTGGAAATAAGCAAGGGGAGTATTGATAAAATGGCTAATGTAACTAAACTATCTAAGGTCACGTTAGGTCTTGTAGCTAGTGCAGTTGCCGCATCATTGGCTCCAGTTGTCCCAGCGGGAGCCTTGGCACTACCCGATGTTTTTAGTGGTCCATATCGCGGCGAAGGTCAGCCAACTGACCTGTTCGGTGGCGCCAATGCCATCATCCCGAAGGCCATCAACCTAATGCTATTCGTAGTTGGAGTACTGGCCATCTTTATGATGATATATGGTGGTATTCGCTATGTTCTATCCGGTGGTGATAATACGCGTGTAAAGGATGCTAAGAATACTATTCTCTATGCTATAGTTGGTCTAGTGGTAGCTATTTTGGGCTATGCTGTTGTCAACTGGGTAGTTCAGATTGTTGGTAGCGGCGCAACCGATAGCAGCGCAACTGTAGGTTTACTAGCTACAAGCTTACTCATTTAGAGTGAGTTTAATATTAAAAAATAAGAGCGGACAGTTTCGCTCTTATTTTAATGTCTAGAACCATAAAGCGTTACGCGTAATATCAAAAATAGCGGATCGAGTCCGCTATTTCAACATCGCTACAAGTCTGAACTATTGAATCTGAATGCGGCGCGCCTGTTCTTGCTTAACCTTGTTAAAGCTAATAGTTAGAACCCCGTCCTTCAGTACAGCCGAAACCTCATCTTCCTTGACAGCCACTGGTAGTACTAGCGTACGGCTAAACTCGCCCCAGTAGCACTCTTGAATGTGCCAATGTGTAGCCTCAGCATCATCGCCACTATTTAGGGTTCCGCTAATCGTCAAAACACCATCAGCAATACTAACATCTAAGTCATTACGATTCACCCCAGCGGTGCGAGCCTTGATAATCAATTTGTCCTGGGTCTCATAGACATCAACCGCTAGCTGCCCTGGCACAGTATCATAAGTATCCTCGTCAGCCTTAGCTGTCGCTGTTTGCGTAGCAGCTGCTGGTGCTTGTTCTACCGGTTGATCGTCATCGCGGAACAAGTCCTTGGTTAGGTCATCTAAATTATCCATCAACAAGTCGTCTTGTTGTCCTCTCGCCATTATCCTCCTCCTTAATTCGCAAATTTATAGCGTTTATGACATAATTATATCTAATAACCCCTATAACTACAATATAGATAACGGTGGTTTTATTGTAATAAATACAATGACTAGCATAGTAGACATCGCCCTATCCACCATTGCACCCCATATATGCAAGGGTTGTAAGCGCGTCGGCTCTACATTGTGCGATCGTTGTATTTGTAACATTTTACGTAGTTCCTACCGACTCTGCACCTATTGCGGCAATGCCGTACAAAACGGCTCGTTGTGCTCGTCATGCCGTAGGCTATCATCTAATCAATTCTGTAATATAATCGCCGTAGGCGAGCGCTCAGGCGCCTTAGAACGCTTAGTTGGGGACTATAAGTTCAATAGCGAGCGCGAATCAGCCGATATCTTAGCTAAACTACTGGAGAATACAATTCCTACCAGCTGGAACTATCAGCAGATAGCATATATTCCTACCGTACCAGCACACATCCGGGAACGTGGATTTGATCACATGAAATTAATTGCCACTAAATTAGCACGCGACTATAATAAGCCGCTATGCCAACCGCTCGTCCGTACCAACAATCATACACAGCACGGCTCTAGTTATATCAATCGCAAAACCAAGATAAGATCATCCCTGGTCGCCAAGCCAATCAGCAAGCCACCCCACTCGATCCTATTGATTGACGATATTTGGACTACTGGATCCACATTGAATACCGCGGCGGCATTGCTACATAGAATCGGTGTGCAAAATGTATATGGAGCCGTCATAGCTGTACAGCCAAAATAATAAAAAGTAGCGCCACGGAGCGCTATATAATATCTATTCTGGCGGAAGGGGAGGGATTCGAACCCTCGAAGACGTTCACACGCCTTACCGCTTTTCGAGAGCGGCCAGTTCAACCACTCCTGCACCCTTCCCTAGTGCTTTATTTTAGCAAAAAACGGTTTTATATTCTATAGCTAAAGCTTAAAACGATCAATTAACTTATCGGCGAAGGATACATGAACTTCTTCCATTGGTAAGCGAGCGCCCAGTGCGTCGACGATCTGCTCACCCTGCTCCTCGTCAATGAAGGTCGTCACCACCATTCCAAAACGCTTTACTGGTATTAGACTTAGTTGCCATAGACCATTGTCTAGCTGCATTACGCCAAAAGCTCTAAACTCGCTATAAGGATGCTGCTGACCCTGGATAGTTAGGCCATTATCATCTAGCTTATACGATAACTCTTCATATGGCTTCTTAGAAGATATGATGATTGCCCCTAGCATAGCCAAGGCCATAAATCCAGTTGCGATCGCCGTAAAGACACTAAAGATCTTAAATATAGTCAGCAGCACAATTGCGATAATTACTGCCGCAAACACCACTCCAACCGTCAAATACCATTTAGAACTATGCTCGTGATTAACTGCCTCGGTGGCCGACCACGTTATTTCAAAGTTTGACTCTTCCGAATCTTGCATATGCTTAGTATATCAGAAAGCTATCGCATCCGTCCATATCTACAGTGTCAGTTTGCCGTCGTTACACAGCAAGCCTAACGACTTAATGTCAGCATTAGTTACCTTAATTGGCATTTCATCGTTATAGCCATAGGTTGCTACGTTAGAATCGCTATCACTATCCACTAGTTCCAGCACCAAGCGCATATCACCAACATTAAAGCGCTTTAGCGGCAAGCTATATGATAATTCGTGCACTTTATGGTCGCTAACAACCTTCAGCTTATTAGTTTTACTACTAGCACACATTAAGTCCACTCCACCTGCTTGTAGCTTGACCTTGATGTACGCTGGCCGTTCCGTTGTAGACTTATATCTAATCGCTACTTTTATCGTATCTCCCGTTTTGACCACCGGCTCGGAGTCAAATTTACCTTCGATAAACGACTCGCGGTTTTTCTTCATCTGTTTTAAGGCTGCCCGGGCATTAGGATCTGACGAAATATTTTCTAACGAATAGCTATCTGCAACGTCATCTGGATCGCCTTCATCAACCACCTTGCCGCCATCAATCATGATCGCCTTGCTACAGTAGCGACGCACCGCCGACATGTCATGAGTCACCAAGATAACTGTTTTAGTGGAATCCTTCTTGACGTTTTCAAAGAAGTTGGCACACTTCCGCTGAAAGGCTTCATCGCCCACTGCTAAAACCTCATCTAGCACTAAGATATCACCTTGAGCCTTGATAGCCACACTAAAGGCAAGACGTACCTGCATACCCGAAGAATAGTTCTTTAGCTTCTGGTCCATAAAGTCATGCAACTCCGCAAAATCGACAATATCCTGGTACATATGGTCAATCTGGTCAGTCGAAAAGCCCAGCATGGCACCGTTAAGGTACACGTTCTCGCGTCCAGTCAATTCTGGATTGAAGCCCACGCCCAGCTCGATAAACGGTACTAGCGAACCATTGACCCGCACACTACCCTTGGTCGGTGTGTAAATGCCCGAGATGATCTTCAGTAAGGTCGACTTGCCAGAGCCATTGCGACCCACAATACCCACGAAATCGCCTTTATTAACCGTCAAGGAGATATCGCGTAGGACATGTTGCTCTTTATAGCCTTTAATCCCTTTGGACCAGTTAATAAAAGCTTGTTTAATGCCGTTACTCTGCTCGGTCGGCAGCTTAAAAGTCTTGGCTACATGAGTAACCTGTAGAGCTATCTTTTCATCAATCTTCTTTTTAGACGTCATAGTTCCTCCGCAAAAGTCTTAGACGAACGTCGGAATACATAAACACCTAGAGCAAACACCGCAGCAACAATCACGAACGGTACCAGCTTCATTAGCATAAATGGGCCATTGCCAATCAGATTCCATACCGTTTCAGTCTGTGGCGTCACCACTAAGTAACGAGCATCCTGGATGATTTGCGCCATCGGGTTCATTAGCATAATACGAGCAATCAAATCCCAGCCATAGCCAATCACCATAGTTAGCGGATAAATAATCGGCGTAGCATAGAACCACATCTGCATAATCACATCCCAGATGTGGCCAATATCGCGAAATTTTACGTACACTGTACTAAGCAAAAAGGCTACCCCTAGTGCAAAAACGTATAGTTCAATAATGACTAGCGGAAACAGTAGTATCGTCCAGCGGAATTCTACGCCATTTATAACCATAAATATTAGTACTACCACCAAACTAATGGCTAGATTAATGAAAGCCGAAACCGTTGAGGATACCACCACGATATACTTAGGAAAATTAATCTTACGCAGTAAATCACCCCGCCCTACGATCGCCTGCATACCCTGTGAAGTCGCCTCTTGAAAGAACGCCCATAGGGTTTGTGCTAGCAGTAGCGAAACCGCAAAGTGCGGGATACCAGCACCGAACTTCAGAAAACGGATAAACACCACATACATAATGGCGAACAGCATCAGTGGCTTTAGTACCGACCACGCCATACCCAACATTGAACCTTGATAGCGTAGCTTAAAGTCAGTCTTTACCAGCTCGCGCAGCAAGATTAATGAGTAACGGTATTTGGCAAATAATTTTTGCATCTACAGCTATTATAGCAAACGCTAGCGCCCTTTGCTATAATTTAGATAGATGAAGAGACCTGTGTTATCTATTATTATCCCGGTTTACAACGCCGAAGACTCCATTACAAATATCGTAGAGTCAATTGTCTCGCAGAAGTTTACTGACTGGGAACTTATCCTAGTAAACGACAAATCGACCGACGATAGCATAGGAGCCATTCGCGATTTAGCCAAATACGATTCACGCATTGTAGTCGTAAACCGACGTAGTAACGGCGGCGCCAGTGCCGCACGTAATTCTGGTATCAATAAGGCTCATGGGCAATATCTAATGTTCTTTGACGCCGACGATGATATTAAGCCCAGTCTGATTACTCGCATGCTCAAGGCTATGCAACCTTCCGCTAGCGGCCTGGCCTGCTGTGGAGCAGTATACAATACCTATAGCGGTGCTGACTTAGTTTCCTCAACCGAGGTAGGAGTCGATCCACTACCTCTTCACATCAAAGGTGAATCTTGGCCCACCTACATTACTAAGTTGCTCGGCATTGATGGGCGCCTATACCAGATTTGGAACAAGATCTACCGTACCGATATAATCCGCAAGCACGGCATTCGTTTTATTGAAGGTCTTAACTTTGGTGAGGATTTATTATTTAACCTGGACTATTTCACCTATATCGATCATATTAAGTTTATCAATCGCCCACTCTATATCTATAATATGGACATAAGTGGTGGTACCTACAGCAAGTCATCGCTAGTATGGCAAAATCGCCTAGTTAATTATCAGCACCTAATAGATTTCGCTAAAGCTTCCACCGATTCTAATCTGAACGACTATCTGTCCTGGATTCGTTATAACTGGTTCTATTCCTATGCCCTAGCGGTTGCCAGTTCCAGTAGAAGTGACGCACAAAAAACCGATTTACTAAGAATAGCCTGTCAATCCGGCTTCTTAGGTCTGACTGCTCGCCGCGAGGTTATTGGCACTAAAAAATATCTAGTTCAAAAGGTAGTCTATTACACCAGTCAGAACCCTCAAACTTTTAGGCGATTGATACAATTTAGTGTATGGCTAAAGAATGGTAACCTAACTGGCGCTATTTGGCGCAAACTAAGAAATCGACTATGAGGTGCTAAAATAATACTATGAAACAACTAATTACCGTGATCATCCCCGCCTACAACGAAGAGGATAACTTGGCTCAGATCACCAAACGCCTAGAGGATCTGGCCACACGCGTCAAGGCCTATAATTTTGAGTTTTTGTTTATTAATGATGGATCTAAGGATAAAACGCTAGAACTGCTAAAGCAGTCCGCTACAAAGGACAAGCGTATTTCCTATGTCGACTTCTCGCGCAACTTTGGCAAAGAAATTGCCGTAGCTGCTGGCATTGACCATGCCCAAGGTGATGCCGTAGTAATCATGGACGCCGACGGCCAGGAACCACCTGAGCTCATCCCGGAGATGATCAAATGGTGGGAGCAGGGCTACGACGACGTCTATGCCCGCCGCAATAAGAAAAATGACGGCAAGGTACGTAAGTTTATGTCGCATACCTATTACCGCACACTGCAAAAGACAACGCGCATACCTATCCAAATTGACACTGGCGATTTTCGTTTGTTTAGCCGTAAATGCGTCGAGGCGTTACGACAATTCCGCGAGGCCAGCCGACAAAATAAAGCTCTCTTTAGCTGGATTGGCTTTAAGAAGAAGGAGATTTGCTTCGACCAGCCACCACGCATGGCTGGCAGTTCTAAATGGAAGTTCGGTTTTCTCAGTACCGAGAACTCCCTGATTAACTTAGCCATCGATGGCTTTACTTCATTTACGACTTTACCGCTGCGTTTTATCTCGATCGCTGGACTAGTCATTAGCTTCATCTCGCTAATCTATATCATCGTAATCCTAGTACAAGCTGCCATGGGTGTGCCACGTATCGGCGGTTTCAACACTCTGCTAATTGCAGTACTGTTTCTAGGTGGCGTACAATTAATTTCCTTAGGGGTAATAGGCGAGTACGTGGGCCGGATCTTCATCGAGACCAAACGACGCCCACTCTATTTAATCGAAGATATTCATCAGAATAAGCTAACCGGTAGTAGTAATGACAACAAAAAGCCCCTCAAATAAATCTAGATCAGCTAGCACCAATAAGCCAGCCAAATTCGTCTTAGTTGGCATATTCAATACTGGTCTGGATTTTGGGCTAATGTATCTATTCCAACTATTTTTGCCCTTAATCGAAGCTAATTTTCTATCCACGGGAATTTCCATGGTGTCTAGCTTCTTCCTAAACAAGAAGTGGACCTTCCGCAACGCCGGCAGCAACTATCTGCGTGAGGTTATTCTATTCTTTGTCTTTACCGCCATTGGGCTATGGGTTATTCAAAATGGCTGTATTTGGCTAGTTGAGCATTTTATCAGTAAAGATATCTTCGGCAACTTCGCCTGGTTCTATCCCATATTCGCCAAAGGGCTAGCCAGCATCCCCTCACTGACCTGGAATTATCTAACCTACAATCGCTTTGTATTCGTAGATGACAATGAATCGGATTAGAGCTAGTCTTCGACTTTCTTAATGACGATGTGGCGATCGTGGCCTTCGCCTTCACTAGCCGTTGATAGCTGACTATAATCCGCTAAAACGCGGTGAATCACCCGGCGTTCGGCAGGATTCATCGGCTCTAGCGACATAGATTCGCCTGTTTCTAATACCTGTTTAGCCCAAGCCTCCGCCTTGCGCTCTAACTGCTCGTTATGACGTTTTTTATAGTCAGCAATGTCCAAGTTCACCCGCGTTAGCTCGGCGTCCTTCTGGGCTAGGGTAGAACGAATCAGCGTCTGCATACTGCGCAAAGTATCACCGCCTCGTCCAATTAACAAATTAGATAGATAGGTCGAGGGAACCGATAACTCAATAACATCCTCCTCGGCCGTAGCATAGACATCAACATTAATGCCAAAGAACGACAATAGATCCTCGGTATACTTTTTTGCAAATGTGATTGATTCTTCTCGATTCATAATTCCTCCTTACTTAGCCTTAATACGGCGCACCACTGTGGTTCCGCCCGAAGCCTTACTGGCCGACGACTGACGTTTTAGCTCCGACTTCTTCATCGTAACCACTTCTGCCTCCACTGCATCCCGCTCACGCTTAGAGTAACTATGTTCCTTACCGCGCGATTTTTCCGATGCTTCGGCTGCTAATTCCTTAGAATCACGATTTAAGATAAAATGTTGTTGCAGTACCGCAAACAATGAAGTGGTAGCATAGTACAGCACCACCGCACCCGGAAATGGCAAACAGATAAAGAATGTCATAATCGGCATGAAGTACATCATCTTACTCATAGCCGCCGCATTTAGCTCAGCCTGGTCAACATCCTTGCCGGCTGCCGCCTCCTTAAGCATCGCTCGCACTCCGCGACCATTCTTATTACTCGGCATCGCTTGCTTACTCTGAATAAATTGGAATGCTGCTGCAGCTAGGGCAATGATTAGTGCAGGCAGGTATGCCGAAGCTGGTTTAGTCAAATCAATTAATCCAAATAGCTCTAGGTGTGGATTGGCCGACAGCAGGTCAGGAATTCGGCCAAAGTCTTCTAGAAATGGATATATATAATCAGTTGGCGCCGCCCCATTTACGGTAACGTGCGCAAAAGTGCGGATCACGTTAAAGATGGCAATTAGGATTGGTAGTTGAATTAGTAGCACTAAAAACGAACTAAACGGCTTAACACCTTTCTCTTTATATAGGTTCATCATGGCAATGCTGGCTGCCATGCGCTCTTCCTGGCTACCCGAACGCGCCTTCTTTTGAATACGTTGTAGCTCCGGCTGGATATCACGCATCACTTTAGTCTGGTGCAACTGTTTCTTTACTAGAGGCCATAGTGCTAGCCGCACTAGGACAGTCATGATTATAATTGCCACACCAAAGTCGCCCACGAAGTTATAGATGAAAGCCAAAAAGTTAAATATTGGCTGGGTTAAGATAGTGTCAAACAAACTCATAAGGCTATTATATCAGATTTAGCTTCGCCATTAACTGATCAATCTGCTTAGACAAATCCTCATGCGAAGCTGTTAGTATTTCAGGTGAATATATAACAGCCGCAATGTCAACGGTTGACTTAAGCTGCGGTATATATCCTCGCACAATCTCATAGACTCGACGCCTAGCGCGATTTCGCAACACAGCATCATGTAGCACCTTCTTACTGACAATTATAGCAACACGTGAATATTTACGTCTGGCGTTATGGACATATTTAATCGACAATAGCCGTCCTCTGGCCATTTCACCATTCTTAAAAACATACTTCAGACTAGCATGCCCATGAAATCGGTTTTGTTTCTTAATCATTACTCTATTATACTCTATAAAATTAACTGCTTAAAAAATATAGCGAGATCTACTCTCGCTATATTTTCACCTCTGACATCATATTAGATGGCTACTTTAGCGCGCTGCTTATTGCGACGACGCTTTAGAACAATCTGGCCGGCTTTCGTTGACATACGGGCACGGAAGCCATGCACACGTGCATGATGCCTCTTCTTCGGTTGGTATGTTCTCTTTGGCATATCGTTAGATATTGTATCATAATATGCCAAAGTTTCAAGATATTGCGCCACCTACCCCCGTTTCCACATGTTGTCGACAGTTTTCCACAGTTTCTACGGTGTATAAAGTACATGTGGAAAACTATATTTATCCACAGTTTCTAAAAGCATCACGGTACAGCTTGTGGAAAACTCCGCTTTTGTGCTACTATTTACATTAATGAATGAGGTAAGTGAGGGAACAGGTTCACAGAAGAATATTGATGGTTTCTGCCATGAACTATGGAATAAAGTACTAACCAATGTGCAGATCGAGAGTCTGGTATCCGACGGTAACTTTACCATGTGGTGGAAGGATCCCAACTCCATCAGTCTAGCTAGTATTGATGGTGATACATACAATTTCGAAGTCAAAAACTTCATGGTCAAGAGCCAGTTCCAATCAAAGTTCCATGACTTATTAATTAGACAATTAAAGTTAGCTAATCCAGCTATTTCCGAGCCAAAGCTACAATTCAACACCCACAAAGGCAAGCCTAAGCGTACCATTAGCGAGGAAGATGACGTGGTAATCATTGATGAGCCAGCTACCACGTCCAAATCGTCCGATAGTGCCAGTTCATTTAAATCGGGCAAGTTTTCTACTCACCTAAACCCCCGCTACACCTTTGACACTTTTATCGTAGGGCGCTGCAATGACCTAGCTTATGCTACCGCTCAGGCTGCCGCCAAAAATCCCGGACAACGTTATAACCCGGTATTTATTTACGGTGGAGTAGGACTTGGCAAGACTCACCTAATTCAAGCAATTGGCAACGGCATCTTAGCTGCCGACCATACTAAGAAAGTTTTATACGTTACCACCGAAGAATTTGTTAATGACTTCGTCGAACATCTACGCAAAAAGACGCCTGAGGAGTTCACTAAAAAATACCGCGCTCTCGATGCACTGATTGTAGACGACATTCAATTCATCGCCGGCAAGAAGGCCAATCAGGAAGCATTCTTCAATACCTTCAACGCTCTGCAGCAAGCCAACAAGCAAATCGTCCTTAGCTCTGATCGGCCGCCCGCTGAAATCCCCACTCTGGACGATCGCATGCGCAGTCGTTTCCAGATGGGCATGACAATCGACGTTAGCTTACCTGATTATGAGACTCGCGTCGCCATTATTGAGACCAAAGCTGCTATGAATAGCACGGTAGAACTACCACACGAGACTGCAGAATACATCGCCAACGAAGTCCGTACTAATGTACGCGAGCTAGAAGGCGCGCTCAACCAAGTCATGGCCTACGCTGAAATGCAGAATGTTGTACCAACCGTCGAATTTGCTTCACAGATTTTAGCCAGCGCTAGGCCCAGTCAAACCAAGCATCTATCCGCCCGCCAAGTTATCGAAAAAACAGCTAAGCATTTTGGCATCAAAGTCACCGAGATAAAATCGGCTAGCCGTAGCGCCAATATTATTCTGCCTCGACAAATAGCCATGTACTTGCTACGTACTGAACTACATCTCAGCTACCCTCAAATAGCACGCGAATTAGGTCGCGGCGACCATACTACCGCTATGCATGCCATTAAAAAGATTGAGGGAAAGATTAAACTAGACGCCGTAATTCGCGACGAAGTATCATCGGTCAAAGGAGATCTTTATGCCTAGCACCCCTGTTATACCTTTTGCACCTGTGCAAAAAATGTGCATAAACTGTGCCTACTGGGTGGTAAAAAATGTGCAGAGTTTTGTGTCATTGTGGGTAAATCCGCAATCGAATTCTATGATGTGTGTAAAGCCACTAAAAACCACACAAGCATCGCACAACTTCGGCCACAGCTCGTCCACAACACCTTGCACCAGTCTACTCCATAAATTAACTAAGCTTTCCACAGTTTCCACAGGGCTTATTATTACTATGATTATTTATATAATAAAGGAGGATTTATGAAGCTAACTGTTCCACAGAATGAATTATCTAAAGCTTTAGGTACCGTTACACGTATCGCAACAGCTCAACCAGGTAAACCAATACTGGCTAATGTATTACTACGCACCGATGATGCTAAGCTGATTGTAGCGGCTACTAATTTGGAAGTAGTTATAGTAGATACGATTGGTGCTAAGGTTGAAGAACAAGGCGCCATTACCGTACCAGCTAAGCTGCTGGCTGAGTTTGTTAACAATCTGCCTAAGACTAATGTTAATATCGAAACTGATGATAGCAAGATCAAGATTACGGCGGGTGGATATAAATCAACCATTAATTCGCAAAAGGCCGACGATTATCCGGCGATCCCTGACTCCACTGAAGAAGGCGAGTTTACTATTGCGAGCGATCTACTAAAATCGGCCATTTCGGAAACAGTTCTGGTGACCAGTACGGATACTACCCGGCCGATTTTAACGGGTGTATATTTTCATACCATTGATGGTAATCTATATCTAGCAGCTACTGATGGCTATCGTCTGGCGGAACGTAAGGTTGCGGCAGTTGAAGGTGATATTAATATGATTGTTCCCGCCGATGCCCTACAAGATGCCATGCGCGTGGCTTCGAGCGTAAAAGAGGTGACTGTGCGGTACAGTGACGACCAGATTAGCTTTATCGCAGAAGACGCGCGAGTAACATCTAGGTTAATCGATGGCAAGTTCATTTCTTATCGTCAATTAATACCAACTGATACGACGTTTAAGATTGTGGCGAATCGCGACGAGTTCATTCGCATAGTTAAGGTCGCAGAATTATTTGCACGCGAGTCGGCAGGTACGATTGTAATCGAAGGCAAGGCTGGTGCAAATGAGCTGTCGGTACGTTCGATAACTTCCCAGCTAGGTGATAATGTGTCTAATATTGGAGCTGAGGTTCAAGGCGGCGATTCTACAGTAAGTGTTAACTCAAAGTATCTGATGGATGCCCTTAATTGCATCAGAGGTGAGAAAGTTACTATGCAATTCAGTGGAAAAATGTCCCCTGTTCTACTGACTGGCGAAAGTGACAACTATAAACACATTGTAATGCCCGTTAAATCGTAATGATTGAGCATCTAGAACTGCACAATTTCCGTTCGCATCGAGAGCTTAAGGTAGACTTTCGGTCTGGTATGAATATTATTACGGGTCCTAATGGGTGTGGCAAGACAACTATTCTAGAGGCTATTTATATAGCGTTAGTGGGAAAAAGTTGGCGTTCAAACTTCGAAGAGATTACCCACCGCCCTGTTACAGATGTGGAAAACTGGTGGAAAATTGACCTTACTGTCAATAACGAGCACCGCACGGTCAAATACATACATGGGCAAAAGGAATTTATATTAGTAGATAAGTCCTTTAAACGTTTGTCGGCGCAGCGAAAAGTGCCAGTCATTTTATTCGAGCCAAATGATATGCAGCTACTATATGGATCGCCCAAACGACGTCGGGATTTTTTAGATCGCATGATAGCGGTTGTTGCGCCTGAGCACCAAGCCGATGTAAATAAGTTTGAACGCGTGCTAAAACAGCGCAATAACTTAATAAAACAGGAGTTTGTAAGCAGTGACGAGCTATTAATATGGGACATACAATTCGCCGAGCTATCTAGTCGAATATCAGAGCGACGGCGCAAGTTTGTGACTAAGCTAAATCAGACACTAAATGCTAAATATTGCGAGATTGCGAGCATGGACGATAAGGTTAAGCTACGCTTCGAAAGCAGTGCCCCGGCGACACAGACTGACATCCTCAAAATACTACAGTCTTCTAGAGATACGGTTACACCAATTGGCGCGCAGAAGGATGACTTTAAATTTATTTTTAACAGTAAGGACTCTAGACTCAATGCGTCGCGCGGCGAGAATCGTACCACTTTGTTCGCTTTGCTAGCGGTGATAGTTGATTTGGTGCGCAATAGCCTGGGCAAGGCATACGTTTTACTAGACGATGTCGATTCAGAACTGGACGAGGTACATCGGCACAACTTATATACAACTAGTAGCTTTAGAGTAGACACTATTGCTACCACTCTGTCGTATAACGGCAGTGAGTGCAACCATATCCAGCTTAAGTAAGCTGACGCAAGGCGGTGATAATGTCGCCTCTCGCCGCGCGGTATGCTGGATATACTCCAGCTATTACACCGATAGCAACTGGTAGTAAGAACCCAATTAGAATGGCCAACCAACTAAAGGCTAGACTAAATGACATTAGGAAGGTTACAACAAAGGCTACGATATAGGCTACTACTAGCCCAGTAATACCACCACGCAAAGATATAATTAGCGATTCGGCCAAGAATTGATTTAGTATGTTACGAGTTGTAGCGCCAACGGCCTTTCGAATGCCGATTTCGCGTCGACGCTCAGTTACCGTCACTAGCATAACGTTGGCAATGGCTATGATACTAATTAGTAGAATAACGCCAGCAAATGTTAGGGCTACTAGACTTACCGTGGATATGGAATGCGATAGCTGCTTGGACAGATCAGCGGTAGTGGTAATTCGATACTCTCCGCTATCGGCGTGATGATGGCCAAGGGCGGTTGCCACAACCTTTCGCGTTTTCTCTACATCATCTGATCCAGTGGCGATGATTTGGCTAATCTGGCTAGACTTGGTGATCTCTTGGCCGTTACTTAGCGAGATAAAGGCGGATTGGTTGATGTCGTAGCCCATTATGGGTATAGGCTGGTGGACCTTGTCTACGATGCCTACAACCGTGAACTTTCGCCCTCTTATGGTTACCACTTCATTTTGAGGCGACTCAGTACCAATCAATTGGTGGGCCAAATCGTAGCCTAGGATTACCCAATTCTTATCGCTGTCCTCGGCGCTAAACCAGCTACCGCTCCGCATCTTTAGATTTAGAGTTTTATAGTAATTGGTACTAGTAGCAACTACGTTAACGTCGTCAAATGTGCGATCGTCAATCCTAGTGTCGCTGTTGATTAATAGTGAACTGCTAAGATTAAGATCTTCGTCGGCTTCGCTAACTGCTTCAATGTCTTTGTTGCTCAGGGTACTAGCTGGCTTATGAATAAGGCTGCTGCCATCACCATTGTTACCACTAGCGATAACCGATTGACTAGGCAAGTCACTAAGCTGTTGGTTTAGGCTGGCTTTCGCGCTATCACCGATAATTAGAATTAGCGACACCAAAAAGACACCTAACATAACTCCACTGGCGGCTAGTAGTGAGCGAGCCTTATGTTGCTTTAAACTATCATAGGCTAAATGAACAGACAATAGCATTATTTCGTCCTCCTAATACGACGCTTATATCGGCGGTTCTTCTCCCTACGATGAGTGGAAATAGTACGCTTGGTAATCTTAAAGGCGGCGGTTTCAGTAAGCTCTTCGTCACGATCAATCTTGCCATCTTTCATATTAATGACGCGACTGGCGTACTTCAGTAGATCAGGATTGTGGGTAACCATTAAAATAGTGTTACCGGCTCGGTGTAGCCTGGTTAGCTCCTGCATAATAATGTCGCTATTTCTAGAATCTAGGTTTCCAGTGGGCTCGTCGGCTAGAATGATCTGGGGCGAATTAATAAGTGCACGGGCAATGGCAACGCGTTGCATTTGACCGCCTGACAATTGGTTGGGCATATAGTACTCACGCAGAGCCAAACCAAAAGTTTTTAGAAGCTCACTAGCCCGCTCTAAGTTTTTATAGCTCCAGCCTCGGCGATAATATAGTGGTAGAACCACGTTTTCTAGAACGGTTAAATCCGAAACTAGATTGAAGTTCTGGAATATGAAACCGATTTTGCTGTTACGAATACGAGCCTTATGATTGCTACTAAACTTTTCAATGTTGCGCCCACTAAACATATATTCGCCCGAATCAGGTTGCTCTAGTAACCCTAGTACATTTAGCAGTGTAGTTTTGCCGCACCCTGACGGGCCCATAATGGCGACAAATTCGCCACGCTGAACCTCCAGGTCAACATTGTCGAGGGCATGAGTAGCTTGATCGTCTAGACCAAAGACCTTAGTGATGTGGCTAAGTGAAATTATGGGTGTTGGATCATTACTGGATGCAAAGAATATCCCCTTTCCTACTAGCGGATTACCTTTAGTGCCACGAAAATTAGCTTTTGTTTTTACCTCACCGTTCATTACTATATATCATAACTTGCTTTGGCCTGGTTTGCAATTGCTTATGCTATAATGTGTACGTATGGCTGAGCATAAAGTGCCTCAGGATGTCGAAGCGGATGATAAGCTAATTGGGCCATTCAGCTTTCGGCAGTTTATATATCTAATGATAGCCTTTGGTGGGTGTGTTGCAGGCTTCTTCTTAAGTCAAGCTAGTCCAGTTCTAGCGATCATACCAGCGCCAGTGGTGTTGCTTTTTGGTGCCTTGGCGCTACCTCTACGTAAGGATCAGCCGATGGAAGTATATTTAGCGGCACTAGTTAAATATTATTTTGGCGGATCGCGTACGCGCATTTGGGTGGCGGATGGCGAAGAGCCAAACGTCACTATCAGTGCACCAGAGACGATTGACAGCCCTAAGACCAAAGACTTGGCGGCCGATGAAGTGTCGCGTCGATTGTCCTATTTGGCGAATTTGACGGATACTCAAGGCTGGTCAACTAGAGGCCTTAGCGCTAATGCCAATCAGACTAATTTGAATGATGATTACGCTGACGCTGCTCAAGACGCCTATGATGTTATGGACGATAGCAATAATGTCCAGGTGGATAATATGCTAACTAAGTCGGCACAAGAAACGCGCAACAGAGCAATGGCGCAACTGCAAGCCGCTAGTCCGGCGGCCATGCCCACTCCAATGCCCCAGGCGCCTAATTATGCCACTCAGTCGCTGCAGTCGGCTCCTCTGCCAAATTATACGTATCAAAATGCCTCCACGCCGCAAACGCTTTCGCCGTCTTACGGCTACGACTACACTCAACCCATAGCAGCTAATGGTTACGCCGCGTCACCTCAGATGTATACTACACCTACTACTAATTCGTCGTTGTCGCCTGCTTCATCTGATAGTAGCGACAATGTGATTACCAACGAACTCCTGCAAAAAGTAGCGATGCATCACGACGATATGCCGATTGATCGTAATCATAGGGTAATTGATCCTAACGGCAATGCTCAGGCTAGTCTAGCCGGGGAGGCTCCGTCTGTATTTTCAACAGCAACCAATACGGCACCAGCAGAGCCAGTAGTAGATGAACCGATTCCGGTAGCCTATAACAAGGAAGATAACGCTAACGATTTAGAATCTGTTATAATGGATACAGAAAAGGATAAGCCTAAAGAACAGGCTATCAGCGCCTCGGACGGAAGCTTTATCGATATTAAATTTCACTAAGGATAAATAGAGAATGCAGCCTAATATACCATCAGCAGCCAATCAGCCAGCGGGAATGCCCTATCCTGGTCAGCCTCAGGCTACGCAGAATACGGCACCACAACAGGTCACACACCGGAATCCCAATTCAACTCAAAATGCCCTGCGCTTTTCCGAGCTTAGGGATAACATGGTTATTATGGCAGATGGCGATTTTCGTGCGGTAGTAGCGGCACAGTCAATTAACTTTGATCTAATGAGCGCTCGTGAACGTGATGGTATTGAATTGAGCTATCAGGATTTCTTAAATTCACTTACCTTCCCTATTCAGATTTATATTAAATCAGAGAAAGTAGATATCGGTCCTTATTTGAATAAGCTGCAGAAGTTACGTCTAAACCAAGATAACATGTTATTGGGTGTCCTTATGGATGACTACATTGCCTTTATTAACGCTTTGGCGCAAGAGGCTAACATCATGGACAAGAGCTTCTTTGTGGTTGTCCCGTATATGATTGGTGAAGAGCGTATGAAGACGGGTGATAGCTCTAGCGAGAAAGGTGTTCTAACGTCACTATTTGCGAATTCTGGCAGAACACAGAATAAAATTAAGGTTCCAGCCGAACAGTATCGGCGCGCCAAGGATGAAATTAATAACCGAGTTAATGCGGTGATTGATGGTCTTAGTCAGGCAGGTATACGTTCGGTGCGCTTGAACACTAAAGAGCTAGGTGAGCTCTATTACAATATCTACAATCCAGATACGGCGATTCGGCAGCCCATTGGCGACTTTAAGAATTATACTCATCTGATGGTTACTAAGGGGCAAGGTCAAGCATCAGTTAAACCATTAGGAGAAATGTGGTAATGGCTCGGAAGAATAAGCAGAAGGAAGAACAGACGCAGCTAGCGCAGCAGCAAGCGCGTGAAGCGGCTGATGTTGCGGATATCTACCATAAGGGCGTGGTCACCATGCGTGACCTGGTTGCACCTGCTAGCCTAGAATTTAAGGGTAACTATTTCATGCTGGGTACGCGCTACTGTCGTACGCTGTATGTCTATGGCTATCCACGATCGGTTTATACTGGATGGCTATCCTCGGTGATCAACCTGGATGAAGTGATTGACATTTCAATGTATATTTACCCAGTGGATTCGCAGGTGGTGATGAATAACCTGCAGCGTAAAGTGACTCAGCTGGAGGCTTCTATGGAGGTTAATGCTGAACATGGTAAGATTCGTGATCCGGGCCTAGAGGCGGCTTACCAGGACGCTGAAGAGCTGCGCGATAAGCTTCAAGTGGGCTCAGAGAAATTCTTTCGTTTCGGTTTGTATATAACACTGTCAGCTGGTAGCGAAGATGAGCTGAAATTTGTTACTCATAAGGTTGAGACAGTCTTGGGTCAGCAAATGGTGCTAACTAAGCCTGCCTCGGCTCAGCAAGAACAAGGCATGAACTCGACCATTCCGCAATTTAGCGATGAGCTAAAAATTCGCCGTAATATGGATACGGGCGCGCTTTCTACTACCTTCCCCTTCACCTCGGCTGACCTCACACAGGACGATGGAATATTGTACGGTATCAACCTACATAATAACGGCCTAGTGATCTTTGACCGCTATAGTCTAGAGAACGCCAACATGGTGGTGTTTGCTAAGTCTGGTGCTGGTAAGTCGTTTACGGTAAAGCTAGAGGCCTTACGCTCCATGATGATGGGTGCAGATATCTTGATTATCGATCCAGAAAACGAGTACCAGAAGCTTTGTGACGCCGTGGGTGGCTCTTATATTCGCTTGAGCCTAAACAGTGATACGCGTATCAACCCGTTCGATTTGCCGCGCGTGGTAGATAGTGACGATGGCCAGGACACCGATGCTCTAAGAGCTAACCTCATTACCTTGCACGGGTTACTGCGCCAGATGTTAGGTGCCTCGCAAGTAGCAGCCGATGGCACGACAGTAAACATTCTATCGCCATCCGAAGAGGCCGACCTGGACCAAGCGCTAATTGATACGTACGCTCGCGTAGGGATTACTTCGGACCCGTTAACCCACAACTCTACCCCACCAGTTATGTCGGATCTATATGATACGCTGGCGCATATGGGCGGCAGTGGACCGTCGCTAGCGCAGCGTTTAAGACAGTATACTACTGGTACTTTTGCGGGTATTTTTTCACAACAGTCTAATGTCAAGATCGATAACCACATGGTAGTATTTAACATTCGTGACCTAGAGGACGAGCTGCGTCCGGTAGCCATGTACATCGTATTGAACCATATATGGAATAAGGTGCGCACTGACCAGCGCAAGCGCATGTTAATCGTGGATGAGGCGTGGCAGCTGATGAAATATCCCGATAGCGCAAACTTCATGTTTAGTCTAGCTAAACGAGCTCGTAAGTATTATCTAGGCCTAACTACGATTACCCAGGACGTGGAAGACTTTATCTCATCGCCGATGGGCCGAGCCATTGTGGCTAACAGTTCAATTCAGTTGCTGCTCAAGCAATCACCATCGGCCGTGGATGTCTTGGGCCAAGTATTTAAGCTAACCGAAGAGGAGCTAAAACGTCTATCGAACTTCCCGGTAGGGCAAGGACTGTTCTTTGCGGGTCAGAATCACGTTTTGATTCAGATTATTGCATCAGAAACCGAGCAATCGTTAATAACCACTAATCCACAAGCACAACAAAAAGGAATCTAATGCAACATTATCGTCGTTTTGTTACCGTATTTTCGCCCAACTCTACTCGGGCGGACAAGTATATTAAGATTCGACCACAGCTAATTGATTTAGCGCACGACGCTAAGGCGGATTATACTGAAGTGCGCCTAGAGGATACGCCCTACTATGACGCTAGGCGTCTAATCGGCAACGAGCTAAAGGACGGCGATCTCTTGATTGCTTGCGGCGGTGATGGCACGGCGCAAGTTGCCTTTGACGCACTTTA